>Ga0209482_1001923_pt1 | contig 13488 bp, 9 predicted proteins | sample CoawatmetaG10DNA_FD_187512 | JGI IMG/M metagenome (GOLD analysis project Ga0209482, IMG submission 187512) | Marine microbial communities from the West Antarctic Peninsula - Coastal water metaG104-DNA (SPAdes) (version 2) | ecosystem: Environmental > Aquatic > Marine > Coastal ...
TATTACCCCAATGAGGCTTTGAGCAATGCAATTGAATTAAAAGACCTTGTGAAGGACCTTATTGACAGTGAGCGGCTGGAGCGTTTCAGCACTCCCGCTATAAATGCGCGCATAAACATCTTATATAACGAGGCTTTGCGATTGGCGGATTTAACCGAAATCGCTGCGATAAAGTCAGGAGAAGTAAATCTACAGGTAGCTAAAACTATGGTGGCCTTTTCAAATGTAAATATCAAAATAAATACGGTCGTTGCAAAGCTAAATTTTGAAAACGAGGTGGATATAACCATCGATTTTATTGGCTTAGATACAACGCGGTTAGACGCTGTTTCTAAAGAAGCAGTTTTTACAAAGCGTGAAAAATTGAAAAGTAAAAAGGGATTTTTTAAGGAGGGTTCAAAAAAAAGAACATCTAAAGTGAAGAAGGTAAATAGAAATAGAACTCTTAGCGAAGAAAAACCCACATTGAAACCCATATTAAAACCGCAAAACTCGAAAAATAAGTTTATTAAAGACGAAATACTACTTCAAGAGAAGGATGTAAAAAATCGGGCTAAGGCTATTGAAAAGTAAAGATGAGAAGCGCAATCATTGTATTTTTAAGCATTTATTTTTGTACTTCTTGTGATGCTGTGAAAACAGACAAAGACAGTGTGAAAAAAGAGGTACATACCCTTTTAGTAAACTGGCATCAAGCGGCCACAGATGCAAATTTTGAAAACTATTTTGGTGCCATGGACAGCCTTTCCGTTTTTATAGGAACGGCCGCAGAGGAAGTTTGGACCAAAGCACAGTTCCAAGCATTTAGCAAACCTTATTTCGACAAAGGAAAAGCCTGGTCTTTTGAAACGCTGGAGCGCAATGTATCTGTTAGTGATACTGGAAATTTTGTTTGGTTTGATGAACTTTTAAAAACGTGGATGGGAACTTGTAGAGGTTCTGGAGTGCTAGAAAAAACAGGAGGTGTTTGGAAGATTAAGCAATATGTATTGTCGGTTCCAATTCCAAATGCGGATATCCAAGCCGTAATTGCCATTAAAAATAAAGAAGATGCACTGTTCTTAGAAAAGTACCAACAATCTTCTCTTAAAGCGAACGAGTAGCAGAAATACGTTTTTTTCACAAACGTTAACAACAGTATGCGCGCTTTTAAGAGCATCTGCTTGACCTAGCAGTAAATCAAAGACCCTTATTTTTGCTTAGTGAATTCACAAATGAACCCGTTTTTATTAGGAATACTTTCCCAGAAAGCGATAATAGGTACCAACTCAATAATTTTTTTCTAATTATTTTTCACAAACAGTAGATTTATACGTTCTGTTATATTGTTATTTCTCTATCTTTAGCATCCAATAAATCCGTATTAAAATGAAAATAAAAGATATTTTTTATGCTATCGCAGTGGTTGTTTTATGTGCTGCTTGCAACACTGAAAAGAAAAAAGAAGCACTGCAGGAAACTGCTGCATTCAATCACTTTGTAACACAATTTGCAGATATTAAAATACTGCGTTACCAAATTCCAGGATTTGCAGACCTGAGCTTAAAAGAGAAACAGCTTGTCTATTATTTGACACAGGCAGGTTTGGCAGGTAGAGATATTATGTGGGATCAAAACTACCGTCATAATTTAAGTATTCGAAAAGGATTAGAAAGCATCAATCAAAATTACAAAGGAGATCGAGAAAGTGACGCTTTTAAGTCTTTTAAAACGTTCTTAAAAAGAGTTTGGTTTTCTAATGGAATTCACCACCACTATTCAAACGATAAACTTAAGCCAGCATTCTCAGAAGCATATTTTACAGGAGAGCTGTTGCAAAATTCCGACACCGAGTTGTCTGCAGAAGCTATTGCAGTATTGTTTAATGATGCGGATGCTAAAAAAGTAAATAAGAAGTCTGGGAATGATAATATTTTGTCTTCAGCAATTAATTTTTATGCGCCAGACATTACCGATCAAGAGGTTGTGGATTTCTATAAAACAGCAGACAAAGGGCCTAAAGGAAGACCGATTGAAGCAGGTTTAAACTCTAAACTAGTTCGGGAAAATGGAATTCTAGTAGAGAAAGTTTGGAAATCTGGAGGCATGTATGGTGCTGCAATTGATCAAATTATTGGTTGGTTAGAAAAAGCAAAAGGAGTTGCAGAAAACGAGCAGCAGGCAACAGCTTTGGGCTTGTTAATTGACTATTATAAAACAGGAAGCTTAGCTACTTGGGATGCATATTGTATTGCTTGGGTAGGCGCTACTGAGGGAAATATCGATTGGATTAATGGGTTTATAGAAGTATACAATGATCCAAAAGGCTACCGAGGTTCTTACGAAACGGTTGTTCAAATTAAGGATTTTGACATGTCTCAAAAAATGAAAGTTTTATCAGACAATGCACAATGGTTTGAAGACAATGCGCCTCTAGATCCATCGCATAAAAAGAAGAACGTGGTAGGCGTTTCTTACAAAACAGTAAACGTGGCGGGTGAAGCAGGAGATGCATCTCCAAGCACACCAATTGGCGTGAATCTACCCAATAATAACTGGATTCGTCAGCAGCACGGTTCAAAATCTGTTTCTCTTGGAAACATTACTGCTGCCTATAATAATGCAGGAGGTAGTGGGCGGTTAAAAGAATTTGCACACGATGAAGAGGAAATTAGATTAGAGGAGAAATATGGGCAAATTGCAGACAAGCTGCATACTGCACTGCATGAAGTGGTAGGACATGCTTCAGGGCAAATAAACAAAGGCATTGGCCAACCGAAAGAAACCCTTCAAAACTATGCATCTACCATGGAAGAAGGACGGGCAGATTTAGTGGGACTGTATTATCTAATGGATCCAAAACTACAAGAGTTAGGTTTAACAGACGATTACAAAGCATTGGGAATGGCGGCATTTGATGGATATATCAGAAACGGTTTGATGGCCCAATTGATACGAATTAATTTAGGAGATGATATTGAGGAGGATCACATGGTAAATCGTCAATGGGTTTCTGCTTGGGCTTTTGAGCAAGGAGCAGCAGAAAACGTAATCGAAAAAATAGTCAAGGAAAATGGGAATACGTATTACAATATCAACAATTATGAAAAACTAAGAGTAATTTTTGGAAGACTCTTGCAGGAAACGCAGCGTATAAAGTCTGAAGGAGATTTTGAAGCGGCTAAAAGCTTGGTAGAAGGCTATGGTGTAAAAGTAGACCAACAGCTTCATAAAGAGGTCATCGAAAGAAATAAACAGTTTACAGCTGCACCTTATAGTGGGTTTGTAAATCCAGTTTTAACGCCTGTTCTAGATGCGAATGAATTGATTATTGATGTACTGGTAAAACAGCCAACGAGTTTTGAAGGGCAAATGCTATTTTATTCTAATAACTATAGTTTTTTAGGAACGGAAAATTAGAACTTACAGTAAGAAACTTTAAAAACCGACGCTTCAAAGCGTCGGTTTTTTGTTTTGTAAGAGAATGGTTAAGAGGTTACTTCCGTAACAACCTTATAAATCAATTGACTTTCAAAGCCTTTGCGCATTAAAAAATCAATTAATTTCTTCTTTCTTTTATAGAGATCTGTCTCAGAAATCACTTCATTTCTCTTTTCTGTAATTCTATAAATAGTAGCAATGTATTCAGTTTCATCAATTTCTTTGAGTGCTGTTTTTAAATTGTATGCAGAAATATCTCTGAATTTCAATTCTCTAACAATGCGCTGTTTCCCCCAACTTTTAATTCTAAATTTTCCACGGGCATAACTTTTAGCAAAGCGTTCCTCGTTTAAAAAGTTATCTTTCATTAAACTTAAAAGAATCAATTCGCGTGCTTCAGGAATTACGCTGTATTCTCGCATTTTCTGTTCTACTTCTTTATGACAGCGATCTTGGTAGACGCAGTAATTCTCTAGCTTGCGCTTAATCTCGTTTACGGTAAAAGCTTTTTTCTTTTTTTCAAACATGCTGGCGAAAACAGAAGCTGCGGATGAAATTATCTATTTTCATCCGCAACCTGCAGTATATTATATTTTTAGGTGGTAGATTGTATTTGGGTTTTTAGCTGCCCTTTTATTCTCATTTTAAACTTTGTAACTAGAAAGAATAAAATAGGAACTACAATTAAGGTTAAAAAGGTTGCAATAAAGAGACCATAAATAACCGTTTTTGCCAAAGGACCCCAGAAAACAACATTGTCTCCACCCATGTAAATATTGGCATTAAATTCACTAAATAAAGTAAAGAAATTAATATTGAGTCCAATAGCCAAGGGAATCAATCCTAGAATGGTGGTAATGGCTGTTAGTAGTACAGGTCTTAAACGCGCCTTTCCTGCTTTTACAACAGTTTCATAGAGGCTTTCCAATGGCAAATATGCCGATTTAGAGATGCCGTCTTGTAACTTTCTTCTGTCGATTAATAATTCTGTATAATCCAACAATACCACCCCGTTATTCACTACAATTCCCGCCAAGGAAATAATCCCTACCATGGTCATCATAATTACAAAAGGAGCACCGGTGATTACCAGGCCACCAAAGACGCCAATCAGGCTTAAAAAGATGGCTAACATTATAATTCCAGGTTTTGAAACCGAATTAAATTGAAAAATAAGAATAAAGAAAATGAGCATTAAACCGGTGAAAAATGCACCTACTAAAAAGGTCATTTGTTTGTTTTGTTCTTCAATCTGGCCCGTATAATCGATGTTGATGTTTTGCGGTAAGTTCCTGAAATTCTTCATAGAATTCTGAATTTTTGCAACTACGGCACCTGCATCTGTTTCTCCAGGAGATAGTGCAGAATATACGGTAACCACTCTCTTCACATCTTTGTGCTTGATGGCACTAAAACCAGAACTGTTGGTCTGTTTTGCAACCGCAGAAACCGGAATTTCTTTAATCTTACCAGTTGCAGGATCTCGAAAGGTTATTTTCTGATTAAAAACAGCACTTTTATTATAACGGTCTTCCTTATTGAAACGGACATAGATATCATAGTCTTCTCCATCTTTCTTATAAATCCCCGCTTTATTACCAAAAATAGCAGCTCTTAATTGCTGTCCTACTTGTCCGGTAGAGACTCCTAATTCTCCTGCTTTTTTACGATCAACCAATACCTGCATTCCAGGTTTTGATTTGTTTACGTCAATTTTTAACTCATCCACACCAGAAATACTTTGGGTATTCAAATAATCCCGCATTCTTTCTGCAGTAAAAATTAATTCTTCATAATTTTCACCATTTAATTCAATATTAATGGGTGCACCTGTTGGCGGTCCATTGGCATCTTTTTCTACTGAAATTAATACACCGGGATAAATTCCAACCAAAGCTGCTTGTACTTTTTGTCTAAGCACCTCACTGTCTTGGCCTCTTCTGTATTTGTATTCCCGCATAGAGGCTGTAATTTTTCCTCTGTGTGGCATTTCTGCAGAGGAGCCACCGTCGGTTTCTGGATTTCCTGCACCTTCACCAACCTGAGAAACGGTACTTTCTACCATAAAGTTGTGACCGTTTTCTATATAGCTGTCTTGATTTAAAACCCCCGATACTTTTTGTTCAATCTCTTTGGTGATTTGATTTGTTTTTTCAATATCCGTTCCCTCAGGATATTCGATATAGACAATAATCTGATTTGGTTTATTATCCGGGAAAAATTCAACTTTGGTTCTTTGTTCACCTAAAGACCAGCCAAAACCAGCAAAAGCTATAAAAAGGAGTGCAAAAGTTCCAACAACTAGTACGTAAGGTCTCCAGGTAGTAAGTGCTTTTTTTAATTGGCGCTCATACCAGTTTTCTACAGAAACCAGCGTATTTTTTTGGAAGTAGTTGGCGGCTTTTCTTAATACAAATCGATAGACCCATAACATGATTGCTGTGAATACAATTAGAGTTCCCAATGCTTTGTAAGTACTTCCGAAAAAGAAGATCAACAATCCGATAACAGTCATGATGGCCGTGAGTTGGATAATATTTTTTAAAGGCATGTCTTTGTCTTCGGTTTTCATAAATTGAGAAACCAATACCGAGTTAAAGAAAATGGCAACGAATAGAGACGAACCTAAAACAATGGACAAGGTAATTGGAAGTATCACCATAAATTGCCCCATAATTCCAGGCCAAAGACCCAAAGGAATAAATGCGGCAACGGTAGTTGCTGTTGAAATGATAATTGGAAAAGCAATTTCTCCAATTCCTTTTTTAGCGGCTTCCGTGCGGGTCATCCCTTCTTCATCCATTAAACGATAGACGTTTTCTACCACTACAATTCCGTTGTCTACCAGCATTCCAAGTCCCATGATAAGCCCAAAAAGGACCATGGTATTTAACGTGTATCCAAGAGCGCCCAATATCATCAATGACATGAACATCGACATGGGTATTGCAAAACCTACAAATAGGGCGTTTTTAAACCCAAGGAAAAACATCAAGACAATGACCACTAAAATAACACCAAAAATAATGTTGTTTACAAGGTCATCAACTTGGCCAATTGTTTTTGGCGATTGATCATTGGTAATGGTAACATTTAAATCTTTTGGAAAGAAAGTTGCTTTGGCATTCTTTACGATATTTCCAATTTTGTCTGCGGCAGTGACCATGTTTTGCCCTGCTCTTTTCTTAACATCCAGCATGACAACGGCAGCACCATTTTCTCTTGCATAGGTGGTTTTATCTTTATCTTTAAAGGCTATTTTTGCAACATCTTTCAAGTAGATAGGGTTTCCTTTTTCTGCCTTGATTACAAAGTTCCCTAAGTCTGAAGGACTGTCAATTTCACCAATAATACGCACGGTTCTTCTTTGCTGACTGGTAATAAAATTACCTGCAGACATGGTGATATTTCCACGATTTATGGCATTTGTAATATCATCAAAACTAACCTTAGCGGCCATCATCTTATAAATATCTACTGCTACTTCTACTTCTTTATCTTGTGCACCACGAATGGCAACTTTCTTAATTTCTGTAAGATCCTCGATTTCATCTTGCAGGTACTCTCCGTACTCCTTTAATTTAGAGACGGGGTAGTTTCCAGAGATATTAATATTTAGAATGGGCACCTCCTCGGACATGCTTAACTCAAAAACATTTGGAGTTACTTTGGCACCGTTAAATGTAGGCCAATCTTCCCCTGCTGTTTCTTGATCTATTTCGTCTTTTACCTGCTGCTTGGCTTTGTCAACGGAAATACTTTCGTCAAACTCCACCGTAATTATAGAGTAATCTTCTTGAGAAGTAGAGGTGATCTCTACCACATTACTTACCGATTTTAATTTGTCTTCTAAGGGGTTTGTTATTAATTTTTCAATGTCTTCAGCGGTATTTCCCGGATATACAGAACTGATATAAATTTTAGTTTCGTTTATTTCTGGGAAATTCTCTCTCGGCATTGAAAAATAAGCAGAAACTCCTAAAAAAAGAATGACGGCCATCAATGCATAGATGGTTGTTTTATTATTTATTGCCCAAGAAGAAAGTTTAAATTCTTTGTCTACTTGTTTGTTTGTTTTCATCATTGTTCTCCTAGTTATTGATCACTCTTACTACCTGACCATTATTAACACTCCTTGCGCCTTCCATAATAATTTCAGCACCTGGAGCAAGATGAGCTGTTATTTCGATAAAATCTCCCTGTGTTTTTCCCGTTGCGATAACCAACCTTTCTGCAGTAGCCTCGTTGTTCTTTTTCTTGTTTTTAAGGATGTATACAAATTGTTCTCCTTTGGCATTTTCTGAGATAATACTTTGCGGTATTAAGATCGCATTGGTATTGGTATAATCGTTTATTTTTAACCTTGCCGTTAAATTTGGCTTGATATTCCCGTTAAGGTTTGGGACGTCAATCTCTATTTTAAAAGAGCGATTGTTTGGGTTTATATAGTTCCCTACTTGCCTTATTTTAGACTGTAAGCTGGTGCCTAATATTGGAAAATTAACCTGTACTGCTTTGTTTTTAGTGATGCTTACAAGAAAGGTTTCTGGAACCTCTGTTTCAATATACATTTTAGAAAGATTTACAATTCTAAAAACAGGAACCCCTTGTCCTGGGACAACCACGGTTCCTTTTTCTTGAAAAACAGCATCAATAATCCCAGAAAAGGGTGCGATAAGCGTTGCTTTTTCTAATTGACTTTTCAATTGGTTTACAGCACTCTTTTGAGTTGCATAGGCTGTTTGCGCTTGCAAGAATTGCATTTCTGATCCTATTTTTTGATCCCACAATCTTTTCTGGCGTGCATAGGTAGTTTTTGCCAATTGTGCATTTGCCGTGAGTTGCATTAGTTGTGCAGACATACCACCATCTTCAATAGTTGCTAAAACCTGCCCTTTAACAACTTGCTGGCCTTCTTTGACAAGCATGGTTTTTAAAATCCCTGGTAATTCAGGATATATAAGAATATTTTGTTTGGTTTGTACATTTCCTTGCAGTTCGATGAAGTGTGTAAAAACCGTTTCTTTTACGGTTAAAGCCGTAATTAAAGGAATGTTTTTGTTTTCTATGAGTGCATCTAATTTATCATTTATGGCTTTTAAATCCGTAGACAACAGTTGTTGCTTTGCATCCATCGTAGCTTTCTTGGCCTTTATTTTAGCCACATCATTGGTTGCTAGCAGGGTTTCTAAAGAAACTTCTTTTTTTTCTGCACAAGAGGTTAGTACCAGCGCTGTTAGGATTGTTACAAATATATTTTTCATAATTTTTTATTTAGTAGGAATGTTTAATGCGTTTTCTAAAGTTGCTTTGTTAGCAATAACTGCTAACATGGACTGAATATAATTTTGTTGTTGTGTGTACAACTGGTTTTGTGCTTGTAATAAATCAAAGCTTGAAGAAATCCCTTCAAAAAATTTCACACGTTGTTTTTTTTCTATTCTTTCTGCTAAATGCACGTTCTTCTTAGAAGTTTGATAGTTTTCAACACTTATTTGGTAGTCGTTTTTAGCTTTTTGTGCTTGTAAGGAAAGCCGCTGCTTTGTTTCTATTAATCTTAAATCGGCGGTGTTTAGTGCAATTTTTGCTTGTGAAACTTTTGCTGCGCCCCCAAAACTAGTAAATATTGGGATGCTTAAATTCACTCCCAGAAGGGAAGAGTCGTACCAGCGTTGGTTGCCATTTAAAAAAGTAAAAGAATCTGAATTTGCTTGTGCTCCATAGTTTAAAAAAGCAGTTAGTGTTGGCAAACCTTTGCTCTGTTCTAAGCGCATCATTAATCTTTTTGTTTCTCTATCGTTTTCAGAGATTTTGAAATCTATGTGATTGGATACTTTAAAATCTTGTGAAATTAATGCCAAGCTAATATTTTCTTTTGTCAAAGAGTCTAAGGTATCGGTGAGTATTATTTTGGTGTCAATCTCATTTCCCATCGCTAGATTTAACATTTGGTAAGCAATGCCTTTCATGCGGGAAACACTGTTTAATTGGTTTTTTAAATTTCCCAATGTAATTTCTAGCTGCTCTACATCTTCTTCTTCATTAAACCCGTTTTTATAAATTTCTTTAGTAGCTGTATAATTTTGTTGCAGCACTTCAATATTGCCTTTTAACACTCGGATGCTATTTTCTGTAACTAGCACATTCCCATAGGCATTAATAACGGCCTCTTTGGTGAGCATTGCTGTTTTCTCAGTTGCTTGTTGAGAAATTTTTAAATAGGTTTTTGCAGCTTGCAAGCCAACTATATAAGAGCCATCAAATAAGAGTTGGTTCATGGTTACGGAGGCATTTACGTTTTGCTTTGTTCCAAAAACAAATGGATCATCGGTACCGTTTTGGTCAAAATCTGCAAGGGTTACGGGTTGTTGAATGAAATTTTGATAGTTCAGCGCTCCAGTGATTTGTGGAAGACCGATGGTGGTTGTTTCCCACACTTTCTTTTGTGCTAAAAGAATGTCATTTTGAGCGGCTTTTATACCATAGCTATTTTTTAATGCATAGGTTATTGCTTCTTTTAAAGAGAGCTGTTGGGTTTCTTCTTGTGCAGAAATAGTGGCAAAAAAACAGGTACTTATGCATACCAGTATTAATTTTCTCATAGTGTCTTTTATTTCAATCTTAATTGGTTTTCTAATTGTTGCAATCCTTTTTCTGTACTAATTGCGCGCAAATGATACTCTAAATAATAGTTCATTAAGGTATGCACCGCATATGCATTTAAAGGAAAAAGATCTTTGTCTTTAATTCCAAGCATGCCATTGAAATAGATCCTAGAAATAAATTGCACATCGATATCACTCCGATACAGGCCCGTTGCCATTCCTTTTTTAAGGTTATCAATTACACAACCTTGCATTACTTGAAACTGTTTTAGTTTTAGAGAAGCATAAATTTTTGGATAGTATTTTTGAAGTTGGTATTGTGGTGAAGACTTTTCATCTTTTAAATGTTCCATAATCAATCTCTTTATGGAAAATAACTCATCGATTGGGTTCATTTCTAAGGCGCAAATTCCGTCAATTCCATTACAAATGGTGTCAAAAATATATTCTGTAACCGCAGCTACAAGTTGCGTTTTGTTCTCAAAATACTTATAAATTGTTTTTTTAGAAACACCTAGGGAACTGGCAATTTCGTCCATAGTAACGCTCTTAAACCCGAGGTTTAAGAAAAGGTTATTTGATTTCTCTAAAATTTTAGCTCTCATAATTGGGGTGCAAAGGTACAACAGGAAACTCTAAAAACAAAAATAGTTTCCAAAGTTTTATCAATTTTTTAACGTTTATGCTAAAAGCAGCATTTCTTTATATTATTTTTACAAAAAAATCAGCAGTTTGGACATCGCACATTATCAAAAAGAGTTTCTGGCATACTTAGAGTCAAAAAATTGGATTTACGAGCCTAAGAACTTGTATGAGCCTATCGATTATATTTTAAAATTAGGAGGAAAAAGAATAAGACCTGTCTTAACTTTAATGATTTCAGACATTTTTTCTAGAGATTTTAAAAAGGCCTTGCCAGCAGCATTGGCTGTAGAAGTTTTTCATAATTTCACACTGGTACATGATGACATTATGGATGCAGCTCCTTTAAGAAGAGGAAAGGCAACGGTGCATGAAAAATGGGATACCAACACTGGAATTCTTTCTGGAGACGCCATGTTAATTTTAGCTTATCAATACTTTGAGAATTATGAACCTATTGTTTTCCGAAAGTTAGCAAAACTCTTTAGCAAGACCGCGCTAGAAGTTTGTGATGGGCAGCAATTGGATGTTGATTTTGAAACGCGAAGTAATGTAACCATTCCGGAGTATATCAACATGATTCGTTTGAAAACCTCTGTTTTGGTAGCTGCTGCTTTAAAGATGGGTGCTATCGTTGCAGAAACAAGTGACGAAAATGCAGGGCTAATTTATGATTTTGGTTTAAACTTAGGACTGGCTTTTCAATTACAAGACGATTACCTAGACACGTTTGGCGATCCAAAAACATTTGGGAAACAAGTGGGGGGAGACATTATAGAAAATAAAAAAACATATTTATACTTAAAGGCTTTAGCCGTTTCTAATACCGAAGATTGTGGGAAGCTTGAACACTTTTATAGAAAGAAATTAAAAGAGAATTCTGTAAAAATAGGAGAAGTGAAAAGAATTTTTGAATTGAATGACATTCCTTTTTTAATAAAACAAGAAATAGAAAATTACACAGAAAAAGCGTTCGCGACTTTAACTAAAATGGATATTAAAATGGCAGACAAAAAGCGCCTTAAAGATTTTGGATTGTGGCTGATGAATAGAGCCGTCTAAGATTCTTGTTTTTTATTGTATGCTTTTAAAATAAATAGTACATTTGCACCCAATATTTTTGGTCCCATAGCTCAGCTGGTTAGAGCATCTGACTCATAATCAGAGGGTCCTTGGTTCGAGCCCAAGTGGGACCACTTTTAAAATCAAAGCCTTACAGAAATGTAGGGCTTTTTTCTTTTAACCCTCTTCTGTTTATACATAGGCTCTAAACCACTATTCAACAATTCAATTTGAACCATTTATCCTTTTACACAACTTTTCAAAGATAATAGCGTTTAAATAGGTTATGATATATTTACAGTTATTTATCGGATAAATTCAATTTAGGGGATGGTTGACTCCAGTTTGATAAATTTTGAACAATCCCTTCGTAATAATTTAAAACAAGTTTTTCGGTTAACATAACAAATTTCTTTTCAGACGCAAAATCTTTACCGAAACCGTCAATAACAGATATGTGAAATTTTTGAATATCTTTTCCTTTAGATTGTTCGTAAAGGTCTTCTATATTATTAAAATTTACTTTTAAATTTTCTCGCGCAAACTTGATATCAGCCTCTATCCATATTTTATCACCTATCTTATTAAAAATGTCACTTTCATTCTTTTTGCAGTTTTCAACTTGTTTTTTAATCCAAGTAATTTTAGCAACAGTCCCCTTGTCTTTTGGGGGTGAAACAATGTTTTTTAGACCTATTGACCTTCTTTCAAAGTCAAGTAATATTTTAATATCAGAAATAGCATTTTTAACTGATATTTGCCCTGTTAATATGAAGTCTTTTACTAATTTATTTTTATCGACTTTTAATGTTGCTTCTGTTCTTAGTGGGGTCTTAACTAAAACCCCTAAATTTCTACTCAATATTAAGGAAATGTCTGCTTCTTCTTGATACCAACTATTAATTGCATTTTCTAAATATTCACTGTCTTTCATAACAGGTACTTTTGCTCTAATATTCTCTGAAAGCTCCTTCCAGCCTTTCATAGATATAAAACCGTTCACACCTGCAGTTGGATGTTCCAAATAATGCAATGATTCTTTCATAATTTCAACTTGGTCTGTATCCTCAATATCATTGTCATTTTCAAATAACAGTATGTGACCTTGAGTTACAATATGTGACCAAGACAAATGGAATAAATTGAATTTTCCTGTTTTTAACTTCAATGGAGATTGTTCTGAGCTACTTACAAATTGGTTTGATATAGTAACTAATGAGCAAACCTTTAGCTGTTTGGCTATTTTAATATATTTTTCTATTTGAATCTTATCAATTATATCTTTTTTACTTTTCACCTCTATGAAGATAGCTTCAGTAATTATATCTTTCTTAGTAACAAGTATAAGTCCATCTATTCTTGATTTATCAATTTTCGGAAAGCATACTTCAGTGTAAAAGTATATTTTCCCATTTCTACTCATTTTAATTTCTTTAAAGATGATGTCTCTGAATTCTTTAACCAGTTTTAATGTTGATAAAAAAACAGAAGTTAATGCCATTTCATCTCCTGTTTTCAAAGCTGGAATTAATCTAGCGGGTCTTAATTGAATTGGGCTATCAATTTGTTTTACTAAATCATCAAATTCTGTTTTTTTAAGACCAATAAGTTTAGTGAGTTTTTTCATTTTTCATTTTTTATAAATATAAATAAATAAAATTAATTTTATAACTCACCTATAATTAGTTTTTTATCTCTAAATATTTAATAGTTAACTAATATAAACATATATAATTATTAAATAATAGTAGGCATATAT
>Ga0209482_1001926_pt1 | contig 13479 bp, 8 predicted proteins | sample CoawatmetaG10DNA_FD_187512 | JGI IMG/M metagenome (GOLD analysis project Ga0209482, IMG submission 187512) | Marine microbial communities from the West Antarctic Peninsula - Coastal water metaG104-DNA (SPAdes) (version 2) | ecosystem: Environmental > Aquatic > Marine > Coastal ...
AATCCAACAATCATTCCTTCATAAACAGGATCATTATGAGTTACAAACATTTCACCTCTCGCCTGTAAGTTAAATATTGCAAATGCAACAGCTTTTCCGTTTGCCATTGAAATTAAAGCACCATTTTTTCTACCATCCATCTCACCTTCAAATTTTCCATAACCATGGAAGATTCTATTAATTACACCAGTACCTTTTGTTAAAGTTAAAAATCTACTTGTGTAACCCATCAAGCCTCTCGTTGGTGCGTGAAAGATTAATCTTTTTTTATCTTTTCCTGTATCTTTAAGGTCAAGTAATTTACCTTTTCTTCTATTCATTGAATCAATAATTTTTGATGAAAACTCTTCATCCACATCAACAGTAATTTCTTCAATAGGTTCCATTCTATTTCCACCTTCATCTTTTTGGTATAAAACTTTTGGAGGACTTACTGTCATTTCAAAACCTTCACGTCTCATTTGTGTTAATAAGATTTCAAGCATTAATTCACCTCGACCACTAATTACAAAAGCATCTACATTTGCATTTTGAGAAAAAGAAATTCCAACATTATTTTGTGCTTCAGTAACCAATCTATCTCTGATTTGAGTACTTGTTAATTTTTTACCTTCTGTTCCAGCTAATGGTGAACTATTTACACTTATAGTAATAGACATCGTTGGAGGATCTATTGGAGTTGCTGGAAGTGGATCATTTACTTCAAGATCACAAATTGTATCTGCCACGTTAGCTTTTTCTAAACCTGCAATTACAACAATGTCTCCTGCTTCACCAACTTCAATGGGTACTTTCTTTGTTCCTTCGTATCTAAAAATTTTAGTTAATCTACCTTCATCAACTTTCTCACCTTTAAGATTTATTGCTTTAATAGGTTGGTTAGCCTTTGCTGTTCCTTGAGATATTTTTCCAACCAAACTTCTACCTAAGAAACTATCTGCATATAATAAGGTAGATAGCATTGCGAAAGGTTTGGTCTTATCAAGATCTGCTGGCTTAACATGCTCTATAATTAAATCTAATAATGGGTGTAAATTTTCTCTTGGTCCATCCACTTCTTTGTCTGCCCATCCAGATCTTCCACTTGCGTACATAACTGGAAAGTCTAATTGTTCCTCGTTTGCATCTAAACTTACAAATAAATCAAATGTTTCATCTAAAACTTCATTAGCTCTTTGATCGGCTTTATCTAGTTTGTTAATTACAACAATTGGCTTTAACCCTTGCTTAAGAGCTTTTGCTAGTACAAATTTTGTTTGTGGCATTACACCTTCTGCAGAATCAATTAGTAATAGAGCACCATCGGCCATACTTAAAACACGCTCTACTTCAGCTGCAAAATCTCTGTGACCTGGTGTATCAATAATATTAACTCTCGTGTTTTGCCAATCAATAGAAGCAGGTTTAGCTAGAATAGTAATTCCTCTTTCTTTTTCCAACTCACCAGAGTCCATCAATCTTTCATCTACAACTTCATTTTCTCTAAATGAACCACTTTGCTTCATTAGATTATCAATCATGGTTGTCTTACCATGGTCAACGTGAGCTATAATTGTGATGTTTCGAATATTGTTACTCATAATTTGACGCTCTTATACATTAATTGAGTCATTTGAAAACTTAAAAAAACCCATTATTTTCTTATTAAAGCTATTTTAATAAAAAATTAGCTTCTTGTGATTATTAAAAAAACGTATAGATATCGCTATATAAATTAGACATATTAAAGGATTAAGAGCATATCTCCTTAAATTTTAAAAAATCTAAATACCTAAATGGAAAACTTTAAATTACTAAAAATAGAAGATTCGCTAAAGAATTCATTGGAAAAAATGAAGTTTACGAAACCAACACCAATTCAGGCTATGGCAATACCTGTTGCTTTAGAGGGAAAAGATATTTTAGGAACAGCACAAACAGGAACAGGAAAGACTTTAGCTTTTAGTGTTCCTTTAGTTAATAAATTAATATTAGATAAAAATGCATTTGCATTAGTTATGTGTCCAACTAGAGAACTTGCAACTCAAGTAATGGCTGCAATAAAGAGTATTATTAGCGATAAAATTAATATCAAAACTGCTTTGCTTATTGGTGGAGAGGCAATGCAAAAACAACTTAGACAACTGGGAAACAGATCAAGAATAATTGTTGGAACCCCTGGAAGAATTAATGATCACTTAAAAAGAAAAAGTTTAAATTTATCAGCTACTAAATATTTAGTGTTAGATGAAACTGATAGAATGCTGGATATGGGTTTTACCCCTCAAATAGAACTAATTTTAAAATTTGTTCCAAAAGATCATCAAACCTTATTATTTTCAGCAACATTACCTCAGAATATTGTTAGAATTTCTGAAAGATATCTAAATAAACCTCAAAGAATTTCAACAGGGTCAACATCAGTTCCTATTGCAAAAATTAAACAAGAAACCCTTCAGGTTTTTAAAGAAAATAAATACGATCAACTAGTAGACCAATTTATAGCAAGAAAAGGATCAATATTAGTTTTTGTTAAAACTAAAAGAGGTGCTGATAAAATGGTTAAGCGCCTTAAAGAAGAAGGTCATTCAGCTGATGCTATTCACGGAGATCTTCGTCAAAGTAAAAGAGATCGTGTAATTACTTCATTTAGAAAAGGCCTTAAGAGAATATTAATTGCAACAGATGTTGCTGCGAGAGGTTTAGATATTCCATTAATTCAGCACGTAATAAATTATGACCTTCCACAAGTGCCAGAAGATTATGTTCACAGAATTGGAAGAACTGCTAGAGCAGGAACAGAAGGTTCTGCTTTAACTTTTCTTACACCAGATGATAGATCGATGTGGAACGAAATTAGTAAATTAATTGATCCGAATTTTAAACCTGCACCACGTGGAGCAAGAGGAGATTCAAGAGGTGGCAAAAGAGGAAAAGCGCCATACAATAAAAAAAGAAAATTCAGAGACGAAAAAAAATCTAGTTATGGAAGATCTAGCTCATCATCAAGAGATGGAGAGAAAAAAAGCTTTGGCTATAAATCAAAATCATCTAGCTCATCATCAAGAGATGGAGAGAAAAAAAGTTTTGGTTATAAAGGAAAATCTAGTTTTGGAGATAAATCAAAACCATCTAGTTATGGAAGATCTAGCTCATCATCAAGAGATGGAGAGAAAAAAAGTTTTGGTTATAAAGGAAAATCTAGTTTTACTAAAAAAGATGACTCGAAACCAACAGGCTTCACAAATAATCCTAAATATTTTGGAAAAAAAACATCTGAAAGCCCATCAACGAGTGGAGAAAAAAAAAGCTCTAGTTTTGATGGAAAGAAGAAGTTTAAAAGTAGAAGTGACAGACCCAAAAGCTTTACCTTCAAAAAACACAGTCAAAAAAGAGCTAAAGTCTAAGACTTTTTAGATTTCTCTTTTTTATTTTTTCTTTTTTCTTTTAGGCTTAATTTTGGCTTTTTAGCAGTGCTTGAATCTTTAAATGATTTTCCGCTGTATCTTTTTGACATATCTTAACCTTATAACAGCTTAACAAAAAAAAAAGCCACCTAAAAAGATGGCCTTTGAATTCTTTTTAAAAAAGAGTGGGATTACATTCACATAGGATTGTTAAATAATTATTGATTTACTTATCTTTTCTTTAAATTGTTCATCACTGTTCATCACTTTTTTGTGATTTTAACAAAGGAACTCAAAAGATGACTTCATTTTAAAGTTATGTTAAATATGTGAAATGAAAAAATACTTACTTTTATTTCTTTTTATAAGCATTGTTAATTCCTATGCAGGTCCACCAACAAATAAAAATATAAATATTGAAAGAATGATTGGTAACTTTAATAATTGGTTATCAAAAAATGGTCACTCACAATATTTAGAAAAAATTGAAAGTGAAAAATGTAAATCTTTTGATAAAGGCGACACTAATTGGTATTATAATAACTGCTATCAAACTAAATATAAAAATAAATTAGACATAAACATTTACACTGATAGAGGAACAGAAATCCCTCATAAAGCAAGACCTAATGATGATACTTTATTATTTTATGCATTCGATTATATTGAAGATTACAAAAGTAATAAAAAATTTTTAATCTCACCTTCTAAAAATCCTTACAAATTTGAAAGTAATTTAATTGAAGACAAGGATGTAAAAAAAGAAATTACAAGGAAAAAATCTCCACTACTTAGTTATTTATTATTTGAAGATGATAAAATAATTATTGATGAAATAACACCTAAAGATAAATTTGGAATTGTTTTTCAAAACGATACGCAGTGGGTTTCTCACTCTGTAGGTAAAAGTTTTGTATCGTATATTACGGGTCATGCAATTTGTGGAGGTTACATTGATAGTGTTGATAGCCAATTAAACGATTGGGCAGTACTTAAAGATACTCTTTATGAGGATCAAAAATTAATTGATATATTGAATATGAGTTCTGGAGATCAAAAGCATGTAAGTGAAAGAGATGGTTTAATAAAATCTGGAAGATGGTTTAATACTCATAGAATTAAATCATTTGCTGAAAATGAACTTAAAGGAACCAAAAAATCTAACAAAAAATATAATTATCATGGACTGAATACTAATATTATTTTTAACTATGTAATTCACAAGACAGGAGATGATTTTAAAAATTTAATGAACAACATTTTTCAAGATAAAGCAAAAATAGGAAATGATGTTTGGTTTGTTTATGCAAATTCGCAAGGAGTGCAAACAAATGATGCACGCTATACTTTTTTCTTAACGCGATATGATTATTTGAGAGTTGCTAAAGCAATAATGGATGATTGGAATAACGATACTTGTGTTGGTAAATATTTAAAAACAGTTAATGAAAAAAGAATAAATAAAAATAAAAAAGAATATAAGAAAACCCAAATTGATAATTATACTAGAAGTTATGGTGGGCAGTTTCACCTTAATATGGTTGGTGGAAAAAATCGAAATATATTAGGTATGGATGGTTATGGTGGACAGCAAATAGTTATTGATCTTGATAATTCTAAAATAATTGTAATCAATTCAGTTCATTATGGATACAATTGGAATAAAATAGTTCACAAAAAGATTAAGTAAAAAAAAACCCCCAGAAATTTCTTTCTGAGGGTTCTAATTTTGTTTAGTATTTGTATCTAGAGTGTTCTCTAGATGGAACCGTATTACATACCCATTCCACCCATGCCACCCATGCCGCCCATGCCGCCCATTCCACCAGGCATTCCACCAGCACCAGAATCTTTGTCATCTGGTTTGTCAGCAATCATGGCTTCAGTAGTTACAAGCAATCCAGCAATCGAAGCTGCATCTTGTAAAGCTGTTCTTACAACTTTAACAGGATCGATGATACCTTTTGCAAACATATCAACGTATTCTTCGTTCTGAGCATCGTAACCCATATTCTTTTTATTTTGCTCGAGTAGTTTTCCAACTACAACTGAACCATCAACTCCAGCATTTAAAGTTATTTGTCTAATAGGAGCTTGTAAAGCTTTAGCAACTAATGCAACACCAGCTTTTTGATCGTCTCCTTTAACTTTAAGTGTGTCAAGACTTTGTGAAGCGTATAAAAGAGCACAACCACCACCAACTACTATACCTTCTTCAGCAGCAGCTCTAGTTGCGTTAAGAGCATCTTCAACTCTATCTTTTCTTTCTTTAACTTCTACTTCAGTTGCGCCACCAACTTTGATTACAGCAACTCCACCAGCAAGTTTAGCTAGTCTTTCTTGAAGTTTTTCTTTGTCGTAATCAGAAGTTGTTTCGCCTACTTGTTGTTTAATTTGACCACATCTAGCTTCAATTTCAGATTTCTTACCATTGCCGCTAATGATTGTAGTGTTATCTTTATCAACCTTTATTCTTTTACAAGAACCAAGATCAGTAAGTTTAACATTTTCAAGTTTAACTCCGATATCTTCAGAAATAACCTGACCACCTGTTAAAATTGCAATATCATCAAGCATTGATTTTCTTCTATCACCAAAACCTGGTGCTTTAACTGCAACAACTTTTAAACCACCTCTAAGTTTATTTACTACAAGAGTTGCAAGAGCTTCGCCCTCAACATCTTCAGAAATAATCATTAGTGGTCTTCCAGATTGCACAACTGCTTCTAAAAGGGGAACCATTGGTTGTAAGTTAGTTAACTTCTTTTCATGTAATAAAATGTAAGGGTTTTCTAACTCAGTAGTCATTTTTTCAGCGTTCGTGATAAAGTAAGGTGATAGATAACCTCTATCAAACTGCATACCCTCAACAACGTCTAACTCAGTTTCAACTCCTTTAGCTTCTTCAACAGTGATTACACCTTCATTACCAACTTTTTGCATTGCTTTTGCAATCATGTTGCCGATTTCTTTATCACCATTAGCTGAAATAGTTCCAACTTGAGAAATTTCATCAGTGTCTTTAACTTTTTTTGCTGAAGCAATTAAGCTTGCTTTAACATGATCTACTGCTGCATCTATTCCTCTTTTAACATCCATAGGATTCATGCCTGCAGTAACATATTTTACACCTTCTTTAATAATTGCTTGTGCTAAAATAGTTGCTGTAGTCGTTCCGTCACCAGCTTCCTCATTTGTTTTGCTAGCAACTTCTTTAACCATTTGAGCACCCATGTTTTCAAATTTATCTTCAAGATCGATTTCTTTAGCAACAGAAACACCATCTTTAGTAATTCTTGGTGCACCGTAAGATTTGTCGATCACAACATTTCTACCTTTTGGTCCAAGTGTAACTTTTACAGTGTTTGCAAGGATATCAACACCTCTTATCATTGCCGCTCTTGCTTCAGAGTCGAATTTTATAACTTTAGCCATTTTATTTTTCTCCTTTAAATTAAATTATTTGCCTGAAATACCCATAATGTCAGACTCTTTCATTATGCTGTATTCTTTGCTGTCTATTTTGATTTCAGTTCCTGACCATTTGCCAAAAAGAACTTTGTCTCCAACTTTTACATCCATTGGAATTAGTTTTCCATCTTCAGTTTTTGCACCACCACCAACAGCAATAACTTTACCTTCTTGAGGTTTTTCTTGAGCTGTATCAGGGATAATTATTCCTCCAGCAGTTTTTTCACTACTGTCTAAAACTTCTATTAAAACTCTATCGTGTAACGGTTTAAATTTCATAAATTCTCCTTTTATTATGCGACTCATATAGCTATTAGGCTAACTATTTCAAGAGATGTTAAAAAAAATATGTGGGGCAAAAAACCAGAGAAATTGTGTTTTTTATAAGTTATACCTCCCATAATGACTAAGAATTTAGATAACGATGGATTAAGATCAATTGTAGAGAATTATGATATTTTTTACATCGATTTATGGGGTGTTGTTCATAATGGGATAGCTCTTCATAAAAATGCAATTGAAGCTTTAGAAGAAATCACTAAAGCAAACAAAGGCTATGTTCTTTTAACCAATGCCCCAAGACCCAATAAAACAGTAAATAATTTTTTAGAAAAAATGGGGATGAATAAAGAAATTAGAGAAAAAGTTTATTCCTCAGGAGAAGCAGCACTGAATTATTTAAGAAAAAATTCACTAGAAGAAAAATTTTATCACATAGGGCCACCAAGAGATTTTGATTTATTTTTAGATTTTAAAAAAAATAAGACCAATGACATTAAAGAAAGTTCATATTTACTCTGTACAGGTTTATTTGAAGAACAAGGTGTGGATTTAAATTATTACAAAGAATTATTCAAAGATCATATTAATAAGAAAATGATATGCACTAACCCAGATTTAATTGTTGATAGAGGTGAAAAAAGAGAATTATGTGCAGGGTCTGTAGCACTTGTTTTTGAAAAAATGGAAGGAGAAGTTATCTATTTTGGAAAACCATTTCCTGAAGTTTATAATCAAGCAATTAATAATGAAGGAAAAAGAGTTTTATCTATCGGTGATAATTTAAATACAGATATTAAAGGAGCTAATCTTTTAAATTATAATTCTTTAATCATATCAAATGGAGTTCACAGAGATGAAATTAAAAAAGAAGGTATAGATGTGATTTCAAAGAAATATGAAGTTGTTGTAAATTTTATTCAAACAGAATTAAAGTGGTAAAATATGAAGCTGTATAAAGATTTTAATATTTCAAAAAATCATAAAAAATCAATTATCCTGATTGGAAATTTTGATGGTGTTCATTTAGGCCATCAAAAACTATTTAAGTTAGCAAATACTTATAAAAAAAAATTTAATTTAAAGATTGGTGTTTTAACATTTGAGCCAATGCCTAAAATGTTTTTTAATAAAAATTTTAAAAACTTTAGAATCTCAAATATAAATCAAAAAAAAATAATTTTAGATCATTTAGGAGTTGATTTTATAATTACTAAAAAATTTGATAAAAAATTTTCCGCAATTAAGTCTGATTTTTTTATTAAAGAAATTTTATCAAAAAAATTAGAAGCCCAATATATATTTGTTAGTAATAACTTTAGATTTGGTAATAAAAGAGAGGGTGATGTTAGGCAATTAATAAAAAATGAAGAAAAATATCATTACAAAATAGTAAAACCACAACCGCTAATCTTAAATAAAAAAGTTATCTCTTCAACTTATATTCGCTCTCTTCTAGAAAAAGGACAATTAAAAAAAACTAATAAGTTATTAAGTCGAAATTGGTCAATTGAAGGAATTGTTCAAAAGGGAAGGCAGCAAGGAAAAAAAATTGGTTTTCCAACCTGTAATATTGACATTAAGGATTATGTGATTGCGATGCCTGGAGTGTATGCTGTTAAAGTAAAACAAAAAAACTCCAATAAATCATTAAAAGCGATTGCTAATCTTGGTTATAGACCAACTTTTAATCAAAAAAAAATTTTATTAGAAGTGCATATTTTTAATTTTTCTGGAAATCTTTATAATAAGTATTTATCAGTAGAGTTCACAAAGTTTATAAGAAAAGAAAAAAAATTCAAAAACGTTGATCAATTAAAAAAACAAATTCAAAGTGACTTAAAAGTTGCTAAAAAAAGTTAATATGAGCAAAGAAAATATAAATTTACCTAAAACAACTTTCTCTATGAAGGCAAACTTGCAGAATAAAGAGCCTGAAATTTTAGAATATTGGAAAAAAATTGATCTTTATAAAGAATTGAGAAAATCCAATAAAGGTAAAGAGAAGTTCATACTTCACGATGGTCCACCATATGCGAATGGTAACATTCATATGGGTACTGCTTTAAACAAGATTTTGAAAGACATAATAGTAAAATTCCATCAAATGGATGGCAAAGATTCTGTATATGTTCCAGGATGGGATTGTCATGGTCTACCTATTGAGTGGAAAATCGAAGAGCAATATAAAAAAAATAAAAAAAATAAAAATGAAGTTCCAATAACAGAATTTAGAAAAGAATGTAGAGAGTTTGCTGAAAAATGGATTGAAGTTCACAAAACACAATTTAAAAGATTAGGTGTTGTTGGAGATTGGGATAATCACTATGCAACAATGAGCTTTGAAGCAGAAGCCCAAATCGTAAGAGAATTAGGAAAATTTTTAAAAGAAGGAAGTCTTTATAGAGGGTTTAAACCTGTTCTTTGGTCAACTGTAGAAAAAACTGCTTTAGCTGATGCTGAAGTTGAGTATCATGATCATAAATCAGATACAATTTACACAGCCTTTCCAGTTAAAAAAACAAACATAAAAGAATTAGAAAATACAGAAGTTATTATATGGACAACCACTCCATGGACTATACCTGCAAATAAAGCTTTAGCTTATAATGAGGCCTTAGATTATTTAATAATTGAATTAAGTGATGAGGGAGATTTTAAGAATAAAAAAATAGTAGTTGCAGAAGCTCTACTTGAGTCCGTTATCAAAGATTGTGAAATCAAAAGTTACAAAGAAATAAAAAAATTTAAGGGTAAAGATTTTAAAGATACAATTTGTAGTCATCCTTTTTTAGAGCTTGGTTATGATTACGATATACCAATGCTTGAAGCAAGATTTGTTACAACAGAACAAGGGACAGGCATTGTTCATTGCGCACCCAGTCATGGTCCTGATGATTTTAATCTTTGTTTAAAGCATGGGATAAAAGCTATAGAGACCGTAGATGGTGATGGTAAATACACTAAAAACCTTCCTTTATTTGAAGGAACTCATATTTTTAAAGCTAACCCGATTGTTATTGAAAAACTAAAAGAACAAAAAAAATTATTATTTAATGGAGAGCTAGTTCATTCGTATCCGCATTCATGGAGGTCAAAAGCACCCCTTGTACATAGAGCAACTCCACAATGGTTTATTTCAATGGAAAGCCATGGTTTGAGAAAAAAAGCGTTAAAAGCTCTTGATGATACTAAATTTTATCCAGACAAAGGTAGAGAAAGAATAAAAGCAATGATTGAAACAAGACCAGATTGGTGTGTTTCAAGACAAAGAGTTTGGGGAGTGCCACTTCCAATATTTGTTCATAAAACTACTAAAGAAATTTTAGTAGATGATAATGTAAATGAGAATATTGCGAGCATTTATGAAAAAGAAGGTTCTGATTGTTGGTTTTCTGATAATCCTCAAAGATTTTTAGGGGATAAATATAAAGCAGAAGATTACGAAAAAATAAGTGATATTGTTGAAGTTTGGTTTGATAGCGGTTGCACTCACGCATTTGTTTTGGAAAAAAGAGAAGATCTTCAATGGCCAGCATCAATGTATTTAGAAGGTTCTGACCAGCATAGAGGATGGTTCCATTCGTCACTTTTAGAATCTTGTGGAACAAGAGGTAGAGCGCCTTATGAATCGATATTATCACATGGATTTGTTGTGGATGGCAAAGGTCTGAAAATGTCAAAATCTGTAGGAAACGTAATTGCCCCTGAAGATATTTTAAAAAAATATGGTGCAGATATTTTAAGAATATGGGTTGCATCATCTAATTATGCTGAAGATTTAAGAATTGATTATTCTATTTTAGAACAACACGCTGACTCATATAGAAAAATTAGAAATACATTTAGATATTTGCTAGGTAACTTAAATGATGATTTCCAAAAAATTGATATGGAAAGTCTAGACATCAAACAATTACCAGAGTTGGAGAGATATATGCTTCATAGAGTGTATGAGCTAAATCAAAATTTTAAAAATTATTTTAAATCTTATGATTTTCACAATCTTTATAAAGAGCTTTTAAATTTTTGCACAGTAGACTTATCTTCATTTTATTTTGATATTAGGAAGGATGCTTTATATTGTGATTCAAAAGATTCTGATAGAAGAAAGAGCAGTATAGTTGTTTTAAATATTATTTTAGAATCATTGGTTAAATGGTTTGCACCAATACTTTCATTTACAACAGAAGAAATTTTTACCCTAATAAACAAAGAGCAAAAAAGTATTCACCTAGAGCAATTCATAAAATATCCAGAGTCTTTTCAAGATGAAGAACTGCTTAAGAAATGGACAGAATTAAAAAAAATTAGAGATATTTGCAATATAAGCATTGAAGCAAAAAGAGCTAGTAAGGAAATAGGATCAAGTTTAGAAGCTAGCCTAGTTATTAATCTAAATAAAACATTATTCGAAATTTCAAAAAATGTAGATTTTTCAGAAATATGCATCACATCTTCTGCTTTAGTTCATCAATCAAACACTGATGAAACAATCATTGAAACGATTAAGGCCGAAGGAAATAAATGCCCAGTTTGTTGGAAAATCAATAAAGTTAAATGTGAGAGACATTCAGATTAACCAAAAAGTTGATGAACAAAATTAACTTAAAAAACTTTTATTTAAATTTAGTAATTATATTAATAGTTTTTATATTTGATCGTACAGCAAAGCTATACATCTTAAAACTTGCAGAAGTAGAAGCTTCGGTTGATATTTATATCACTTCTTATTTGAACTTATTCTTAATCTGGAACAAAGGAATAGCTTTTGGTTTATTTTCGATAGATGGAAGTATTATTTATAACTCTATTACAATCTTAATTGGTCTTATCATTGTTACTATTTTGTTTATGATGTTGAGGAATAATAATATCCAGCGTTACTTCTTTGCATTAATTGCAGGCGGCGCCTTTGGAAATTTTTATGACAGGATAGTTTATACAGCTGTTCCAGATTTTATTGATTTACATTTTTATGGCTTTCATTGGTTTGTTTTTAATGTAGCCGATATATTTATTACTATTGGAGTTTTTTGCCTTATTTTAGTAGAACTTTTCTTTAATAATAAAAATACAAATGAAAAAAACTAATCCATTAATAGCTTCTTTTTTAATACTTATTTTCCTAAATTCCTGCGGAACAATCGCAGAAGGATTGGGAGGAAGCAAAAAAAAAGGAAGTGATGAATTTTTAGTTGAAAAAAAATCCCCTTTAGTAGTGCCACCTAGCTTTGGAGAATTGCCAGAACCTGGAAAGGGACCTGAAGAAAACATAATATCAGATAAAAAAGATACATCAAATATTGAAGATATAATTAATCAAAGCTCCTCTACAAGCACAAGTGAAAAAAGTGATGATACAAAAAATTCTATTGAGCAATCTATTATTAAAAAAATTAATGAAAAAAAAGTTAATTTAAAAGAAGTTAAAGAAATAAATTTAGATGAAACTGTAGAGGAAGAAAATGAAAAACCAAAAAAAAAAGGATTTTTTAAAAGACTAAAAAATAAATTTAATAAATCTGATAGTTAGAAGAATGATATTTAAAAATTTTTTAAATATTAAAAACTCCAAAATAATAAAAAAAGATTTTTTAAAATTACTAAAAGATCAGCCAGCATTATTTGAAACTTTAAAACCCACATATAAATATAGCTATTCAAAAGAAATAGTTAAAAAATATAAAAAATTATCAAATTTAAGAATAATTGGTATGGGTGGATCCGTTCTTGGATCTGAGGCTATTTATGATTTTTTAAAACCTAAAATAAAAAAAAAAATTACTTTTGTTAATAATTTAAATAGCAATGCAGATTATTTTGATAGTAAAAATATAAATTTAAATTTAATTATTTCTAAATCAGGAAATACATTGGAGACAATAGCGAATGCTAATGCATTAATTAATAAAAAAGAAAAAAATATTATTATTACAGAAGCAAAAAATAGCTATCTAACTAACTTAGCAGCAAAGCTTAAAGCAGAAATATTTGAGCATAAAAATTATGTCGGAGGCAGGTATTCCGTATTGTCAGAAGTCGGAATGCTACCTGCGGAATTAATGAATTTGAATGAAAAAAAATTTAAACAATTTAATAATCTTATTAAAAATAAAAATTTTATTAATAATTTAGTAAGTAACGTATCAACTACACTAAGTTTAATTAAGAGTGGAAAACAAACATCTATAATTTTAAATTATGACGAACAATCTGAAAATTTATTTAAATGGTATCAACAACTGATAGCTGAAAGTTTAGGAAAAAAATCACTTGGATTATTACCTGTTGTTTCTTCAATGCCAAAAGACAATCATAGTTTAATGCAGCTTTATCTAGA
>Ga0209482_1001933_pt1 | contig 13439 bp, 10 predicted proteins | sample CoawatmetaG10DNA_FD_187512 | JGI IMG/M metagenome (GOLD analysis project Ga0209482, IMG submission 187512) | Marine microbial communities from the West Antarctic Peninsula - Coastal water metaG104-DNA (SPAdes) (version 2) | ecosystem: Environmental > Aquatic > Marine > Coastal ...
CCCGCAGACAGCCCTACCCCCTTTTATTCAAAAAATTACCGGCATTAACCCGGGAATGTTAATGGGTGCACCAACGTTTAGTGATATTGCGGAGGAGCTTCTCCAATATCTCGATGGCCGCACTCTAGTCGCCCATAATGCACGTTTTGACTATGGGTTCATCAAAAATGAATTTGCCAGACTGGATATCAAATTTTCGACTAAGCCCTTGTGCTCGGTAAAGTTCAGCCGAGCTTTGTTTCCTCAGTTTAATCGTCATGGACTGTCCCACATTATAAAACGATTCGACTTAACTATCGAAAACCGTCATCGCGCTATGGATGATGCTGAAATGATTTATCAGTTCTTTTTAAAATCCTCCGCTTTATTTTCTGCAGAGGAAATCGCCGCAACCTGCAAGCAACAATTGAAACGACCTGCATTACCAATGAATTTACCCAGCAACGAAATTGATAAGTTACCGTCCTCTGCTGGGGTTTATTATTTCTATGATTTGAAGGGTGTCCTTTTATATGTCGGCAAAAGCGTTCATATTCGTAATCGCGTAATGAGCCACTTCACTCAAGATCACAAGAATGCCAAAGACTTACAAATGAGCGCGAAAATTGCTCATGTCGATTTTCATAAAACACCCTCTGATTTTGGTGCGCAAATACTAGAGAGCAATCAAATTAAAGCACTAAATCCGCTCTATAACCGTCGACTTCGCCGGGTGAAAAAGATGCACCAATTTCGCAGTTATCAAGACAGCGAAGGCTATAAACGACTGTCTATAGAGGCTGTTGATGTGGGCAGTGGGATCGATGACACTAATATTGGGTTATTTCGCTCGCCGCGTCAGGCCGTTAAAAAACTAGAATCCCTCGCAGACCAATTCTCGCTCTGCCACAAATTACTTGGGCTCGAAGCTGGGCCAGCCCACGCTGATAAGCCCTGTTTTCGTGCACAGCTGAATAAATGTTTAGGTGCTTGTCATGGTGCCGAAACACCAGACCTCTACAATCAGCGAATTAATACGGCATTGGAGGGCTACCAACTTCAAATGTGGCCTTACCCAGGGCCGATTCTTATCGAAGAACGAAACCCTGAAGACCCTGAACAGTCAGCGCTCCACCTGATCAACAATTGGTCCTATATGTCGCAAATAGACTCGCCAGATGAACTATTTGATCGCGGACTGCAGACCGTAAATACACTAGCAGCTAGCGACTTTTCCTACCAATCCGAGCGAACTACTCAACCACTTTCGATCGTCAATTTTGATCTAGATATTTATTTTATTCTGGTACGCTTTTTAATGGATGAAGACCGGTTAAAAATGAATAATATTAAAATATGGCCTCTCATGGAATTAGCGACTGAGAACTTTGACTACTAATCGAAATCATACGCAAGAGTGCTATAAACGATATAACGCTTTTGGTAGATTAACGTCTCCTCTGCTAAGGCTGAGGGTTTTATTTTCTAGTCAGCTCTTTTTGCGCCGCCATAGTCCTTTTAGCTGCCTCAAATACGGTTAGTTTTGGGTCTGCAATCCCAGTACGACCAATAGAATCAATCTGGCCATAAAACCAGTACTGCACAGCAAAGCCAGCCACGGCCTTGAGTATTTTTAGTTTACTTAACCATGCCAACCATGCTGGAAATAGCGATAACGAGTTCTCATAACGAGGTAATTCATCGAGACCATTAATCAGCTGATTAGGAGCATCAGTCATGACACACATTGGACGGCCTAAACCAATTACATCAGCACTGCCGCTTTCGATCGCCTGCTCCATTGCCAGCCGATGTCTAAAGCCACCGGTGACCATCAATGGCACAGTCACCTTTTCACGCATCGCGGCTGCAAAATCAACAAAATAGGCCTCACGCATCAAGGTCGATTGCGCTACGTTCTGTGGCTCTTCTTCTTCCATACCAGAAATGCCTAACAATTTAGGTTGCTCATAGGTGCCGCCAGAAATTTCGATTAAATCAATACTTGCCTCTTGAAGCCACCGAGCAACTTGCAGGCTCTCTTCAAAAGCAAAACCTCCCTTCTGAAAATCTGCACTGTTAAGCTTTACCGCCACCGGAAAATCAGGGCCTACCGCCGCTCTTACCGCAGCAACCACTTCTAATAATGCGCGTGCACGATTCGCTAAATCACCACCATACGCATCACTACGCTGATTACTTCGCGGACTTAAAAACTGAGACAATAAATAACCATGGGCTGCATGAATTTGCACCCCCGTAAAACCGGCCTCTTTTACTGCGGCCGCACAAATTCCAAAGCGCTGCACAATGTCTTGGATTTCATCAATCATTAATGCCACTGGCTCACCAAACTGACCTCCTGGCAATCCCAGTTTGATCGCAGATGGTGCTTTTGGGTTCTTATTCACCATTTTTTGAGTCTGTCGACCAGCATGACTTATTTGTGCCCAAAATTGATTGCCATTTCGGGTTGCAGCGGTTGCCCACCGTACCAACGCATCATGCATTTTTGGGCTCGGTGACCTATCAATGATAACGTTACCTGGACGTTCAAGGTGATGCTTGTCGATCATAATATTTCCTGACAACAACATACCGGCACCACCGTCACTCCATAAACCATAGAGTCGCGTAAGTTCAGCCGTTGGTATTCCTTCAGCCGTAGCTAAACCCTCGGTCATTGCCGCTTTTGAAAGGCGGTTGTGCAGCGATACACCACAGGGTAGCTTCACAGTTTGGGTAAATAACATTGTCATACAAAGTCCTAAACAGTTATAAATGCTGAGCTAGTATATTAGAATGCATTCCCAAAGTGCGTATGTTTGGCGTGCGAGATCAATAAAAATACTGTTGAAATATAATGGGCGGGGTTACTCCTTGTTGTTAGCCCTGCCATTCACGCCCCAGAGCAATAAAATAGAGTTATCTATGAATTTTCAGTTCTACCAAAATAAAATTAAAGAAACGACAACATTCCCCATTGATAGTGCTTGGGGTCAAGGAAGAAGTGCTTTTGGCGGTCTTACCGCTGCTCTTGTTTTAACCCATATCGAACAACAAACGGGGCTTACTGACCGCGATCTTAGAACTATTAACATCCATTTTTGTGGCGCTGTTATTTTGGATGAGCCTTGTGAATTTACGCATCGCATATTATCTGAGGGAAAATCTGTTTTTCAGGTTGAGGGTCAGTTATTGCAAAACGGACAGGTAAAAACTCAAATAGTAGCCTGCTTTAGTGCACAACGTCAGTCGTCAATTCAGGTTTCTCACAAACCTAAATTCGCCGAAAAAAGTTTAAGTGAAGCGATGACGTTTCCATTTGTTAAAGGGGTAGTACCTGACTTTGTGCGATATTTTGATTTGCGTATTACCGATGGTAGTTTGCCCGGCAGTGGAACAAAACAATCAAGACTCGCAGGTTGGATGCGATTTAGGGATCCCACAGAACCACTTGATGACAGTGCTATGCTATGCCTCATTGACGCATGGCCTCCGGCAATAATGCCAATGCTAGATAAACCAGCACCTACCAGCTCTATCACTTGGAACCTTGAATTTATTCAACCGCGTGATCCACTGCAAGCCGAAGATTATCTTTTTTACGAGTGTGATGTGATTCAAGCAGATTTTGGCTATGCTCATACAGAGGCAAAAATATTTCACCCCAACGGACAGCTGTTGGCGTTGAGTCGTCAGTTGGTTGGTGTGTATGACAAACGCGGTTGAGAGTTCGTCAACAAGATAAAAATGAGTCTCGTTAAGAGGCGGAGGGCTAAATACCATGAATAATAAAGCGGTACCAAGTGCCGAAAAGCCTCTGGCTGGAATTAAAATTCTTGAGCTATCCACTATGATCACATGCTCATTTGCGAGTATGACGTTGGCGGCGCAAGGTGCAGAAGTCATTAAGATTGAACCACCACTAGGCGGCGACGTTATGCGCCACCTTGGCCACCAAAAAAATGGCATATCCGCTTTATTTCACAACTGCAATCGTGGCAAGCGATCACTGGCCATTGATTTAAAATCCTCCGATGGTTGCGATGCGCTAAAACAGCTCGCTGCCGATGCTGACGTGCTAATGCACAACTATCGGCCTGGTGTTATGGAGCGCATGGGACTAGATAGCGCCTCGCTTAGAAAGATCAACAATCGTCTTACTTACATTGCGGTCACCGGATTCGGTCTTGAAGGTCCTATGTCCGGGGAACCCGCCTATGATCATGTTATTCAAGCTATGACGGGGATTACTGATCTTCAAGGAGAGGGGGAAAAAGATGTTAGCTTTGTCCGGACCCTATTGTGTGACAAAATTACAGCCTATACGGTTTGCCAAGCGGCAACTGCGGCACTGTTAGCTCGCGCAACCACCGGTGAGGGGCAACACATTGATATCTCTATGCTACATGCCTGTCTTGCGTTTGTTTGGCCTGACGGCATGATGCATCACACACTGCATGACGATGATGTTATTGCAATGTCACCTGTGTCCGATTACTACCAAACCCTAAACCTAAAAGACGGGTCTATTGCCGTAGCTGCATTGCAAGACAAACATTGGCAAGCGTTACTCCCTCTTATTGGTTACCCCGAATTAGTAGACAACCCTATGTTTAAAACCATGGGTGCTCGGTTGAGCAATATGTCTGAGGTGCTTAAAATCCTTAAATCACCGCGCAAAGATGTTGGTGTTACTCGAGCTCTAGACATACTGAGAGCCGCGGATGTACCCTGTGGACCTTGTGAATATCGCAGTGATATCGCCGAACATCCGCAAGTCAAAGCGATTGGTGCATTGGAAACCTACGTAGCAGAGCACTTAGGAAGCCTGACAGTGCCCACGCCTCCAGTGCAGTTTAGTGGCACTGCTACCAGCCAAGCGCTGTCCAGTCCCGCTCTTGGTGAACAGAGTCGCGATATATTGCAAGAACTGGGCTGGAGTGATGCAAAAATTGATAGGTTAATAGAAAGAAAGCTGGTGCAGTGCAGTTAAGAGAGTTTCCTTCAGCAAATCAAAATCTGCTGGGCATACCACAATCTAAATAGGTCTCTAAATCCTAAGCCGTAGTCAATATTGGGGGTTTTATCACAAAAATAGCGAGATATACTATTTCTTTGTTGTGCCTAACGGCCGCTGTTGGATGCTATTCAGTTGGTATCATTAAAGGTGGCAGTATTTTTTTGGTCTTAGGCTTAAGTTTTGAAGCCGCATTTTGGTATGGGTTATTTTCAAAAAAAGACTAGGTAATCACACTAGTCTGTCTAGAATTAAGGCCGCTCAAGTTCAGTATATTGTGCGGCAATGTAATAGCCATTGCCTCCCATCTTACCGACCGAATCTATGTGCGCTTGGTCGATAATGCCTTCGCTATATAAATCATCATGCACGTAAACCGAGACTACATCGAGTAACACAACTGTGCCGCTGCCAGCTGAATCGCCAATGGAGAGGATTTCTCTTAAAGTACATTCGTAACGAACCGGTGATTTTGCTACCGACAGTGGTGATACTTTTTGGCTGGCAGAATACTCGACCCCCACATGAGAAAACTCACTCTCATCCATAGGAAGACTAGCACTGGTAGCATTCATTATGTCCATTAAATCACTACTAACAATATTCACCACGCATTCACCGGTCTCTGTTAAATTAGTGAGCGTGTCCTTGTTGTCCCCGGCACGTGGCATTATTTGGGTGTACATAAGTACTGGTGGGGTGCAGCTTGCAACGGTAAAAAAAGAATAAGGTGCGAGGTTATCAATTCCTTTGCTGGAACGTGTGCTTATCCAAGCGATGGGCCTAGGCGTTACACCCCCATTAAGCAGGCGGTATTTTGCTTGGTTACCTAAATCTAAAATATCAAAGTTCATCGTTTACTCGCATTGGAACATAGCTGTTAAATTTATGCATCCAAGTATAGTTTGGGTAAGAGATTTAACAACCTTAGATGAGCCGCAAAGCACAAACCACTTACTTCATTTAATATATCTCCCCTCGGCGAGAATTCTCTCCACCGTCAATCTAAACTGGCTAAAGATTTATTACTTTACCTATGGCAATATAGAGCGTGCAGAGAAATACGACTTACCCAGTTTTAGAGGTAAGCGGAATAATAACAAAGACTTAGGTCTCAAGATGGGTGAAGCCTTAAAATATAACCGTCGCCATGGTGCTAGGATTAGCGCCGGTGGATTTTTATTTGTTGGGCTTTTTTTAGTATCTTATGCCTTTGCAGCAAACCCCAATATTCAATTGAGCGACACCTGCCCTCCCAGTTTTGGTCTCAGCGAGGATAACCGTTGCTCGCTGCGTCACATGTATCAGCTTTACGACTCTTTGCAAGACAGTGGTATTGGCGGTTTAAAGACTGCCTTACCCAAAGCCCGTGATGGCTTTACTCCCCAACAAATTGACTTGGGACGATTACTGTTTTTTGACCCTATTTTGTCGGCTGACAATAGTCTTTCTTGTGCGACCTGCCATAACCCAGCACAGGGTTTTGGCGATGGTATGGGTAGGAGCATAGGAATAAAGGGGCATGTGCAAATGCGTTCTGCACCAACCTTGTGGAACAGTGCATTTTTGTCGTCATTTTTTTGGGACGCTCGCGCTCAGAGCCTAGAAGAGCAAGCTCTTGGGCCACTATTTAGCGCCAATGAAATGGGCAACACTCCTGAGCAGTTAATGGCGAGTCTAAAAAGTGCTACCGCCTATAGAGGATTGTTCAAGCAAGCGTTTCCGGATGTAGCCACGGCTATGTCAGTGGATCATGTCATTACCGCATTAACCGCTTTTCAAAGTTCTCTGGTGTCTCTCAATAGTCGCTATGATCAATATGCACACGGCTATCATAAAGCATTAAGTAAGAACGAGATTGCCGGCTTAAATGTATTTAGGTCGTTCGTTGCACGCTGTTCTCAATGCCACACACCGCCTTTATTTACCAATCAACAGATCGCAGTAATTGGTACGCCTGAACCTGAAGGATTGCCCCGAGATATTGGCGCGCAACAAACCTTTAACTCAGCTGTATTGCGCGGTGGATTTAAGGTTCCCACCTTGCGAAATATTGCTCAAACAGCACCTTACATGCACTCCGGGCGATTTCAAACATTGCGTGAAGCGGCAGAGTTTTATACCGGCGGCCGTGGCCATGCAGTACCTGAAGACGAGGAGCTGCTGTTGCATTGGCATATATCAGAACCAAACTTGACCAGTGATGAGATAGACCGGCTGGTAGATTTTATGAAAACCCTCAGTGATCAAAGCCTCATTCCCACAACACCTGCGCAGCTGCCCTCTGGCCTGCCGTTTAAACACATGGAGAATATGCATGAAAAATCTTAATACTCTGGCCATTGGACTCGCATTTGTTACCTTTGCCGCTGGTTGGTATTTGGGCGGTAGTAACGATGCACTCACCATTACTAGTAGCTCAGGTGGCAAAAGCTACAGCGGTGGCTATGAGGCCGAGCAGTCAACGGCAGCTAAGGGCAGCGGTGCGGTTAAGCTGCGTACCACAGAGGGCACTACCCATATTATTAACCCCGGAGACTCTATTCAGGCAGCGGTTGAATTAGCCGTGCCGGGAGACACCATTCAAGTAATGCCCGGGACATACTCAGAGACCGTTTATATCGACAAAGATGATATTCACTTACGAGGCGTCATCGTTGAGGGTGAGCGAGCAACCCTAGATGGATTAAAGACACTAAACGATGCGATTCTGTTTTCTGGTAATAATATTATTATCGAGAACTTCAAGATAATCGATTACAAAGGCAATGGCATTATGAGCCAAGCCGGTAACAATTTTGAGATTCGCAATAACCTAATTATTGATACGGGCATCTATGGCATTTTCCCTCAGCTGGGCAAAAATGGTCTGATTGAACACAACGTTGTATCAGGCATAGCCGATGCAGCCATCTATGTGGGCATGAGCGATAACATTCATGTGGCCTACAACGAGGTTTTTGATAGTGTGGCTGGCATTGAAATAGAAAACAGCCGTCATGCCATTGTTGAGAACAACCATACTCATCATAACACCGGCGGTATTTTGGCCTTTATAACGCCAGGACTGCCGGTCAAAGACACCTATGATGTCATTATTCGAAACAATTTTATTATGGATAATAACACCCCCAACTTTGGGGCGCCCGGTTCTACCGTCGCGGGGATACCCGCCGGAACCGGTATTTTGATTATGGCCGCAGATGATGTGGTGGTGGAAGGTAATATTATTAGTAACCATAAAACTGCCGGTATTTTAATTACTGACCATGGCAATGCAGATGATCTTACCCTAGATCCTGAGTCTGACCCCAATGCAGATGGCGCGATGATTTTAGATAACGTCATGCTTAATAATGGCTATGACACCATTGATGCGGTGAGGGCCTTTGCATTAACGGAATTGCATACCGGTGATATTGATATCTTTCAGATAGGGCCAACCGAAGGTAGCTGTATTAATAACCGCCACCGTTACAAAACTGTTGGTGTTAGTGACTTTACCGATTGCGACTTCACCAATACTGATGATATTGAGAACTATCTATTGGCCGGCGGTGCAGAACCTCGGGTAATACTCCCATCAGAGCGTGGCGAGATTGCTTATCTAGGTGTTTGCACGGGTTGCCATGCTTATGCTGGAAGATTGATTGGACCGTCTGTGATGGAAATACAAGCGTTGTACGCTGACCGTCCCGAGGCGCTAGTAAACTATATTAATGCGCCAATACCCATGCGTGACAATTATCCTGAGATGCCCGCACAAAATTATCTGGATGCTGAGACCCAGTTGGCCGTGGCCAACTATATTTTAAAGGTGGGTAACTAATCAATGCCAGTTTCCCTGGTGTGAACCTTCGCCATGAATAGCCGTTTCTTTAAACAAACGGCTTACTCAAACGCGCTTTATTTTCCTCTAAAAGTCTTACTTGGCCCTCATATAAATACTCATCGGGTGCTCCCAAACTTGACCAACCAACCCATTACCTACTGGGTAGCCATCCAGCTCCAACACCGGCGCGCATAGATTCTATGGCTATATGTCGAGAAATTCCAGGAAGAAGCTGATTATCAAGCATTATCCAAGTAATGCTGCCAGTGCTATGACATGTGGAACATTGTTTGACCTAATTAACCATTAGCTCGGCGCTAAAAACTCACACAGCTTTTGACTGGGATGATCTGACGAAAATAATACGTCACCCAATGACTGAGTATTAGGATTCTCTGGCGAGTAATTTGGCCACATCGGAAAGTCCAACTGGTTAGGATTACCCGTGGTAGCAAAGTTAATCCAGTACGTTTGCATAATATTAGTAAGCCTATGGTCGGCCTCGACAGTAGGCAGCCAATCATCATGGGTATCAAAAATATAAGGTAGTTCTGCACCATGGTAAGCACCCATAGTGGCTGCTAGTTCGCCCTCGCGTTGACGAGTAAAATGATATACCCAGGCTTTATTCCCCAACTTGGCGGTTTCTTTAGCTAACACTAACGAGGGGCAGACATAGTATTTTGCTGTACGCAATAAGTCAGAAATACGTCGATTGTCAGTTTCATCTTTTAACAAGGCTTTTAAATTGTCTGCCGTTAGCGGCGGCGCCTCAGTTTTTAACCAACCATCGATATCAGGGTTGTCATCGGTATACATTAACCACTCATCATCATTGGACCCTATTAGTAAATCGACCACATGCATTTCTCCCGCTTTTATGGTGCTCATAATGGGCTCCATAACACTCATTCCATCAACCACAGGATCAAAGTAATGATTTTGATAAATCTCGTTCGCCGCTGACAAAATAGCATCTGCCGACAATTGTCTCATTCCTTCTAAAGGCTGGTTTGCATCATCACCCAATGTAAAATTTGCAAAGGCTTCACCTAATTGTAAATGCGCTTTTCTGATACTTCGATTGGTTAATGATGAACCACCGCTTTGATGAATCGCTCGAGAAAAAAGACCCTTGCTAGAGGGCATGGTCATCAAGTGATCAATATTATTGGCGCCTGCGGACTCTCCCATGACTGTGATTTTTTCGGCATCGCCCCCGAGAGCGACGATATTTTCATTGACCCACTGCAGAGCAGCGACTTGATCAAGTAATCCAAAATTAGAATGCTCAAGTGTTGGATGAGAGAAAAACCCGAAGACACCTAACCGATAAGCAATAGAGATAACAATGACGCCCTTGGATGCCAAGTTGTGGCCGATATAATTAGGCTCATAAGACCAACCACCTTTATTGCTGCCACCATGAATATAAACAATGACGGGCAGCATTTCGGCACTTTGCGCTTCCGTGGCAGGCCGCCAAATATTCAAATAAAGACAGTCTTCACTGACCTCGGGGTGCTTTATTAAATCAGGATCTCCACCAAAACCAGCTGCAACATTTTTGTACCATTTAGCAATATGGTCCCCTTGCATGCAAGCTGCTGGAAACTCATTTTTTTGAGGTGCCGCACTGGATTTTGCTAAAAGCTGAGGCGGCAGCCACCTCAAATCGCCAACAGGAGGTTGCGCAAAAGGAACCCCTAAAAATGATTCTGTCCTACCCCCTTCCGCGAGCTTACCAACAATAACCGATGTATCATTTAGAGTCAGCCTGGGGCTATTGTCAGCGCCCCCTTTTACTGTATTGGTGCAAGCGCCCACTATTGATAAAAGGTATACCATGCATAATTTAATAATTTTTTTATTGGATAAATGCATTACTAGCTACTCCGTAGAAACAATAACACAACCACCAAACCCACCCTGCTCGACAAGCTTATGCCCCTCAGTAATTTGATCTAAGGTTACTTTGTGCGCGATTCGGTGCTGTAATTTTCCTGTCTGTAAAGCCTCGGTAATGGCCTCAATCGCGTGAACTTTTGCTGACTCTGGCATGGCATAGACAAGTATCATTCGCAGCGTTAAGTCCATAAACATCATGTCTATAAAAGGCAGTGATGGTTGCTTTACTTGAGTCGATGAGTAAGTGGCAACAACGCCACTGGTAGCAATACAGTTAAGTATTTGAGGTAAGTTAGCGCCAAATTCTACATCAATCACGCGATCTACTTTTTTACCCTGGCTGGCGATTAAAACCTGCTTACCCCAATCAGGCTCTCTGTGATTAACTACAGCGCTAGCACCTAATGCCAAACAGGTATCGCGATCTGCATCATTACTCGCTGTGGCAATAACTTCAGCACCGGCGATGAGAGCCCACTGAATGGCGTAGTAGCCCACTCTGCCCGCACCCCCAGTTACCAAGACCACTTGGCCACTAATGTCGCCGTCCGAGTAAACACAGCGATGCGCCGTCATTACCGGAATACCCAGACAAGCGCCAACGGAAAATTCTGTATTGTCCGGCAGATGAATAGCCCGATTTGAGTCCAATACCACATATTCAGCTGCGGTCCCTAGGCGCCGCCCGTACTGCGCTTGGTACACCCATACACGCTGACCGACCCGATCTTCAGGCACACCAGGGCCAACTGACTCAATAACACCTGCACCGTCACTGTGGGGAATAACTAACCCGTCATCAAGTAGGCTGGGGGATGCCCCAGCGCGCTTTTTAACGTCTGAGGGGTTCACACCACTGGTGGCTAACTTCACCAACACCTGGCCTAAAGCAGCGACTGGCTTGGGTTGTTCACCCACCTGAATGACCTGCTCCGCACTACCAAATTTTTCAAACCATGCAGCCTTCATAAACTATTCTCATTTACTTTAAAGTACATTTATCTTTTCCCCATCAACTAGATAATCTCTCGGTATGCCCATCAATGGGTATGGCCTGTCCGGTAATATGCTGAGCCGCTTTGGAACACAAAAAATCAACAGTCTGAGCAATATCGTCAGCTTCAACAAATACCCCGAGCGAGTTCTGCTGTAAATAAGATTGGCGTACTGACGCCGGTGAGATATCTCTAGTTTGTGCGTCTACCTCTATGACTTTATCGATGCGCGGGCCGTTAACACTTCCCGGACAAATGGCGTTAACACGCACACCAAAGGCTCCAAGCTCCATTGCCCAGGTCTTGGTCAAACCAATAATTGCCCACTTAGCCGCGGCATAAGGTGACCGCAGAGGACAGCCAAATAAGCCGGCATTAGAAGACATATTAATCATATTCCCTTTAGACTCTTTTAATAAGGGAACAGCTTTCCGAGTCACATAAAAAATGCTGTTCAGGTCAGTGGTAATGGTTTCATTCCACTGGTCAGGCAAAATATCCTCAACCGCAGCTGTGGGCCCGGAAATGCCCACATTATTGACTAAAATATCCAATCTGCCGCAGTGGCGCAGGAGGTCTTTAAAAACCAAGTCCACGTCACTAAGTTTAGTTAAGTCAGCACAGGTGGTGCTAATTTCTGGCATGTCTCTGTTCAGAGCCTCAATTGCCATTTGATCAATATCACATACGTGGACACGGTAATGCTGAGCCGCAAAATGCATCGCTATTGCTCGCCCGATACCCGATGCGCCCGCGCTTATTAATACCACTCTTGACGTGTCACTCATGAACAAAGTGCCTATTATTATTTTTTATTCATTTTAAGTATAAATAGGTGTTAACCTCAACTGCTTTAATCGACTTCTGAGATCAACGCTCACCATAACACGCAATATCAGTTGATATCTGGATCCATCATTAATCAAAAAAAGTTACTTTAAACTAAGGAAAATTCATGCCCAGAGAGATTCTAGGTTCCAAAAACATACACGCTAGTATTCAAAAGATAGTATCTGAGCAGCATGCCGATATTATTGCTGAGGTCAAAGAGGCCGTCGCAAACAACGCGATTGTTATAGTGGGTATGGCGCAAAATCCCGCTCCAAAACGAGCACGTAAGGTACTCGACGAACTCAACATTACCTACCACTATTTGGAATACGGTAGTTACTTCAAACAATGGCGTCGACGTAACGCTCTTAAGATGTGGACAGGCTGGTCGACGTTCCCGATTATCTTTGTGAGAGGTACTCTGATTGGTGGCTCTAGTGACATGCGCGCTTTGATAGAGACAGGACAGCTGGACGGCTTGCTTAACAGCGACTAAGCGCCGTAAATTGCTAATTCAGTCGGTTGATTAAGAATCTAACTCTGCCAACTTGTTGATTCTGATTACCGCCTGAATTTCATGCACATAGGCCTCGCGCAGTTCTGAATAATCAATGAGCCCCTCCGCTAGCTTATGCCCTGTAACAGGGTCTCCAGCATTACGAAGTAAGGCCCTCTGGTCACGCAGATCGGTGTACGCGCGGTGAGTATTAATGTTGCGTAAATAAGAGCTTATGGCGTCACTGACCGAATCAAATTTAGCCACCTCGTGTTTACTTCCCGCATTCCGACGCAATGGTACTAACCCACAACCCTTCTCATAACACCACTGTCCGAAAAGGTTATTGGCCTGAACTGCAAACCGAGATGTTCC
>Ga0209482_1001935_pt1 | contig 13434 bp, 8 predicted proteins | sample CoawatmetaG10DNA_FD_187512 | JGI IMG/M metagenome (GOLD analysis project Ga0209482, IMG submission 187512) | Marine microbial communities from the West Antarctic Peninsula - Coastal water metaG104-DNA (SPAdes) (version 2) | ecosystem: Environmental > Aquatic > Marine > Coastal ...
AGCTAAAGTAGATTGGCGCACACTACTACTAGGAAACATGTCTATATAAAACCCATAAATTTCATCAATCATTTTTTCGTGATGCTCAGGCATTTTTTTAGTGCTATCTATTTCATACGTAGTTACAGTGTTTCCATTTTCATCTACTGTCTCTATTTTCTTTTTAGGCGCTAGACCTTCTTCTAAAGTTTGAATAACTTCATTGAAAAAATCTGTTGGGATTTCTCCCCTTCTTCGCCCTGATTCAGGAATATAGTTCGATTGAATATCCTCCGCTTGATTAGCGTTTAATTCTACTAAACGTTGTTGCATTTCCCTTGCTGATTTATATCTTTCTACAGTCAACTCAGTAGAACCTTCAGGTAAAAATTCTATTCTCCAGTTTCCTGAACGTTTTAAAGGCTGATAAAATAAAAGCTGATTATTAATTAATTGAGTTTTAAATATTTTTTTCTTTTGCGATTGAGTTAAAGGCTGCCCATCTTTTGTAGTATCGGGTAAAAGTTTAAGTACGTTTGCATTAAATTGATTAGCAAATTGATTAAATTGAGACGCATACATTATTGCAATTAGTTGTAATTCTTCAGGAGTTTTATTATAGAAATCTTTTACTATGTCTAACTCACTATTAGCTGGGTCGGTAGGGTCAATGCCTTGAGGAAATTCTTTAGTGTTAGTAGTAGATAGCTCATAAACTATGTCATTCCATTGATTTATTTGTTGGGTAGTATACTGCTCAGTAACTTCTGTTCTTGGAATACGCTCAACTATAAACTCGCCGTTTGTCCTATCAGCGCCATTTTTAAAATCTGACAGAGTAACTTCCGCACCTTTAATTTCTCTCCCTTCTTTGTCTTTAGTTTTTTTGTATAACTTAAACGCATTTCTTTTATTACCTTTCACTGCGTCCATTCCTATATTTCCTAGCAAGTCTATGTATTCTCTTTCTTGCATAGCTTTTCCTGCTCGGAGTTCTAGTAATGTCTGTAGTTTTTTAAGTGACGGTAACATTCTTCCATACAAACTAATCATAGCAGGAAGGCCTAACAACCCTTGGTAGCTTTCTCTTAAAAAAGTAGGTAGATTACTTAATTTGTTTCTTATAAGTTCTATAACTTCAGGAGTCCCTTCTTGTATTGCTTTAATACCTCCGCCTGCTACATCAAGAGTTTTTTTAGCTAGAGTAGGATTGTATGCCCCAATGTTCGGGCCTGCATCTTTACTGTCTAATACCTTACCAAAGACTGCTTGCTGCTGTTCATTAGCAACAGAATCTCTAACATTGCGGCGATCAGTATCTCTTAAAGGAGTTGCTTGCCCCGGCTCTGCTAAAGCTTTATCTAGAGAATTAATAATGAAATCTTGAATGTCTGCCGAAGTTACTTTTTCTGGATCATAGAACCCAAGTCTACGTAAACCGTTTTTAACTTTAGCAACAAACTTTTTCCACCAAGTATTTTCAGGTGCTGACTCACCAATCCTTGCAGCAACTTCACTTAAATAAGTTTGGTCTCCTTCCAATATGTCAGACCCCTTACCTACGTAACGACTTAACACTGATGCCCATGCTTCTGCTACCACAGGGTCTGTGTCTTTTAATTTATTAAGTTGTAACAATGTAGGCATATAATCTTTGCCTAACAAAACTTCTAGTCCATAATGTTCACCTATTTCATGGAGTAATAGTTTTCTTGCATCACCTCGTGAAACACGATCAGCCATTATGACAGTTACGCCATTAAGCATTTTGTCTTTACCTGAAGGCCACATAAAATAAGCATTTGAGTTAGCTGAAGGGGGTATACCAGGACGCCTTAAAAATCTATTGGGAATATTGTTACCATTATCTGATATGTATAAACGCCCTTTTTTAATCATGCGGTCTACTGCATCTCCAAATGTCAATCGTAATTCCTCTAACATTTCTTGGGCACTACTAAAAGTATTTACTCTTCCCTTGGTTGCCGGAGTCCCTACTTGGCCCCGCGTAGAATCTTCTGTAATAGAGTCTTTGGTGACTACTCGCGAGCTATTTTTTTCTGCAATTTTATTATTTCTGTGCGAGCTTGCAATATCCGCGGCTATTAGTTCGTCAAAATAATTATCTTCTATCGCATCTTTTAATCTACTTTGTAGCTCTTTGCCTAATTCTTTATAGGGGATTTCTTTATTAAAAGTTGCCCACGCTACTTCTGGTTTAGTGTTTTTAGGTAACGGCTTAGCTTTAACTTCAGGGGTAGCTTTAACTTCAGCTTCAGGGGTAGCTTCAGCTGCTTTTTTGGCTGCTAGTCCTTTAATTACACCTGCACTAAACACTTTACCATTTATAAATGAATCTATCTGCTCTTCTTGTTTTTCAGTAATTGGAGCACTAACACCCCCGGTAGGGTCAATACCTTTTACCCATTCGTTTGAACCACTCGGTCCTTTTTCCCATAAATAATAGTTGCCAGACATATCTACTGCAATATCTGATGTATCTACAACTCTTATTAATGGTGTTAACTCTCCACCTACTACATTATTTTCTGCTAGATAATTTTTATTTTCTTTTTCTTTCGGTGTAATTTTTCCCCACGTCGGTCCAAAAGTAGGGTCTTCAATCCAATCAAAAGTTTCATCAGTTTCAGGATTATAAGCTTGATTTGATTCAGATAGATATTCATACCCAAGTTCTTCAGCTTTTTGTTCGGCGGTTAGTCCTGTAGGTCCTTCAATCGCTGTGGGGTCGGCAAGTGCTGGAGGCGCGGGTTTAATTTCTGTTTTTGTTTTTACTGACCATTTTAAATCATTATTATCCCAGGCATATTCAACCTTGTTGCTTCTAGGCGGTTTACCTTCAGCAACTTCTATTTTTTCTTCTACCGTAAATGAATTGCCGTCTTCTGATTCAGAAACTATATTTAATATAGACTCACTATTAATGAAAGGTTGTTTAGTTAATTCTCTAATTTCTAAAATTTCTTCCGGTGAATAAGGTTCTTCAGTTCCCTCCGTCCCTGTTGGTACTCCCGCCCCTACTGGAGGTACTTTTGTCTCTACTTTTTCTTCTACTTTTGTCTCTACTTTTTCTTCTATTGGCGGAATTACTCCTGTAGTATCGACTCCGGCTAATGGATCTACCACTACTTCTGGAGTGACTACTGGAGGTATTGTAGGTTCTGCAGGGGCTCTTTCAAGTGGAGAACTCACACCTCTAAAGGCACCACCTGCTACTGCACCTCGAACTGATGACTCCATAATGCGATCCCAATCTTCACTCTCAAAGATTTGAGGGTTATCTCCAACAAAGTTTTCAGCACTAATACTAATAGCTTCTTGCATTCCTTCAGTCACGCCTTCAGTTGCTGCACCTTTAGCAAGTCCTTTAAACACAGACTCAACTAAGCCAGGTCGGGCACCTGATTTTTTAATGACAGCTTTAGAAATACCAATTTTCTGAAGGGGGGTAAGATTTTTTACAATAGCTGCAGGAAGTACAGCGTCTAATGAAGCTGCCGCCGCACCAAATAGTAATGATGTACCGGTTGCAAGTTCACCTGTTTCTTGGTAAATGTTTTGAAATACTTCAGGCGCATTGAGGGCATATGAACCTAGATAAACGCCAATACCTTCAGCAGTAGCTTGTCTCTTAGCAAAGGCAGCTGGAGCCATTTTTAAAGCCCCTACTCTCGCTAGTTGTCCTGCACCTGCACCAGGAACTGCCATAACGCCTAGGTTAGCTGCTTGTTCACCGATAGTTTCTACACCAAACTTAATGGCATCCCCAAGACTTTGAACGTCTTTGTAGGACTTAATTTCGGGGGCATATTCTCTATTGATTAACTCTTCGGAAACTTGTGCTTCATACAGCTGTTTTGCTGCGTATTCATCAGCGCCTATTGCAGAACCTACCATTGCAGGAATAACGTCACCAAAGGTAGACTTAACTCTTTCCATGCCACGACTAACTGCTTTACTTCCAGCTTGACCTAGTGTGTAATCACGTTCGCCAGAATCTACAAAAGGAGCGGGGTTACGCTGAGTATATAATTGAAGCCCTGCAGCTTGAATGTCTTCGGCAGATGCGCCTTCAGGACCTTGAACTTCGTAAGGTTGGCCGTTAGGAAGTATAGCTGTATAAATAGCCATAAGTTTTACTTACTCCACTGCAGTAAATTGTTGGCCGTTTATATTAGCAAAATAAGAACTTGTTGGAGGACCTACATATTTTCTTAGGAGCGCCTCTTTAGCTAAAGCCAAATCTGCATCCGTGTAACCATAGTCTTCAAGTGCTTCTAGTTCATCATTGTACATTGTATTATCATCTAGTTCACGTATTCCTTCGCGATAGTCATTTTCATAATCCGCCATAGCTATTTGCAGATCTTGACGAGCCTTAATTGTTGCATTTTGACTTGCGGTCATACGTTCTATTTCGTTTTGGTCGTAAGCTGCTAACGCGCCTACACCTGCACCTAGACCTTCGCCTATGTTAGTTAAAGCAAACGGAGATTGCCCTGCCATAGTTTTAGCACCACCTAAAGCAAGTGCGAGATACATTTCTTTTTCACGTCGTTTATCTCTTGCTGCTTGTTGTGCATCTAAAGATGCTTGAGTCCTTGCTTCGGCTGCTAGGGCTTTAGCTTCATCCTCGAATCTCTTGGCTTCATCCTCTAATCTCTTGGCTTCTGCCTGTATTTTGCGTTCTTCTGCCGCATTGTACATCATGCCAGCACCTAAACCACCTAGGCCAAGTCCAATAGTAGATGCGATTGGATTAGCTTTCATCCCTCTTCCTAATGCACCTAGTCCGCTTTTTGCGCCCGTATAAATAGCTCCTGCTCCACCTTTAATAGCTCTATCAACTGCTCCGGGTGTTCCTTTAAGCGCATCTTTTTTCTTTTGAGCAGCTTTATCAGCTTTAACTTTAGCTGCTTCCTGCTTCTTAGTTAGTGGTTTCTTTGGTGTTGGTTTAAGTTTGTCTTTTATATAATCTACAGCTTTTTTAACGTAAGGCGTAGCTGTTTTTATTCCTTGTTTACCTACTTTTCCTATAGCACCAAGACCGCCAATAGCAAGAGCATCATCTAAATCTTGTTCAGTCATTTCAGGAAAGCTGCCGGTTTCTTCGTATATTCTAAAGTTTTCTTTATTTCGTGCTGAGCGTTCATCTAAATCTCTTCCCGCGCTTTCTAATCTTTCATTTAAAAAACCTTTGTAATCAAAATCTCTTATTTGATCAAAAAAGCCCACTTCTCCGCCGTCATCATAGCCAATAATGCCACCTTCAGCATAGTTTTGCCCTATGTTTGGTGCAGGTAAACTAGCAATCCCAGTTTCTGTAATAGTGTCAGACACCATAGTTTCTTGTGGTCTAGGCATAGGCATTTGAGGCATAGGCATTCCGCCCATTGGCATTCCACCCATAGGCATTGTGTTTTGTACTAACTCATCTACTACGGTTTCTTGAGGAGCTTCTACTATCTGTCTTTGAGCGAATTGTTCTTTACGCTGTAACTCTCCGGCTACAAGGTAAGGATTATATTGACCTGTAGGGTTATTAAGATAGTTAGCCAATGACTGCTGAGACATCTCCTGCAGATCATTTTCTTGTTGAATTATATTTTTAATACTCATTAACCACCTCCACTTAGAGCGCCATATAGGCCAGCAATGCCTGCGACACCCCCACCAATTTGTGAAGCTAAGCTAGGAGCAGCAGCGTATTGGACATCGGTAGAACCTAATGCACCCGCATTACCCCGAAGAATATCACTAAGATACTGCATTTGTTGTTTTTCATAATCTTCTTCTTCTTTAAACTCTTGATACTCAAGACTAAGTATTTCTTGATTTAGTTTTTGAATTTCATCAGCGTCAGTTGCTTGTGATAATAAAGTTTTAAGTTCAGACATTCTTTGATCACCCGCAATAGCGGCTTGAGTTTTACCGCCTGTGAGTCCAGCTTCTAATCCGGCAAGACCTAAATCTTTGTCCATCCCTGCTTCAAATTGTTCGCCTGCTTGAGTCATTCTTCTCGCGTCTAAATCAGCCTGGAGATTAGCTTGATCGGTAGATAAAGTTCTTGCCTGGTCCCTTTCAAATTGATCGGCCGCAAATTTAAATGCGTCTTGTTCGCCTTGATAACCTATCTTAGCTAATTGCGTTTGTAAGTCTCTATCAGCTTGACCTTCCATTAGAGCCTGTCTACCCCCACCAAAAGTACCTCTACTTATAGAGCCCATACCTCTACCTGATTTAGAAATAGCTGCATTACGCCTAGCGTCTTCTTCAAGCATCCTTGTAACGTTTTTTTGATAGGGGTCCATGTATTTAGTAGCTGCAGCTGCATCAAACTCAGCTCTATCTGCCATACCTAAATCTTTAACTGCTGAAGCATCATAATCTAAAGCTCGACTTATACCCGTAGCTGCCGTATTTAATCCTAAATCAGTGCCCGTACCTACATTACCTGCGCCTGTAGTATACCCACCTGCAATAGGAGTTAACCCAGCTACTTGACCTTGTAATGTTTTTTGTTGATCAGTAAAACCCGCTAACCGGTCACCCGTATACGGAGTAAACCCTTGAACACCCGTAACATACCCGGCATCATCTGTACTATAAACCTGTTTACCTGTCTGTTTTAATAGCTCTTCGTAGTACGGCTTAGCGTACTCAGGCAAGTTAGATGAATAGGTAGTTCCTGTTTGAGTAGAATTTGAAGGTCCGCCTCCGCCGCCGCCACCCATTATGAGTTCTTCCTGAGAGTACTTACTTTTCTGTAATTCATAATCTTTTCTCCAAAACGTACATTACGGGTTCTAGCCCCATTTTTAATTTAAACAATCTTGCTTGAGCCTTCTTTGTATAAGCCCTTATTTTAGTAGCTCCTTGTGATCTTGCCCAATCTTCATATTGCTGAACTGTATTTTTATTAAATAACCCTTTGCCACCAATACAAGTAGTTAAAGCTACTCGGTGGTTGTTATAATCAATGAGCTCTACTGTGTAGGCCCCGATTATTTTCTCATCTTCTACAACTAAAAACAAGTGCTGTTTACCGCTAACTAGTTCTTCTTTTAAGTATTCTATCCCATAATCAACATCGTCGTGACTAAGAAATGCTTTATTCAATAAAGGACCAACTTCATCCCATATATCATTAACTTTATCCGCCACTACCGTATGGACTTGGCTCATCTAGGCATATACTTTCCAGGTTTAATCTCTTTCCCTTGAGATTTTCTACCGGTTCTAGCTTTTCTTATTCTATCCATCATTGCGTATAATTGTTTTGATCCAGCTTCAGAAGAGCCATTGCCTAAATGACTAACTACATCTGCCGGTACTACAAATTCTCCGTCTGCTAAAGCTGCTGGTTGTTCTCCGTTTATAGTAGCAGGGATGTCATCGCTCATACCGTCACCTGGACCTTTTAAATATCCACCTACAGCAAACTTTCTTTTTCCGCTAAGATTTAGTCCCCTGCTATTTAGATTTGTAGGGCCTGAACCTGCCAATCTATCTTTAATTTTCTGTTGTTGATCTTCTAATGAACCTTCTGGTACTGGACCAATTCTTGTAAAAGTACCATCTCTGTTTGTAGTATAGTTTGCACCACCAGATATTCTATTCCCAGGACTATAATCGTAAGGAACTCTTGATGGTCCTCTATAACCGCCTATACCTGTAAATCCTATATCTTTAAATAAAGACTTATCTAGTATTGCTTGCTCTTCATCACTAGCACTTGTTGCCCCTGTATTTACATTTAGTGAGCCTAGCCCTTGCATACCAGTTAATGCTCTTGTATTTATCCCTCTACCGCCAATATTAATGCCTCGACTATTTACGTTTTGACCTCGCTGGTTTAAGTTTTGACCTTGCTGGTTTAAGTTTTGACCTTTCTGGTTTAAATTTATAGAGCCACCTTCGGCAAGTAATCTAAGTCCTGTGTCTGCAGCTAGTGCAGATGAAATGCCGGTATCTTTATTTAAGTTGAGTCTACTATAAGGATCGTACTTATCTCTTGGGTCGTCAAAGTCAGGTTCAACTATAAAGTCACTTTCTTCTAATCCGCCTAATCCCATGCTTACTGCTGGAGACCCTAATGTTTTAGCTACGTCTAAATTATCTCCGGGTACAAATGATTTCTTTAGATATTGTTCTCCAGGAAGTCCTCCTGATACATCGGCATAACCTGTTTCAAAAACGCCTAAATTTTGCTTCATTGTATCAAGAGTACTTGCGCCGGGGTTTATACTAGAATCAAAAACATTGCCTGGAGTTAAGGGAGCCGCACCACCTCCAGCAGTGGTTAAAGTGCTGTCTAATGCAGGGTTAAATGAACCTACTGACCCCGCAGAAGCTGTTGATGTTATAGGTGCTGAGCTACTTACTAATGCTGGATTAACGGTACTTCCAGCTCCTGCTCCTCCTGCTGCCGGTATTGCTGAACCGCCTAATGCAGTTTCTAAACCCATACCACTATAACCACCTAAACCACCGGATAATCCCCCTGCAAGAACATCTTCCCCTGACACTGCAGCTATACCTGCACCTGTCGCTGCACCTGCGGTAATTGCAGAAGCAGTCGCTGTACCTGCCCCTAAAAATGGAGTTGCCGCTCCGCCAGTTAAGTATCCTGCGGCTATAGGTAACGCGGCTTTAAACATATTGCCCAATCTAAATGCTTCAGGATACCCTGTCATTGGGTTTGTAGTTAGCGAAGTGCCATTGGCTTGAGCCATTTGTTGTAGACCGGCTACTTCTTGAGGCTGCATATGCACTAGAGTTGAGTCACCACCACGACCTAAAGAAGCTAAGCCTTGTGCTGCTTGATTTGGAGCTGGTGGAGCTAAAGACATACCTGGGTTATTCGATTGATTAGAGGAAGCTAAGCCCTGTGCTTGATTAACAGTACCCCCTTGTGCATATCCCATACCACCACCCATCATTCTTTGAGCCGCTTGCTGCTGAGGTAGTGCATAACTGCCTGTGTTTCTTGGATATAAATAAGGATAGTCTTCTTGATATTCTCTATCATACTTATAGTCTTCCATTCTATCTTGGCGGTTACCTTGCATCATACTGCGCCTTGCTCTTTCTTGCTGTTCGCCTATAGAGTATTGACGAGCATCAGTTGGTATAGATGTAAGTTGAACATCTTCATTTACTCTTATTTGATCTGGTCTCACAGTAACGTCTTCCTTTATAGTTTCCCGGTAAGGGGTAATTTTTTGATCGGGAGGTAACTCGACCGTTCCTAAATCTTTTTGTGTATTTGACAAGTTCTGGTTCGGATATTTAATTCCCGGATCTTTGCCGTATTGAGACTCTGTCTCGTTTGTAAATATTCCGCTAAGATCTGTACCTGCTACATCTATTTTTTCTCCTGTAAATATAGAAGATTGTTTTCCGAGTGCTTCTACTTTTTTAGGGGCTATTACATTTAAAGCTCCCGGATCACTTTTAGTATGTCTAGGCTTATTAAAATCAAAAGTGTACGGCTCTCCAGTTGTGTTATAAATTATCCTTGCTTTCCCATCTACTTCTAAAAACTCGCCTCCTGTTATCAAAGGTAACCCTGCATCTGCAGCCATCAAATTATAAGTTGCAGCTTTACGATTAGCTAAACCTTTTGATACCGCTGAAATACCGTTCTTTGCATCGTCTTTAGCAGAAACAATGTCCAATGTATTTCGAGCAAACCCCTTATAATCCGAACCTTTTAAACTAGCAATCTGCCCGTCATATAATTTCCCTGAATTATAATAACTATCTAAAACAGCCCGTTTTACACCGGTTGGGGCATTGCTATAAGCATCCTTAAAAGTATCTTGTGCCTTTTTTTCAAAATGTTGTAAAACTCTTTTTGCGAATGCTTTATCTGTTTCTTTATCTTTTCTATCAATAGGCGGATTATCCAGTCCATAAGGGGCTGCGGACTTAGACGAATCTTCAACTCGTTTTAAACCACCCTTAGTTCCTTCATGCACTCCTAGATATTCTATGTGTTCGTCTATATAGCTCATTATTTTACCCTAGGTGCATTGTAAAGATTAACAGGAGGAATCTTTAAATCACCCCATTCTATATTGTCTAATAATATCATGTATATGTCCATATATAAACCGTTTTATACGGCCTCGGCTCCTGATATGGTGATACTTAAGTTAGTCCCATTTGACAAAACTTGTATGGTATCTCCTGGGTCTGTTATCTGTAGTCCCGACCAATGTAAATACTCTTGTTTAGCTATTGAATACTCATCAATAATGACATTACCAAACGATGCAATCCCCCCTGCTTGAACAATATGAATACTAATAAGTCCAGCAGCACCTGATGCACCGCTATGATTAGTTACCATAATGTCTTTTATGTATGTTCTTGTATTTGCAGGAGTCTCATACACAATAGCCATCGTAGCAGTTACGTTTGACCTTGCTAGTTTTTTACCTGTTAGTTCTGTAAATTCTCCTGCCATTATATCCCCATCCAATGCATCACATTGTTAGTGTGTAAGTTTTTAATCTCATCTAAGTGCGCTTTATCTAGTTGTGCAAAGTATAACCTTAGCTGATTCTGTAGTTGGTTCTGTTGGTCTTCACTATACTCTATAGGAGGTAGGACTAAGTTAGGTGATTTAGGTTGTACGACGTGTGCCATGTTATCCCCTTAGTCCATCTGGTTTAGCATCGACTCTAGTATCACCGAGTTGCCATTGTGTACCTACAGTATCTGATGATATTTTAAAGTTCATTTGTCGACCTCGTGCTCTTATAAATACTTGATTCGTATATTGATCTATTGTTGTAGCACTTGTTGTAACACCTCGAGTTAGTGTTGCTCCCGCTGCATCCGTTGTTTGTGTCGCAGCTCCTGGAAACTTAGTGACTGCAACTGCCATATCTACTGCAGGTGTTAATGTTGCTCCTGTTACAGGGTTAACAATTTGTGATGTTGTAAAGTCTACATCAGGAATTACACGCTTTGTTAGCATATAAAACTCACCCTCAGCTATATCCATAAAGGCAGACTCAATAAAAGAATTTATAGCTAAGGGCGCTGCACCTAAAGGTTGTCCATCATTAGGACCATTTTCATGTGAGTATATGTATCCACCAGAAGTAGCTAGCGCAAACTGATTAACCCCTGCATCTATCCAAGTAGTTCTATTAAGTTGTCCATAATACCAAATATCATCACGGTAGTTGTAGATTACATAACGATCAATTGTAGTTGAAGGCGTTACTCCACCAGAACAATAGAACCAAACAACTTCATTAAATTCTTTATTAGTACCACTATAAACAAGTTGAGATTGCTCTCTATTAATGTCTTCAAATACATATCTAAGTAAAGGACACTTAAGAACATTAACTCTACCATCATATACAAAGAAGTTATCCGTTCCCATCCAATACATATTGTTGTTAACACTTGCCCATGCGTTAGGGCCCATAATGTTAGTATCGTTAGATAAAAGTTGTAGCCCAAATACTTCAGCTGTTCCTAAAAATTGTAGTGTACTAAGTGATGTGTCTGTCCATATAAGAGTTTCTTGTCTTACATTAGCACCGGTAATAATTCTAGAACCCTCTTTAACAAATAAGAACCCTGCTGCATTGGCGAGTTCTGGTTTCCAAACTTCCGGTTTAGGACCTATATCTGCATTAACGTCAGCCCATCTAATTAACATTGGATCAAATGAGCCAATTGAGTAGTTAATACTTTGGTAGCTTCCTGCAACAGAGGCAGGAGATGTAGTAGCCGCTACTAATGTATAGGTAAAAGTTGTGGTACTTGTTACTATAATTTGATAGGTACCCGAATAAGCAGTTGTCGTTTGTCCAAATAAAAACACTTGATCATTAGTAGTTAATCCATGAGCACTTCCGGTAGTTACAGTGGCTACAGTTCCGGCACTTGTAATACTTGAAATAGTAGCTCCTGCATCACCTGTTTCGCTATATGCACTAGCACCTAGACATAGTAGGTGCCCACTAGAAGCAAACAGTGTTTTTTCAGTTTTTTCTGGAACTGCTATTGCACCCGCTATAGAACTTAATAACACTGCTCGATTACTAAAGGCAGCATCATATTCCCAAAAGAAAATTTGGCCCTCGTTGTTTAAATTAAATATTAAGTCGTTATTAAAGTTGTCCATGAAAATAAGTCGTACATCAACAATAGCTGGAAGAACGGCAGCTCCACCCCATGTACCTCGACTCCATGTACCTGCACCCCAACCATATCCTGCAATGGAAGAGTCAGCACCAATGTTAATCTCAAACGCTGCAGTAATTCCTGTACCTCCACCTGTACCCGCTGATGTAGCGGTACCTGCGGTTTGAATGGTAAATGTATTAGGATCTATTACCGTTACTTCAAAGTTTAAATTAAGTTGTGCGGCAGTGATGCCATTGGTAGTAGCAGCTCCAGAGAAAGTAACGAAGTCTCCGGTTGTAGCCCCATGTCCATTTATAGTAACTAAGACTTGACCTTCAGTACCTGCGGTAGTATTGGTAGTAAAACAGTTGTCTGTAGCGGTAGAAACAAACGTTGCTCGAATAGGAGTAATATCATAAAGTCTAGTACCAGCCCTAATATATATTTTTTTAGTCGTTGCTAGTCCTGCTACTTCTGCGCCTGTATTTATAGAGTATACAAATAGTTTAGTAGCCTCACCAACGTATCTATCAAAAGTTTCAGCTTGCCAGCCACCTATTTTTTCAGCAAAGCCATCTCTAAATCGTATCATGTTGCCGTCGTACCATCCACCCATTTGAGCAAGATCAGTCCGGTCTCTATTTATACCTGGTCTAAATTTTAGTTTACTAAGCGGCATTTATTTACCTTTCGCCAATTGGCCCCCAAAATAAAACTCTACAATCATAGTGGCCCAAGCAAATATTTCATCAAATTTATATAGTCCTTTGACAGTTTCAAAAGTAGTACCACCGCCTATAGTAAACAATCCTAGAAAAGAAAACCCTTCTGAAGTTACTGGAATGACAGTTTCAATTCCAAAGATTCCAGCTAAAGGATAAATAGCCACCAAAGCTAATATTGCAAACATAAGTATGCGCCTATTCCACGCCGCCATAGGAGATTCTTTATTAGACTGATCCCTCGCTTTTTGAATTTCTTTAGACTTAGCAGCCAATGCTTGAAGCATTAATTTTTGTTGGTCGTGAGCTTGTTGTGATTTAATCGCCACGAGTTTAGCAATAAACCCTAAAGCAATAGGTATAAGATGAGTTAAAATTCCCATTTATTACCTCGCTGTTGAATTTTTAAAAGGGTTTTTGGCAAAAGCCATGTATACATATGTGCTTCCACTTGTATTAACTGCTGCTGCTGTTGTTCTAGGTTTAAAACCATTAGATAGTATATCAATATAGTCAGTTGTTGTTTCTGCTGCAGTAGTATCAGCTAACAAAG
>Ga0209482_1001941_pt1 | contig 13382 bp, 13 predicted proteins | sample CoawatmetaG10DNA_FD_187512 | JGI IMG/M metagenome (GOLD analysis project Ga0209482, IMG submission 187512) | Marine microbial communities from the West Antarctic Peninsula - Coastal water metaG104-DNA (SPAdes) (version 2) | ecosystem: Environmental > Aquatic > Marine > Coastal ...
CAATAAATCAAAATTTCCTTATTAGTATCTACAGATACAGTTATTAAGATTAGAAAAAAAATAAATTTTAAATTAGTTATTTTTTGATAACTATACCAACAATGGCTAGAATAAGCTTAAATAACTATACCTATTATGCAAATATTATTTTTCATTATTGAAACATCTATCGATCAGTCGGAAAAGAAATTTATCAGAATACTTTTGTCCAACCAAGGTAATACCAACTGGCATCTTATTTAGTTTATCAATTCCTATAGGAAGTGTAACAGTCGGTATATGGAGGTAAGTCCAAATTAAATTTAAATCAGACTTTTCATCTTCATCTATTTTTGGAGCAGAACCGTGAACTGTTGGACATACTATAAAATCAATCTTATTCTCTTTCATAAATTTTTCAAACTTTATAATATTTACTTGATGTTTTTTAATTAATTCTATGAAATTATCTGCCGTAACATCCTCACCTCTTTGGATAATTTCTTTAAATGAATTAGAAATTTCTCCTTGTCCTTTAACTTCTGTTTTAAAGTAATATAGTAATGAACGGCTGTATATTTGTTCGTGACTGTCTCGAATCTCTTGTATAAATTCTGGCCATTGAACCGATTCAATTATCTCACATTGATTGTCACGCAATATACGACAAGTATCATTAAGAGCGTTTATTGAATCATTAGAAAACTCAACATTATTATCAAAATTATTATCTACTCTTGCTATTCTAATTAGGTTATTTTTACCGTCAGCATAATCCTTATCCAATAGAGCAGTATTAGGATAGTTTTTTCCGTGGACTCTTAAAGTATCAAAAATTTCTGCTAAGTTGCTAGTGGCTGACGCCATAAAACCCACAGTATCAAATGCATCACATGTTTTTAATACACCGGTTCTTGGCAATAATCCAAATGATGGCTTAACACCTATCACTCCACAATATGCTGCTGGTCTCGAAATAGAGCCTGCAGTTTGTGTTGCAAGTGAATAATCACACTCTTTCAAAAAAACACTCACTGCACTACCTGCAGATGAAGTTCCAACCTGGAATTTACTATTCCATGGATTTATTGTCTTTGTTGGCTCGTGAACAGCAAACTCCGAAGTTACTGTTTTTGCAATAAACTTATGTCCAGCTTGTAAAGCAGATGAAACAACCCTTGCATTATTTCCCGCAATATGTCCCTTCCATATATGACTGCCCATCTCAGTTGGAAAAACATATGTATTAAAAATATCTTTTACGGTAAATGTAAGTGGATTATCAACTAGTTTAATACCAAAAAAATCTGAGGATTCTTTATTAAATCTTGCCAGATCTTTCTCTTTCGGTATGCTGACTAAATGCTTATACGTTTCATTATTTTTGTAAATTTTTTTAGGTTTCACTTATTCTCCATTCTGGCATTTCTTTTTTTTACTTTCTCTCTCACATTTTCAATGAATTCCATAACAAAAGGTTTTTTGATTTTTTTGTATTTCTTTGACACTACTGAAACTTCCTTTCCATCTAATTGCTTTAAGCGCTTCTTATCAATTACATCATAGAACTCATCTTTACTAAGGCCAGTAATTTGCAAATAATACTGGAGTACACTTGGCTCTATCTCATCATATTTCTCTGCTAATTCAAACGCTTCACTTCTGTCTAATAGTCCATTTCTAATATCCATACTCGCATGAAATGTCGATCTTCCATATCCCCTCTTCAGATAATTGGTAAAGTCATGAAGTCCTGCCATACTGCACTCAGCACTCTTATAGCCTTTATAAGTTCCCTCCATATCATCTTCTAGCCATTCATAAGTATCACGTATAAATTCTGTTTGCTTCTCCTCATCCCAGAAAATATAATCGCCTAAGTGGATACCATAAAGACCAACATCTTCACACTCTTTCGCTGATGGTGGTTCAAAGACTTGAAATGCACGTAGCTCTTCTTCGTTTTTAGCAAACTTATTAGGGGGTACTTTAGCTGAAATTTTTAAAAAGTAATCTCTATCAAATTTTCTCACGGGCTCAAAATGACTTGCCCTCCCCGAATTTTCGGCTATGGACTCTCCCCAAATCATCAGTGGAATATTGAACTTTGTGGCAATATGTAAAGGGTATGACCCGACACCTGAATGACAATGCCAACAAACATCCCCAATGGCTGATAAACTATTTTTTGCTGCTAAATTTACCGTTTTACGCGACGGTGTAAACATCATATGATCAACTTCAAATTGCTCCAAACAATTTAGCAAGTTGTACCACCCTATCTCAGAATACCAATTATGGGAAAAAGTAACTGCAAGAACTTTCAAATTGTAAACTTTGGTAAGGATATGTAATTGGTAAGCGCTGTCCTTTCCACCACTTATTGGCACAATGCAGTCATATGGGGATTTATTTTTTATCGCTTCCTTTCTTGCATTTTCTAAAATTAACTCAAGATCTTTACGTCTTGCTTGCCAATTAATATGCATTTTCTGTTCTGATGAATTACACGCTCGACAAATTCCTGTCTCGTCAAATTCAATACCTTCAGTTGTTTCTGGCATACAGCAACGTTGGCAATACCTTAATCCATTAATCATTTATTTTCTCCAGTGCATTATTGGGACTCTATGTAAAAAAAAATTATAGCTTTTTTATTTAATCAAAATCTATTCACTTATCACCATCAAAAAATACCAATTGATTCATAACCTTACTAGAGAATAATTCTAAATATTTTATTATTTACCAGTCTGATATATGTTCTATCTCAGAGAATGGTAGCACACATTTTTTGCCTTTTTTAGGAATGGATGAAACAACCCTCTTTCCTGAAGTCAAACCTACAACCATTGCCATAGTTTCTGCGCCTACAACTATGTCACAATCCATAATATCTTGTATCAGACTTTCTTCCACACTAAATTGAATACTACAAGATGCTTTCATTGGGTACTTTTTAACCCAAGCATATTTTTCTTCTGGATTTTTCTCTGATGGGTGAGGCCTGATAATTACCGTATCAATATCTTTATCTATTCTCTCCATATTATCTATAAATAATTGAAGCGAATCATGTTCTGTGTAGCCTAAATAATTTGCATCTCCATGTTGTAAAAGCATATGTTCAGATTTATTCTCACAAAGAAAAAGTGCTGTATGTTTATTTATTAACCTTTCTTTTAGTTTAACCTTACCTAGCAAAACCTTTATTTCAGCAAGGTAAGGACTATCTAGTAGCTTTACTTTTATTTCTGGAAAAGTATCTCTTGCGATTTTTTGAGCATATATATCGCCCACCCAAATCTCATCAGGTAATACCTCTACACTATTGCGATTAAATCTTTCTAGATAGTTTTCCCAATGTTCTAAAAATGAAACAACTTTTCTTTTCTGTTTCTTAGCTTCTTGAATTGCATTCCACTCTAAATTTGATTGCCAACTTGTACCGCACAAAACCCAGTCAACCCCGTCAATCATATCTAGCAACGAATTATTTTCAATATTACCAAGCTTACGCTCAAACACTTTGACTGCCGGACCCTCTAAACAGTATTTAACCTTTATATTGTTAAGAAGTATATAGCTAGATACAATCTCAGCACCGCCAGAATCATGACAAACAATGCCTACTATTTTTTGCTTATTTGTCATTACAAAATTTAGAAAAATAAAGTATGTCTACTGGCTTATTATTAAACAACTCTTGATTTTTTTTAGTAGCTTCGTGTGTCATCATGCTTTTCTCCATAATTCGAATCATTCCAGTATTAACCTTAAGAGCACCACCTGTAACTTTTCTCATACCAAGCTGCTTAAACAAAAAATTCATCATTAGCATCCATGCCTCAAAGCCAACACCCCTTCCCCAAGATTTTTTACTTCCAATCATTATTCCAATATCTGCACTACCGTGATTGGTTTGTATATATGCAGTTATTGAGCCATACAACTCCTTATTCACTCTGTCTTCAATGGCTATATATATATTTTTTGTATCCATAAAGCTTTCTAAATAATTATGGCATGATTCAATTGTATGATTAAAAAAGCGCTGATTACTATATTTAACCACTTCTGCATCGTTAAGCCATGAAACATAGGTATCAGAAATATCTGATTTTAGAAACGCCCTTAAGCACACCATATTACCAACAATATTCAAATTCTTTAAGTCTTTATTCATCATTTTTAAATCAAGAAAGGTGGTCCAAATTATTCCAAACTTTTTTAAAAGCACTTACAATTAAATCGATGTCATTGTTTGACAACTCATGCACACACATCTGAAATCCAATAAATGTCTTTTCATGCAATGTCTCTGCAACTGGGCAGATTCCTTTTGCATAATCAATACCTTGTCGTGTTTCTTTTAAAGTCCATGGGAATCCGTTAGAGCCGTATGCAATTTTCTTCTGATACATCGGTAATAAATGTATATTTGTATAACCTGCTATCAACCCTGATAAACCCTCCGCCTCTAATGCTTTGATAATTAAGTCTCTAGAAACACCTAACTTGTCTACATCAGCAATTAATGGAAATATATAATAAACATGGGTGCAATTATTTTTAACAACTGGCAATCGGAGTCCATCTAGCCCTTTCAAACCTTCAGATAGACGCTCCGCCCCCTTGCGTCTAGTTTCAACAAGTTTTTCTAGCTTTTTGAGTTGTTCAATTCCAATTGCACACTCAATCTCTCCTAAACGGAAATTATGTCCAATCATGTTGTTAAGATTTTTAACGCCCTTACCCTCTACTACTGCCTCTGCATGGTTTCTAATCAGCTGCATACGTTCAGCCAATTCGTCATCATTAGTTACAAGAATACCGCCCTCACCTACATGAATGTGTTTATGGTAATTAAGACTGTATCCACCAATATCTGCTAACGTGCCGGCGTATTTTTCATGATAAAAAGCACCTGGCGCTTGTGCAGTATCTGAAATAACTTTAAGATTATGCTTTTTAGCTAATGACATTAACGCATCCATATCAGCAGAATGTCCAAAAATATCTACTGCCATAATTGCCTTTGTTTTATGTGTAATATTAGCCTCAACCGAATCAATATCTAGGCAAAATGTTTCAGGCTCTATGTCAGCAAAAATAGGGATGGCATTCCAATGTAAAATTGCCGTTGCACTCGCACACATAGTCCATGGCGTAACAATAACCTCATCCCCTGGCTCAACTCCAATAGCGCCAACTGCAGTAATCAGCCCTGATGTCCATGAATTGACAGTGATTGCATGCTTAACACCGAAATAGCTTTCGCACTCACGCTCAAACTCTTGAACTTTAGGTCCGCCAAAGAAATCATTATGCCAGGAACCTAAATACTGAGACAGGACACCGCTTTTAACAACTTTTTCAACAGCTTTAAGCTCTTCTGAACCAATAGAATTATAAACTGATAAGGGGATTTCTATTGTTTTCTCACCCCCATGGATTGCCAAAGTTGACTTTTTCATTTACACCCCTCTAAAACATCATTAATGGACTCGAGTGTTGATATTGCCATAGCATCAGAGCATAATTCATAATTTTCTTGATTCAGCATATTCCATAATTCATTAACAACATGTAATTGATATTTACTCATGCTATCCGTATTGTAACTCCCATCATCATTTGACAAAAACTTATGTGTTGACAAGCTCTCATCTTGCTTTACAGATGTCCAATATACTTCCCTGCCTCCTCGCTCATATCTCAAACGACCATTCTCAAAAACCAGCTCAACTGCATAGTTAGAAAAATTTTCCTCTTGGGTGGAGAGGAAGACAACCTTACCTTTTTCAAAAGTTAGAGAAAAATCTGGCTCGATATTTTGATTGTCAATTAAACGACCCTTACTAATACAACGACTTTCTTTAATTGGCCCTAACCAATAGGTCAATAAATTTACAAAATGAGATCCGTTATGAACTAATCCTTTAGAATACCACACCACCCCTTTTAATGAACCAGCATACTCATTACTATTAATCTTATCTTTAATTTCAATTGAATCAGGGGTAGAGTTTCGCATATAGTTTACAAATAGCTGGATACCATTATCTTTGCATAGTTTTTGCATTGAATACGCCTCTTCAACGCGATATGACAAAGGCTTTTCACATAGAACTACCTTTGGTTTTGAATATTTAGCAATATCCTTTAAGGTTTGATTGTGAAACTGAGTTGATGTTGCAATTACAACAATATCAGGATGATGTTTTTGTAATGCTTCTTGAATATTTACATAAAATTCACTGTTGTATCTCTCTTTAAACGTCTTTCCAAGCTTGGTATCTACATCAACACCACCAACAATATTAAAACCTTTGTGTTGACTAAATGCTGCTGCATGTGAGTAAACATACTCGTCATGATCTAAATCAAGATCGTACCCCATACCTATCTTACCCAAGCCAACAATTAAGACATTAAATTCCATACATTCCCTCTGTTACTGGGGTGCCACGCACTACGTCAAGTTTTACAGTTTTACCTAAAATTTGCTCATAAAATTTTGGCGCCAAGCCATTACCAGGCCTTATACTTTTAATATGCTCTGTAGTAATTACTTCACCTTCTTTAATGTCTTTAACAAAATACAATGAACGCCGAAACTTTACATTAGCCTGTTCGCTAGATTTTCGGCCATAATCAACCTTTCCAAGTGATTCCCATGCAGTTGCAGCGCCCATGCATAGCTGTTTTAACTCTTCTAATTCAAGCGAAAAAGAATCGTCAGGACCACCGCCATTGCGATCTAGAGTTACATGTTTTTCAATAATAGACGCACCTAGTGCTATACTAGTAATAGCTGTCGTATTATCAATTGTATGGTCTGATACACCTGTAACTAAGCCAAATTTTTTCTGCATATCAACAAGTGTTCTCAAATTGTAATCTTCCGCTGGTGCAGGATATCCGCTCACACAATGAAGTATCGCTAACTCTATACACCCTCCCTCTCTTGCGGCTTCAATCGCCTCTTGAATTTCTTCAGCGTCTGCCATGCCAGTTGAGATAATCATAGGCTTTCCAGTTTGAGCTACATATTTTATCAAATGCAAATCCACCGCCTCAAAAGAAGCAATCTTATATGCTGGTGTATTTAAGTCTTCTAATAGATCAACAGCGGTATTATCAAATGGGGAACTAAATATCGTAATCCCAACTTTTTTTGCATAATCGAATAATGGCTTGTGCCATTCCCATGGCGTAAAGGCACCTTCGTACAATTCATACAAGCTTTGACCAGCCCAAAGCCCTTCAGTTAATTGAAAATCTGGCAGCTTACTATCAATTGTTAAAGTATCAGGAGTGTAAGTTTGTAATTTCACGCAATCAGCACCTGATGACTTAGCCATATCTATAATCTTATATGCATTATTGATATCGCCATTATGGTTTGCTGACATTTCGGCAATAATATACGGTGAAAAACTATTTCCAATTTCTCTATCGTTGATTGTAATAAAGTCATTCATTATTCTTCTCAATTGTTATATTAAACTTTACTCCATCCTTATAAAAGAAAGCAGGAAAGCGCTTAGGATCGCACACTCTTATTAAGTCGAACTGTTCGGATATAGTCTGATTGATATCAATTACACTATCCTTTGGTGATCTTTTCGACCAGTATACGTCATCAATATTCGGTTGTTTTTTTGGCTCTACAGTGTTGTAATTTTCAATTGCAAAATTCATTAATTCTAATTCTGAATTAAAAATTAAATCATTAATTTCATCAAAAAGAGCTGTTTTTGGAATTGGCACACTAATCTTCTTCCAAATATCACCAGTGTCTACTTTGCTCTCAGCTTCTAATAAACTTAGGGTAATATCAGTTGCTCCATTAATAATTTCCCATATATGTGGACTCCACCCTCTACCATTCGGTAAATCACTAGCATGGATAATTAACGTTTTCTTGAATTTATCTCTTTCCAATTTCGATACTATATCAGAACATGAAATTAGAAATAGAATATCGCCAGAAGCCAAATCTTCCTTTGAATGGACAATACTTATTTGATAACTTTTATTTATTTCCGCCCATTTATTCACATAAGTATTTATAGGGTGCTCTTTAGACGTAATCAATATTGTAATATTCATCATTTTCTATCTATTATTTCGCTCACAACCCTCATCGAGCCCAAACCATCTGATATCTGTTGAGCAACACCACTAACATCCTTCATCCAATATGTTACATCGCTTATCATTCTTGATAACTCTTTTATGTCTTGCAAAAGCTTAATTGCATTATTTTTTGCAAGAGATTTAGCAATAGTATTTTGATTTTCAGCAATAACAATCTGGATAGTTGGTAAACCCAAACAACAGCGCTCCCATGTGGTAGTTCCAGCTGCGCCAATTGCGATATCAGAATTTGCCATAACTTCGGCCATATTGCTTACATCGACTTTAACTTCTGTCTTGTAGGGTAGTGTCATCGCCTTGGATTTAACACTCTCAAGATGGGGGGCCGAACAACCCATTACCACGGTAATGTTCATATCATTTGGTAAGTTGCATAACTTTAACTCATCTAGAACATTCTCAGTAACATTGTTAACATCAACACCACCCATATTAATAAGCAATTGTTTAAGCACTAATGTACTGCGACGTTTTAAACTATATGGCCTCCATTTAGCAAACTCAGGCCTAAGCAGTGCATATTGCGAACCTAATAATAACTCACAACCTTTGGTAGTGAATGCTAAATAATCCTCTTGTTGACGTCCAAATGTTTGATCAAGCAAAATATCGCACTGGTGTTTACGATCTGCCAGATCATCAATCACCATTAATTTTTCATAATAAGGTTTAAGACTCTTTTGCCACTGCTCATCTAAGGTGTAATGATCAACAATGAGCCAGTTGGGTTTTTCCGCTTTGAGTATATTAATACAATCATCAGCATCTTGTTGTTGAGTCGCTCCTAGCCATTGAGAATGTGCTAATTTATTGTCAACTTTAGTCTCTTCAAACACCTCTAACTCATGAACAACAAGACCATTTGAGTGAATCTTATCTATTAAGCTTCCTTCATGTTTTCGACAAATAAATGCAATATTTGCTCCATTTTCTTTTAGAACTTGGGCTAGGGTCAGGCAACGCATCACATGCCCTGTACCCATCTTCAAAGAAGCATCAACGCGAAAAACAACTCTCATGGAAACAGGTCTGTTTCTTTCAAGACTCTGTGCATAGCCTCCGCCCTTATCCAATCCTCCATAGTATCAATATCTTGCACTAAATATCTTGGTAGGATATATGGACTTGCTGTTTCAGAAAAAATCGGCAACTCATCTTTAAAAACTTGTGCTTTACCCCAATAGAATTGTCCTGCATCATGATAGGCTTCTTCTAAATCTTGAGATCTAACGTTAAAATTCTCAGGATAAAACATATCTACTTTGTTATCTTGAGTAATTTTTATCGATCTTTGAATTGGAAAAGCAAAGCTTGTCACGCTAAAACAATAATCAGACTCTGATTCTTGCAGTTGTTGAAAGGCCTTAGATATTGTCTGAGATTGAATAAATGGTGCTGTTGCATATAAGCAACACACATCATCAATAGTATTATTATGGCCCTCTAGCCATTCAATCGTGTGCTTAATAACTGGAATAGTGCCAGCATAATCATTAGACAGCTCAGCTGGCCTAATAAACGGAACTTTAGCACCATACTTTTTTGCAGCCTCTGCAATTTCATTGTCATCTGTAGAAACAATAACCTGATCAAAACAATTACTCTCAAGTGCGGCCTCAATAGAGTATGCAATAATCGGCTTGCCATTAAATGCTTTAATATTTTTACGAGGTATACGCTTACTTCCACCCCTTGCAGGAATCACGCATATATTCATTGAAGCACTCTCATCAGTATATTCAGCACCTCGTCTTGTTGTTCTTCTGTCATCTTATGAAATAAAGGGAGACTAATTGCCTTCTTATAATAGGACTCTGAATTAGGGAAATCACCCGCTTTAAATCCAAATTGGAGATAATATGGCTGGGTGTGAATTGGAATATAATGTACATTTACACCAATACCATTCTGCCTAAATTCATCAAAAATTTTCTCACGGTCTTTATCAACACTATCTAAATCTATTTGAATTGGGTACAAATGTAATGCAGAGTAGCTATCTTGGTCTTGATAAGGCTTAACAATTGGCAAGTTACTTAATAAGGAATCATACCTTTCCCGAAGAGTGTGTCGATTAATGACAAATTCATTAATCCTTTGCATTTGACTAATGCCAAGAGCAGCTTGCAATTCAGTCATACGATAATTAAGACCCAGCTCAACTTGTTCGTAATACCAGTCACCTTCAGCTTCTTTAGTCATTAACTTTGGATCGCGAGTTATACCATGACTACGGAATAATTGCATACGTTCCAAGAGTTCTTTGTCATTTGTTGTTGCCAACCCACCTTCTGCTGTTGTAATAATCTTAACTGGATGAAAGCTAAATACAGTAATATCAGAATATTGGCAGCCACCAATTGGCTGGCCTAGATATTTTCCTCCAATCGCATGAGAAGCATCTTCAATAATTTTAAATCCGTATTCTTTACTAAGGGAGTGAATTTTCTTTATATCGCATGATTGCCCTGCAAAATGAACAGGTATAACAATCTTAGGTAATTTACTCTTTTTTTTTGCTTGAATTAGTTTTTTTTCCAATTCTTCTGTTGATAAATTATAGGTTCTCGGATCAATATCAACAAAATCAACTTGTGCACCACAATACAGGCCACAATTTGCAGATGCTACAAAGGTGTTTGGAGATGTCCAGAGGTAATCACCCTTCTCTAAACCTAACGCTAAGCAAGCAATGTGTAACGCTGATGTGGCGCTATTAACCGCTACTCCATATTCTACACCGCAATACTCTGAAACTGTTTTTTCAAATAAGGGAACTTGTGGACCTTGCGTCAGAAAATCAGATTTTAAAACATCGACAACCGAATCGATATCAATTTGATTAATATCTTGCTTTCCATAAGGAATCATTCTTAAATATGTCCAATTTTATGTTTGTTTTTCTCAATCCACTCTTGCAGTTCTGAAATTTCCATCCACTCTTTGTTACTATCAGAACAATACGTGAACTCTGGATCTACTTTTTTACCACCTCCTATTCTTTCAAGATCATTATTCCAATTGTTAATAGATGGTAATATTTTAAAATACTCTGGATATTCATAAGTATACAACGCATCTTCTTGACCGATCATTTGCTCGTGCAATTTTTCACCAGGGCGTATACCAACTTCTTCTTTTTTACAATTACTATCAACGGCAGTGGCAACGTCCACAACCCTCATGGAAGGGATTTTCTTTACATAAATCTCCCCACCTTTCATATCGTCAAATGCCTGCCAAACTAACTCCACGGCTTCCTCTAATGAAATCATAAAACGTGTCATACGATTATCTGTAATTGGCAAAACTCCATCCTTAGCGATTGACATGAAAAATGGAATAACAGAGCCACGAGAGCCCATTACATTACCGTATCTTACTACTGAAAAAAATGTAATACCTCTTCCACTATATGAATTTCCAGAAACAAATAATCTATCTGAAGTAAGCTTAGTTGCACCATAAAGGTTTGCAGGGCTGCTGGCCTTGTCAGTAGACAGAGCCACGATACGCTTAACACCTTTATCGATACACGCATCAATAAGATTCATAGCACCAAATACATTAGTTTTTACACATTCAAATGGATCATATTCAGCAGTAGGTACGATTTTAGTTGCTGCAGCATGGACAACGTAATCAATACCATCTAGCGCTCGATACAGTCTGTCTTTATCACGAACATCGCCAATCATAAAGCGAACCCGAGAATCATCTTTAAACAGTTTTGCCATCTCCCATTGCTTCATTTCATCGCGAGAAAATACCACTAGTCTTTTTGGATTGTACTTTTCAAGCGTCATTGGAATAAATGTATGGCCAAATGAACCCGTACCTCCAGTGATTAATATTGATGAATTTTCTAGCATATATTCTCTTATATAGTTAAATTGAATTTACAGTCTCCAGGTCGGGCAATCGACAATATTTTTTACATCAATAACTACCCTTTCTCCATTTGACAACTTCTGATAATCTGTTAATTTGTATAATTTGAATTGCTTATGCCCTACTGCAACAATAATTGCATCATACTTTTTATCATTTTCTAACGGATTATCAATAATCCCATGGTTATACCATTTACTTTCCTTTTCATGGTTAATCCATGGATCATACACATCAATATTAACATCAAAATCTTTAAGCTCTTCAATGATATCAATAACTTTAGTATTACGCATATCTGGACAATCCTCTTTAAAGGTGACACCGAGTATGAGCACCTCTGACCCTTTAATAGCTTTTCCAGCCTTAATCATCTCCTTAACAGTTTGTTGAGCAATATACTTACTCATAACATTATTAATCTGTCTGGCTGCAAGAATAAGATCTGGCTTATAGCCAACCTCTTCTGCTTTAAAGGTAAGATAATACGGATCAACGCTAATACAATGTCCACCAACTAAGCCTGGCGTTAATTTAATAAAATTCCATTTAGTGGCTGCAGCCTCAAGAACCTCATTGGTATCAATATCCATTTGATCAAAAATAAGAGCTAGCTCATTAATAAGAGCAATATTAACATCACGCTGGATATTCTCAATAACCTTAGATGCTTCAGCTACCTTAATGCTTGATGCCATATATGTCCCAGCAGTAATAACTTGTTTGTACAAATCATCAACTTGTCGGGCTATTTCAGGCGTAGATCCAGCAGTCACTTTTAAAATTTTTGTAACAGTATGCTCTTTATCTCCTGGATTAATACGCTCTGGCGAATAACCACAGTAAAAATCTTTATTAAATTTCATGCCTGAAGACTTTTCAAGCTCTGGTACACAAATATCTTCAGTCACACCTGGATATACTGTTGACTCGTAAATAATAATATCGCCCTTACTTAACACAGTACCAATGGTTTTTGATGACTCAATCAATGGCATTAAGTCTGGTTTATTATCTTTGCAAATTGGTGTAGGTACGGTAACAATGTATGTATTACAATCTTTTGTATCTTGAATATCAGATGTATATTGAATATTGTCTTTAACTGAGACCAGCATATCATCGTCAATCTCAAGTGTTGTATCATGCCCAACTTCTAACTCTTTTATACGGATTGAGTTTATATCAAAACCAATTACTTGGAATTTTTCTGCAAAGGCTACTGCAAGAGGTAAGCCCACATAACCCAAACCAACTATTGCTATTTTTTTATCACTCATAATTAGTGTTATTTTAAATTACTTTATGATTTGAGATATTATTGTAAAAATTAGTCACTTAGGTAC
>Ga0209482_1001942_pt1 | contig 13376 bp, 21 predicted proteins | sample CoawatmetaG10DNA_FD_187512 | JGI IMG/M metagenome (GOLD analysis project Ga0209482, IMG submission 187512) | Marine microbial communities from the West Antarctic Peninsula - Coastal water metaG104-DNA (SPAdes) (version 2) | ecosystem: Environmental > Aquatic > Marine > Coastal ...
ATATTATTTATCTGCTAAAGTGAAAATAAACGGTTGACAAGTGCTGTAATGGTGCTATACTATATGTATAGTTAAACAAAAGACAAAGGTGATAAATGCCCTTCATAGTTGGAAAAGTAGTTGCAATTGCTGCGACAGCGGCTATCAGCGTTACAAACGGCATTAGTGAACATGGCGAAGTTGAAAGCATAACTCCGCTTATGCAAGAATACGTAGTGCCATTAATTGAAGAAGAGTGCTTCACTGTCAAAAATAACCAATGGCAAAATGAAACTAGGTGTAAACAAAAGAAGATACTAATCTTAAAGTCTAAACAAGTTGGACGTAATATCACCTACGTAAAAAATGGTTACAGAACAACGATAGAGGTATTATTTTGAGGAATATTTTATCAGCGGCACTTTTATGTGCAGTCATACCAGCTAGTGCAGATGCTGTACAAGTAGCATATGGCATGGGAGAAGCAGACTTTAAAGATGACCGCGGTCGATTGCAAGCATGTACAATTGCAGAAAATAATGCTTTAAAGTTTGCACTTGAAAAATTTGCAGACCGGCAATATACAATGAGCCAAGAGTCGAAGTGTGTTGACTCAGTTGAACACTCTTATTGCTCATATATAAAAGAAATTGATGCGACTACAAGTGGATCTATTAAAAGCATTGTAGACAGAATACAACATGTTAAAGATAATACTTGCTATGTTGAATTAAAAGCTGAAATACATCCGCTAAACTTTATCACAGCAGAAGTACAATCTAAACGATTTTACGACCCTGGTGACTCTATTGATATAGATATAAGAGTTGGACAGCCAGTTTACTTACATATTTTCAATTTTCATAAGGATGGGGTTGACATATTGTTCCCTAACCAGTATAATGAAGAAAGCTTGATTGATGATAGGTTTACCTATCCGCATGAAGGGGTGACAGTAGAAGCCACTTTGCCACAAGGCATTGACGTTTCAAATGAAACACTACTATACGTGTTCACAAAGCGTAGACAGGATTTTAACCCTGAGTTTGTGAATAAAGAGTCTCTGGAAGAATTACTAAGGTCTTTGCCTGTATCAGAGAAAAAATTAATCCAACAACACATTATAGTTAAACGGAGTAAGAAATGAGACAATCTAAAAAGTTAATAACGTATCTGGCGGCTTGTAGCCTAGTTGTAATTACAACTGGTTGTTCTACAGTTAAAAATGCAGTTGGCTTGGATCCGGATAGAATGATCGATATAGAAGAATTTAGCACAACTGGTAACGATATACAAATACCTTTATGGTTCCTTCAAAACGAAACAGAAGACGATTCTAGAATGGTAGTTACAGCAACAGACATATCAAAAGATATGCAGTTTGCTATCGATAAAGCAACACTAGGTGCCACTATACAGTTGGCAGCTAAGTTAGAAACAGACGTAACATCATTAGTACGCGAGTCTACATTAGAAACAGGCTTCGGCGACAAAGCAGTTGATAGACAAATTGATCGTGTAAGTAAGTCAACTACTACTCAAAAAGTAGCGTATTACAAGCGTGACAATATGAAAATTGTACGGGATGGGGACTACTTTAGATGCTTTGTAATGATCTCATTAGAAGTTGATGAAGCAAGAAAGTTGACAGAGGAAGGAACAGGACGAAGCAGAGAGCAAATGATGGACGAACTTGAACAACTTGAAGGGGACGAAGTTAGCGCATTTGATCCTTCATTCGACCAAGTAGATACCGCAATTGTAGCGGACACAGGTAGAATTCCTTACCAAGACTAACTGCAATTTAGACAAATAAAGGGGCTTAATTGCCCCTTTTTCCTTGACAAAGTACTCAATTAGTGTTATAATAGTTGTATAAATTGCAAAAACAAGAGGGTAATGCAATGAAAAAACAAGCGTTCATATATGCTTCTGCTGCTCACGCTGCTGTTGGACAAATGCGTAAGTACACAGACGAGCAGTACATTGTTCACCCTGTTAGGGTTGCTAACATTGTAGACAAGTTTGGTGGCACTGACGATATGATTGCCGCTGCTTACTTGCACGATGTTGTTGAAGATACTAGTGTAAGCATTGCTGACATTATTGCTATGTTTGGAGTTGATGTTGCAAATATTGTTGCTGGACTTACTGATGTTAGTGTGCCGGAAGATGGCAATCGTGCAGTACGTAAAGCAATGGACAGGCAGCACAGTGCAGATGCATCGTACGAAGCACAGTTTGTTAAGTGTGCTGACATGACAGACAACGCAAGTGACATTGGTGACAATGATCCTAGCTTCAATGTTGTATACCGCAAAGAGATGGTATTACTTCTTGAAGTGTTGGACAAAGTCAAAGGCACTCCTATTTACGATGCAGCAGTAAAGGCAGTTTTATGATGTCTAAGAGTACTCGACGTCCACAAGCGCCTAAAGTACGCAACTTTGAAGCAAAGACGGTAAGGGATTCAGATGTTCCTTACCGTCCCAAAGTGATCAAAAACAAGATTAAGAAGAAAATTAAGCACATTAAAATTGTGTGGGATGATTAACTAACTGAGACTAACAGTATGAAATATGAACCGCAAGAAGATAATCGTAAGTACGATGAAGAAGCAAGAAACTTAATTAGACCACTAGGTACTGAACGAAAATACGAACTGTACGACATTGTTCTTAAGAAGCAAAAGTGGTCTAACTCGCCCACACGCGACTTAGAACTAGTTGCTGTTGCTAAGGCAATTGAAGGATCAACTGGAATAGATCAGCATAGACTAAGACGAATTAAGAATGGATTTAAAAGTTCTATGGCAGCAACTGCTAATCCAAGAGATGGATTTACTAAACCAGCAAAGAAGAAAGCTTGACATAACGTACTCTTAGTGTTATACTGTATATACAGATACACGAAAGGAGAGAAATAATGTCAACATATTTAACAATATGCGGGGCTGTCATAGTTATTAATACTGTACATTTATTAATTACTGGTAGTCCACTTATAATTGACTTAGGGTAACTATATGCAATATCTTAAAGAAGTGACAGTATGGGACACACCCGTTCAGAATCACACATATATTGTTAACGATGGCGGCAACTTGGCAGGCTATATTAGGCAAGGTACTACTGAAGAGATTATCTTTTCAAAGCCTATGAAGCAATGGTCCAAGAGCCGCCGCAAATTTGAGAAGGTGAAACATGATGCCATTTGATGAAATGACGCAGTTAGAGCGTAGGGCAAGTGTCCATGCTGTTCTAGAACAGGATAATCTAACTCCGTGGGCTCGAAACTTCTGGAGCAACGTATTTAATACTATTGCAATGGATGAAAGAAAATATAATACTAGGGCCGAGGCTGATCGTATTATGAAAGAAATGAACAAAGATGTAAGGTATAAACGCTAAATGCCAACACACGCATGGTTTCCTACTCCAATATATACTACACAACTTGAAGGAGTTGAATTTCAGAGCGTACAAACAGAGTTATCTAATGTAATAGATAACTCTGTATTTTCACAAAATCCTAACTGGGCTTTAGACACGCACGAACTAAGCGGAGATGCATTTAGTGATGACAGTCTTAGTAAGTTTGAATGCAACCATTTTCTAAAAATACTAGATAAACACGTAAACTTATATTTAGATGATTTAGATTGCCATCTAGATAGACAATATGTTATTACACAATCTTGGTTTACAAAAACTAAAAATGGAAAATATGCCCATCGTCATGATCATGGAGCAAATGATATATCAGGAGTATACTATTTAAAAACAAATCAACATGATGGTAATTTATATTTTGAAAGTTTAAATAGACCATTATCATCAAATTTTGTTTTTGGATGTATTCCAGCTGAACAAGAGTTACCTTCAAAAGAAGGATTAATGGCACTGTGGCCAAGTATGCTTAATCACGGAACTAGAACTAACAACACAGATCACGAAAGAATAAGTGTTAGTTTCAATCTACAATTCATGAAATAACCCAATATTTTTTTGGGCTTCTGCATTTAATGGTTGACAATATGGCATTTAGGTGCTATAATGTATATAACAATTAAGCAATTAGGGGCAATACATGAAAATGCAACCACAAGAAATTATCAAACATTTAGAAGCTGACAATAGTAAGCTCGCTAAACAAGAAATCCTACTAGAAGCAATGCAGGAAGGACTGGATGAGTTCTTTGAAGGCATTACAATGGCACTTGATCCGCTTGTAACATTTGGCGTAAAGAAAGTTCCAGAGCGCACAGGTGTTATTACTGGACAAGGCTTGGACTGGGCTACATTTAAAGCACTAGCATTAGAACTGCAAACTAGGCAACTCACAGGACACGCAGCTCGCGACGCAATTGAACTTGCAAAGAATGTTGCTACTACTGAACAGTGGAATGGATTTTACAGACGCATCTTAATTAAAGACTTGCGCTGTGGCATGAGCGAAAAGACAGTTAACAAAGTAGCTAAAGAGTTCCCACAATATGCTGTTCCAATCTTTGGATGCCAACTTGCACATGATAGTGCAAACCACGAAAAGAAGATGGTTGGTGTAAAACAAATTGAAGTTAAGCTGGATGGTGTACGTGTACTGGCTGTATGTCGCGCAGGTAAGGTAGAGTTGTTTAGCCGTAACGGCAGACAGTTCCATAACTTTCCACACATTGTTGCAGAGATTGAAACAGTATTAGCAGCAAAGCCTGCACCATATGATTGTGTGCTAGATGGCGAAGTGATGAGTGCAGACTTCCAGGATCTTATGAAGCAGTTGCAACGTAAAGATGGCAAGAAAGCAACTGATGCAGTACTACACTTGTTTGACTTTATACCATTAGACAGCTTCCTAGAAGGTAGTTGGGACAAAACACAAACAAATCGCAGTAACTATGTTAAATATTGGGTACTGGAAAACGAAGACATCTTAGAGCATGTACAAGCGTGTGCATGGGAAGATGTTGACCTTAGTACCACTAAAGGCGAAGAACGCTTTGTAGAGCTGAATAAAGCCGCTGTAGACGGCGGATACGAAGGTGTAATGATAAAAGACATTGACGCACCGTATACGTGTAAGCGGTCACATGCTTGGTTAAAAGCAAAGCCGTTTATTGAAGTAACATTGGAGGTTGTAGATGTTGAAGAAGGTACTGGGCGTAATGAAGGCAGACTTGGAGCGATTGTCTGCGAAGGAATCGACAGCGGAAAGAACATTAGCGTTAATGTCGGTAGTGGCTTCACTGATGTTCATAGGGTCGACTATTGGAATAATCGTGATGCTCTTGTTGGCAATCTTGTAGAAGTACGTGCAGACGCAATTACACAAAATCAAGACGGAACTTACAGTTTGCGGTTTCCGCGCTTTAAAACATTCCGAGGCTTTGAGCTAGGAGAGAAGATTTAATGAACAAATTAAAAGAAGTATGGAAGCGATTCAAAAAATGGATCGGAATGAAAGACAATGATGTTTTTGATAAGTCAAAGCTAACTTACACTGATGGAGATAACACCTAATGAAAAAACTTTACTATTTCCTTAAATGGAACATCACAGGTATGCAAGCTTTTACAAAACGTTTCCTTGCATATTTCGTAGTAGGCATCATTGCCGCAAATGTGTTTGGTAGCCAATCTGGCGCGTTCTTTATTGCGCCACTGTTAATGGCCATAGACTTTACTGTAGAAATTGTTCGTGATCGTTATCAAGATTTTAAACAAGAACAGCAAGATATTATTGATGCAATGTCAGAAACCAGAAAAGGTTGACATCTTGTTACGTTGGCTATATACTTAAATAAATTAAATAGGAAACACACAAGATGGCAATTTCAGGAATTAAAATACCAAAGAAGAAAGCTCGCGCTCCAGTACAGAAGCGCCGTGGCGCAGGTACTAAAGGTGAGCCTAGCTGGGTAGACTGCTTAGATCTAAGTGGAGAAGACTATCATAGGCACAGGACACATAGTCATGCTTGGTATTATAACAACTATAAGCCGGCAGACTTGTATGTTGGTATTTTTCCTTGGATGGAAAATAACGGGTACGAAGCAGAAGCAATCCGTTGTGCAAAAGCTGCAACTGCTAGTATGGTAGGAGTCACAGGCGGTATACTTGCTACTATGATGAATAACGGCATGCCTGATACTAATCCTAAGCACGATGCACATTGGGCAAGCTTGCCAGGCACTGCCGGCGACACAGTAAGACCTATAAGTGATTTCCTACACAAAAAAGTTACAGAGCTAATTACAGCAGGTGAAAAGGTTGTTGTAGTTAAAGAGGAAGAATCAAGTGCTGCTCCTGCTCCTACTATACAAGAACGTATACATTCACAAGCAGTTGATATGAGTACTGATATAGATGAATGGCTTGAAGGCTTTGTTAATGACAGAGATAGTTTTGATCCAAAAGGATTTGACTTTAAACAACACTTTGGTAAGCAAGGTGTTACACAAGCACATGCCCGCAAGATGAGAGCGTTCTTTGAAACTGAGCTAGATGACTTTAAAGAGTTAGATCGTATGCCGACTGCTGGACAGTTAAAGAAGATGGACGAACTAGACGCTGATATGTGGGAGCAACTTAAAGAAGGCTACGATCATCTTAAGAAAGCTGACATTAAAAAGTATACAACTGCTATACAAGAACTACTGGCAGCACTAGACTTTGTAATTGAAAGTGCTAAGGCAACACGCGCTCCGCGTAAGGCTAAGCCTAAGAGTGCTGACAAACTAGTTGCTAAGTTAAAGTTTTGTAAAGTAGACGACAAGTATAAACTTGCAAGCATACGTCCGGAAGATGTAATTGGTGCTAACGAGCTTTGGGTATTTAATGTTAAGACACGCAAAATAGGCAAGTACATTGCAACTAACATTGATCCAAAAGGTCAAGGCAGAGCAGGCACAGGCTTGCAAGTTAAAGGCACTACTATCATAGGCTTTGATGAAAAGTTAAGTGTGCAAAAGACATTGCGTAAACCAGATATTCAACTTAAAGAGTTTAAAAGTGCAGGCAAAGTTAAGTTACGGACGTTCTTAGATGACATTCCAACTACTGATACTATACTAAATGGTAGATGTAATCTGGATACAATACTTCTTAAACTAAACTAATAAATACAGTATGACACAATTAAACACATCCGAACTCGACACAGCGATTCAAGACCTAGGTGCTTCTCTTAGTAGTATTATTAATAGAGCACTTACTGTTGACGATATGCGTATGCAAGCATTAAGTTCTGTAGAATTTCAAGCAGACGGAGATGGAGTATACGGCAAAGGTCTTAGATGGCAAGGCACTGGCCCTACCAAACAGCTTATATATAGATCGAATCCCGATCGTATTTGGACAGATGAAAGTATTGATCTAGGTAACGAAGCATGTTATATGATCGGAAATACACCTGTACTTAGAATGACAGAGTTAGGGTCTGCTGTAAGAAATAGTAGTCTAGTGACTGTTGGCACACTACAGAATTTAAATACTAACGGCAATTTAAACATTGATAGTTATATATTTTATAACACAGATACTGAATCGTTGGGTATTGGCACAGAGTCGCCCAATGGTAAATTTGCTGTAGCAACACTTGATGCAGAATTTATTATTGATACAGCGCCAGGTACTGTAAAACTAGGTACTTGGACTTCAGATGATTTAACAATACTTACTGATGATACAGCAAGATTAGTTGTACGTTCTAACGGCAATATTGACTTAGGTAATCCAGATGGCAATGAAACAAAAGTTGTAGTACATGGTAAACTAGGTGTTGGGGTTAATCAAGTAGATAGTGATGTCTCTTTGAGTACAAGCGGTCCAGTTAAGTTTGAAAACAAGAAATTTATGAATGGTACTGAAGAACCTACCTCGGGTATATTTAGACAAGGTGATATTGTTTGGAATGAAAATACTATATCAACTGGCTATATCGGATGGGTATGTACTAGAGCAGGCTCGCCAGGTGAATGGAAACCGTTTGGACAAATAGGATAATAATATGGAACATTATAACGACACAGTTGCTAAATTAAAACTCGCTCTTGTTACAGCAGCAGATGCACTAGAAGTTGTAGCACACCATGCTACAGTTCCTGAATTTATCAATAATGGAATAAGCGGTGATAAAGTTCACGGCGGCGTCATTAGCATGTTTGAAAGTATTGGCATTAAAGACGAAGCTACGCGCCGCGTCATGCATTTAGACGATGAAGGTATTACTGTTGATAATCTTATTACTGATCATATCAGTAGCAGTCCTACAGTATACGGTGACTTAAAAGTTAACGGGTTAATCACTGCACAACGTTTGCATGTAAATGAAATTACTGCTGATGTGCGTAACGAACGAACAACACCATTAGAATTTCAAGCAGATGATGACGGAATATATGGTAAAGGATTACAATGGAAGGGCACAGGACCTACTAAGCAATTCATATTTAGATCAAATCCTGACCGCATTTGGTCAAGTGACAGTATTGACCTTAATAATGATGCAGCGTATTCGATTGGCAATACTCCAGTACTAAGTGCAACTGCACTAGGTAGTGCTGTACGGAATAGTAACTTAGTTACTGTCGGCACACTTCAGAACTTACGCACACAAGGAAATTTAACAGTTGACGATTACATTATATACGATAGTGATAGTCAACGATTAGGCTTTGGCACAGATGCACCTAACGGTAGTATTAGTATTACAAGCCTACAATCAGAATTTGTTATTGATGTAGAATCAGATGTTACTAAACTTGGTAACTGGACTACTGACGACTTACATATAATAACTGATAACACCACTCGTATTACAGTAAAAGCAAACGGCAGAGTTGATTTCGGACGAAGCGGAAGAAGCGATGCCCGAGTTAGTATTTTTGGAAAACTAGGTGTAGGTGTAAACAATGTAGCAGAAAATGTCTCGCTTGCTACGTCAAGTGCTATCGAAATTGCAGGGACTAATATTTCAACAGGAACTGCAATTCCCGATAACGGTACATATCGCCAAGGTGATGTTGTCTATAATACAAACGCAGTTGCAACGGGGTACGTTGGCTGGGTATGTGTTAGAGATGGCACCCCTGGGGAATGGAAAGCCTTCGGGCAGATTGCGTCATAATAAACTTAATTAAGGTAAAGAGACATTGAAAAAAACTTCGTTCAGATCCAAGAAAATTGGAGAAATAAAGCTCTGGGCATGGGCTGCTACTATACTGCCGATAACTGCATTATCCGGAGAGTTTTTCTTTCACTGGTTTGGGTGGGAAAGCGTAATGGCACAATCATTAGTAATAGGAGCAACAACATTCTTTGCTATTGCAGTATATTGGTGGTGGTGGGCAATGCATACTATTGCCACAGTTACCCAAAGTCTTAAAATTAGCGCAGAGCTTGTACTTGAAGTTAAAGATGAAGTAAAATTGATTCAAACTGAACTAAAAGATATTAGAGCTAGTACGCCAGATGCAAAAGATATTAGTAATAGGTAATGGCGAAAGCCGAAAAGACATTGACGTTAATTCTCTTGAGCATACTAAGATTGGCTGCAATGCTATTCTTCGTGACTTTAGTATTGACCACCTTATATGCGTAGATCGTCCTATGCTACAAGAAGCAGTAGAATCAAACTATAATAAACACGCAACAGTGTATACTCGTGCAAATCAATTTGCACAATACCGTCTTGAAACGAACATACGGATAGTTCCGGACTTACCTTACGTAGGAGACCAACGCCCAGATGATCCTATACATTGGGGTGCAGGACCGTACGCTGTATTACTAGCTGCAAAGCTTGCACAAGGCGCTACAGTACACGTACTAGGCTTTGACTTATATAGTACAAGCAAGCATGTTAACAACGTGTACAAAGGCACAGACAACTATGTACAAGCTGACAAACATGCAGTTGATCCTAGATACTGGATCTATCAAATAGGCAAATTATTTAAACACTATGCAACAACACAGTTTGTTGTACATCAAACAGACAACTGGCAACTCCCAAAAGCCTGGAATAAACCTAACATTTCGCTTGACACGATAAGTAATTTGTAGTATACTATACGTAAGGACTTAGCGTCAACCCTTCTAACTCTGCCGCTCATATGTTAACTACAGGAGATTAAAATGGCATATTTTTCAACTAAGCATTACGGACACAACATTGGACTATCAGCGGTATTTAGACAGCCTAACGCAGATCATTCACACTGTCATCTATTACACGGATACAGTTTAGCATTTACATTTACCTTTGGATGTACAGAACTAGATCATAAGAACTGGGCAGTAGACTTTGGCGGACTTAAACCTTTGAAGGCTTGGCTAGAAGATAACTTTGATCACAAGACAGCAATTGACAAAGATGATCCGTTTATGCACAAGTTTATGGAACTGCAAGAACTTGACCTAGCAGAGATTGTAGTTATGGATGGTGTAGGTGCAGAGAAGTTTGCAGAACATGCATTTAACTTTGCAGACAAACTTATCCGTGAAAAGAGCAACAACCGTTGTTATTGTGTACGTGTAGAATGTGCAGAGCATGGAGCAAACTCAGCAATTTACGAGGCATAATGAAACAGTACATTGAAGGAGAAACTAAAGCAGAACGCAAGGCAAGAAAAAATGCCAACAAGGGGTGTCGTCCCCTTGCGGAGAGTATAACTCCCGGATCGGCGCCAGCGAAACTGCCTATCAATCCTTCGGATGCTACTCGTTATGTTGTGTGCTTAAAGTATGGCACCAAGTATAGTGCAGACTATGTTAATAAGCTTTATAACATGGTATCAAGAAATCTTACAGTTCAGCATGAGTTTGTATGTTTTACAGAAAATCCAAACGGCATAGACGAGCGTATTAGAGTAGAGCCTATTCCGATAATGAGTGGAGTAACAGGCTGGTGGTACAAGCCGTTATTTTTTAATCCAAATCTTATATTAAAGGGTACATTACTCTTCCTTGACCTAGATATGGTAATATTTAAAAATATTGATTACTTGTTTGAATACGAACCTACTAAATTTTGTATTATACGAGACTTTAATAGACATGTTGTAAAAAACTATAATAAGTTTAATAGTAGTATTTTTAGGTTAACTACAGGCATGCATAGCGAAGTGTACAACAACTTTATACAAAGTCCAACATCAATACTGAATAGATATCACGGTGATCAAGATTGGATTAGAGCATCTATTAGTGATGGCGGATATGCGTATTGGCCTGAAGAATGGATACAAAGCTATAAATGGGAAATGCGTGGCAAGCCTGCCTTTGATAAAGGTCCTAGAGGTAATAGAGATTTTGAAACTAACGGAGATCCTGTAATATTAGATGATACAAGTGTAGCAGTATTTCACGGAGATCCTAATCCACATAACTGCAAAGACCAGTGGGTAATTGACAATTGGACTTGACAAGATTTAAGAAACGTGTTATACTATATAAACAATGGTACAAGCAACTAAGGCAGAATCCAAACTATGCATGGTACAACTGTATAGCATGGGCAATATATAATTCAGGCACACACGAACTAGATGGTTCTTATAGGAAATTTTAATATGCAAGATCTTAAATTTACAACATGCGGCGATTATGTTAGAGATCAACAAACTATACAGCGCATAGGCTTTGCATGCAAATACATGCACCCAGATCAAACACAGAAGAAAAAAGACCTCGAAATTATACAAAGACCGCTAAATACACGTAGCACGACAGTTCAGTGGCTTAACCGGCAGACTGTTGAAGTTGCAGAAGAACGCTTGTGGGACATCATGGTGCATAATATACAATCATATTACAATCTGATTGAATACGTTGGGGGACTACCAGATGAACTTAGAATGGTTAGACTTGGCTCGGATTGCCTTCCTGTATACACTCACGCTCAGTGGGCTTATTATTGGCGCAAGCATGATGTACGTGAGTACTGTGAAATACATCTCGCAAAAGTCGGTGCTTTGGCCCGTGCTTTGGATGTTCGGCTTAGTATGCATCCTGGGCAGTTTACCGTGCTTGCTAGTGATAATCCAGAAATTGTAAACAGAAGCATAGAGGAGTTTGAATATCATGCGGATCTCATCAGGTGGATGGGCTTTGGTCAGAAGTTCCAAGATTTCAAGTGTAACGTCCACATCTCAGGACGCCAAGGTCCAGCCGGTATCAAAGCCGCTCTTCAACGATTGTCTAGAGAAGCACGAAACTGCATTACCATCGAAAACGACGAAAACAAATGGGGTATCGCTGACAGCTTAGAGCTTGCAGACGATTTAGCTCTTGTGCTAGATGTTCATCACCATTGGTGTCGCGAAGGCGAATACATACAGCCCACTGACGATAGGTATAAGCGCATAGTTGATAGCTGGCGTGGTGTGCGTCCTGCAATGCATTACAGCTACAGCAGAGACACAGCATTACCAGAAGGCTTTGCACACGACGAAATGGCCCACTTTCCATCTTTACTAGAAGCAGGTCACAAGAAAGGCAAGCTACGTGCGCATAGTGACTACTATCCTAATCAGCTTGTAAATGATTGGGCACTAAGTTTCTTACCTTACACAGATATTATGTGCGAAAGCAAGTGCAAGAACTTAGCAAGCATCGAGTTGTATAAATATTACAAAGGAACCGGATATGAATTACCTAGCGAAAATGTACAGCCGCAACAAGCCGACACCAGAGAGCTCGTCTTCGGATAAGAATCCAAATCGCGTAAGTGGTGGACTAAAAGCCCAAGGCGGTGATCACTTTACTATGATTGCTGAGAACGGCCTCGAGCAACAGATCCCTACACAACGCTATGTGCAAAGTTTAGAAGACCAGTCGCGCAAGCAACGAGCAGCAATTACAGTGCTTGAGCGCAAATTAACTCGTGTTGAAGCAGCACTTGAACAGCTAAAAGGAATGATGGGGAGAGAACGATGATTAAATCATGGATTAAAGAAAGATTAGAAGAGCGTACAACAATTGACGGTGCAGTATTAATTGCTGCTGGCATTGCGTTTTTAATCTTTAAACCGATTGCAAGTTTGGTAGCATATGGTGCAATCGCTTATGGAATTTGGACTATCTACAAAAAGGAGGACTAGTGGCTTACTCAGAGAAAGTATTAGACCATTACGAAAATCCTCGTAACGTAGGTAAATGGGATCCTGCAGATAATATCGGAACTGGCATGGTCGGTGCTCCGGCATGTGGTGATGTTATGCGTTTACAAATTAAAGTTGATGAAGATGGAATCGTTGAAGATGCATGTTTCAAAACATACGGGTGCGGTAGTGCTATTGCAAGCAGTAGCTTAGTAACCGAAATGATTAAAGGTATGACTTTGGATCAAGCAGATCAGATAAAGAATACAGATCTAGCACAAGAGCTTGCATTGCCT
>Ga0209482_1001947_pt1 | contig 13361 bp, 14 predicted proteins | sample CoawatmetaG10DNA_FD_187512 | JGI IMG/M metagenome (GOLD analysis project Ga0209482, IMG submission 187512) | Marine microbial communities from the West Antarctic Peninsula - Coastal water metaG104-DNA (SPAdes) (version 2) | ecosystem: Environmental > Aquatic > Marine > Coastal ...
TTACTTGGCAGAACAATTGCAAAAAAAAGGTGATTTTCTTCAACTAATAACCTCTTACCCCCGCTTCGAAGTTAAAAAGTCTGGAGTAAATGGAGACAAGGTTAGTTCGATCGTCCTAAAGGAATTAATTCAACGCGGTTTTCGAAAACTCCCTACAATAATCCAGGAAAGATATAATCCGCAGTTTTTTATCTGTGATCTTTATGATCGAATTGCCGCCAGACATCTTAGGCCGTGTGAGCTTTTTGTTGGTTGGTCAAGTTTCAGTCGTCATACATTAGAAAAGGCAAAAAGTTTTGGTGCCTTAACGATATTGGAACGAGGATCTTCTCACATTGAATATCAACGAGATGTACTTGATGAGGAATATAGAAAATATGGACTTAAGCCCTCGCTTACACATCCTCGCATCGTTGAAAAGGAACTAGAAGAATATGCTATGGCCGATTATATCTCGGTTCCTAGTTTATTTGCCAAAAAAAGTTTTTTAGAAAAAGGTTTTCCTGAACGAAAAATATTACATGTGCCCTATGGCGTTGATCTGACTCAGTTTAGACCTATGAAGAAGGAAGATAATGTCTTTAGAATTATCCATTGTGGTGCAGTGACACTACGCAAGGGGTGTCATTATTTACTTCAAGCTTTCTCTGAGTTGAACTTACCCAATGCAGAACTCTGGTTTGTGGGGACAGTGAATGATGATATGCAATCTTTTATTCATCAATATGAAGATGAACGAATAAAATATCTTGGTTCTAAGCCGCAAAGTAGTTTGAGCTGGTATTACAGTCAGGCTGATGTTTTTAGTTTGTTATCCTTGGAAGAGGGACTAGCAATGGTGCAGGCGCAGGCGATGGCATGTGGATTACCAATAATTTGTACAACAAATACTGGAGGTGAAGATCTTATTCAGGAAGGTAGGAGCGGCTTTGTTATTCCAATTAGAGATATAAATGCATTAAAGAACAAAATCCTTTTCTTGTTTGAAAATCGTCTTGCTTGTAAAGAAATGGGGATTGCAGCAAAACAAAGGGTCCAGGATACTTTTTCCTGGAATAATTATGGTGAGAATATTATTAATGAATATAAACGAGTGCTTTTATTGAATGAGTAATAAAGATGTGAAAAAAATTGCTGTTATTACAAGCCATCCTATACAGTATCAATCGCCTTTGTTCCGAGCTATTTCGCAGCAGTCCGACATAGATCTAACAGTATATTTTGGTTGTGATTATGGTAGTAACCCTACGAAAGTTCACCCCGGATTTGGCAAGGCGTTTGCCTGGGATATTCCCTTACTCGATGGCTATAAACATGTTTTTCTTAAAAACAGTAAAGCTGATGTTGGGGTTAATGATTGGGGGCTCGATGGACCAGAGTTAAAATCCTATTTTGAGTCTAATCAGTATGACGCGGTAATTGTGTTCGGATGGAATAAGGTGCTTTTCTGGCAAGCAATCTGGTGGGCAAAAAAATATAATATATCTCTAATACTGAGAGCTGAATCCAATTTAAAACATCCGCAGTCATGGCGTACAAAGTGGATTAAAAAAGTTTTATTCCCAATATTGTTTAAACAGTTCGAAGCTTTTATGTCTATAGGCAGTCATAATTCCGAACTCTACCGTCACTACGGAGTTCAAAAAAAAGCTATATATGACGCGCCATATTGTGTTGACAATGACTTTTTTGCTGAGGGTGCTACGAAGTCTGCTATCAAAGCACGGCAATTGAGAGTGAGTTTGGGTATTCCCGAAAGTGATACAGTTTTTCTGTTTATGGCAAAGTTTGTCGACCGCAAACGCCCGCTCGATTTGATCGCCGCTGCGGTGAAGAATAAAGAATGTCGCAATTTTCATGTAATTTTAGTTGGTGGAGGAGAGTTAATGGAAGCATGTCAAAGTGCAATTACCGCTAACCAGTTAGATAACGTTCATTTGGTGGGTTTTATTAATCAGACCGAACTTCCGACGTACTATGGCGCGGCCGATGTCTTCGTGCTTCCTTCACATTATGAAACCTGGGGATTGGTTTTAAATGAAGCCATGGCTTGCGGATTACCTGGTATAGTTTCAGATACTTGTGGAGCAACACAAGATATGATTATTGAAGGGAAAACAGGTTATTCTTATCCTATGGGGGATGTCCAACAACTGGCAAAACTTATGATGCTCATGGCTGACAGTTCGGATAATTGCCGCCAGATGGGGCTACGTGCAGCAGGTTATGTTCAGAATTTCTCAGTATCATTTGTAGTATCTGCGTTGAAAAATATATTGCAAGACATAAGTAAAAAATGAGTTTAGCGAATCCCTCCATATTGCTTGTTGGCTCGCCGGCGCAGACTTCAATCGAGCTAATGTACTACCGGGCGTTTCATGCAAATGGATATTGTAATATTGAGCTTTTGGATGTCGAAGCAAATCTGGGATCCTGGGTGCGAAACAGGTTGATGAACAGATTTATTCCTGAATTAGGTGACAATAGAGCTAGCCAAAAGTTAGAGACCCATCTTCGTAGCAGTAATGATAAATACACTTACATTGTTCTTTTTAAAGGCATGCAGTTTACTCGACAAGTACTTGATGATTGTAGAAGACTTGCACCCTCAGCGCTCTGGATAAATATAAACCCTGATGATCCATACAATAAGATATCAAGGGCTGCCACAAATGCGAATGTTATTGAATCGCTTTCTTTTTTCGATGCCTATGGCATCTGGTCTCTTTCCATTGCAGAGAAGCTGCGAGAGGATGGTTGTAATAAAGTCATCTATCTGCCATTTGGATACGATGTGATAAACCATGTGCCGAACAAAATGTCGATTCAAAACTATCCGACGGGTCTCGCATTTATTGGGTCATGGGATGAGAAAAGGGAATACTTGTTGACCCAACTGGCAGGGATCAATAGCGATGTTAATATTTATGGAAATGGCTGGGGTCGTGCGGCTCGTTCATTTCCATTTAAAAATAGTATATTTTATGGTTCTGTATTCGGGCAGGATATGGCGGCCATTATGGCTTCATCAACCGTTTGCCTGAATCCTATGCGGGCTCAAAACAAAGGTGCTCACAATATGCGAACTTTTGAAATTCCTGCTATGGGCGGACTGATGTTGACTAGTCGGAGTGAAGAGCAGCAAGCATTTTTCCCAGAGAATGAAGCATGTTATATGTACGGCGATATTGAAGATCTAAAGAAAAAAATTGAATACATAATTAGAAACAAACAAGAAGCTAACCAGGTTCGAGCTCGAGGAATGGAGCTTGTTGCTGAGCATAGTTATAATAACCGAGTACTGTTGCTACTAAAAGAAATGGCCCGATAGATTTATGAGGAACCTATATCTTTACAATGTAATATCGATAGCGTTTATTGCTTTGCTGTGTATCGCGGCTTTTATTGGGTTGGGATCGATTAATCAAGCACATTTAAGTTATGGTCTGCTGATAATTTTATTGGGTATATTGCCGTCGTTAATTATGTTGATTGATAAAAGGGAATCTGTCCTGATACCACTCATGCCACTAACTGGAATATTCTATGCAATTTCTTATGGCGTACCACTCTTTTCTAGTCAAGTATCTTATAAAGAAGTCAGTGCAGAGATAATAACAGAAGCGCTTGGACTCACTGTTCTTGGCCTCCTATTCCTCTATTTAGGCTTTTATGCATTTCGTCGGTTTTTCTCAAAGCGTAGCTCTATCCAATTCCTCAATAATGTCTCAACTAGGAGGCAAATATGGATAGCCTGCATTACATATGTTATATATCTAATTTTCACTATGGTTCCTGCCCTACGCTCTATACCTTCAGTGGGTCAGCTTTATACTTTGCTTGATTATATTTCTCTAGGCCTATTATTCTGCCTAGCACTAGATAATAAGTTGCGCAAAATACACCTTTATTTCTTGGTTTTGGTCATAATATATACCGTAATCGTTAAAATACTCAGCGGGTCATTGGCTCCAGCATTTTTTTTAATGGTATATTTAGGTGTCATTTACTGGATCAAAAAAAAGACCGTTCCGTGGATTTTTATTATAGTTGGATTTATTATTGCTGTAGGCCTAAATCCGGTAAAGAGTCAATACCGTGCGGTTGCATGGAACAACGATATTTTTTCGAGTCTATCATATACTGAAAAAGCCACTCTATTCTATGAAGCCATACAAGTTTTTTACGAAAGAGATCTCTTGTCTTCTTTATCAGACGATAGCAGCACTATCAATCGAATTTCTCATATTTCCACATTTGCTAAAGTGATTAGCATGACGCCCGAGCCAGTTCCTTACTGGCTCGGTGGGTCCTATCGCACGCTCTTTACAAGTTTTATCCCTCGCGCGTTATGGTCTGATAAGCCAGAGTCTGAAATTGGGCAAGAATTTGGTCATCGATATTCAATATTAAATCCTAGCGATACTGTTACAGCGTATAACCTTCCCTGGTTAACAGAGTTTTATGCCAATTTTGGTGTCATGGGGGTATTTGTAGGAATGTTTTCTGTTGGGTTGATTTTTCGATATCTGGTTACGAAAATGAGCGCGCCAATTAGTCAAAATGTTAAACTTATTCTAGGTTTAACTATTATATTTAATTTGTTTTACGCAGAATCAAATTTTGCTTTGATGGTTGGAGCCTTGTTGCCTAAATATATTGCCTGCTTGGGGTTTCTATGGGTAGTGACAGCTAAATATATTTGGAAAAAAAAGTTTGATCATTAAAGTTTTACATGTAATTCGATCAATAGAGCCTATCTCTGGAGGGCCTTCTTTTGCGGTAAAGCAGATGGCTAGATCATTCGCTGTTGAGAGTGGTATTCGATATTTTTTCCCCCCAAGATTGATGGATGATACATGGAGTTTTTCATGGAAACTATGGGAGCGCTTGAAAGATAATATTAGCAACTATGATGTGTTGCATATTTCAGGTGTTTTTACCTTACCTGTGATGGTTACAACACAAGAGATAAAAAAATGAAAGTTGTCCATATAGTTCCTACCTTCTATCCAGCTACTTATTGGGGTGGTCCGATTTATTCGGTTTATGGGCTATGCAACGCTCTGGTTAAAATTCCCGGAGTGTCACTTAAAGTGTTGACGACGGATGCAGCTAGTCACAGCCGTAGTGATTCGGTGCATGTGTCGGGTTTTCCCATGCATTATCCTGGGGGATATGAGGTTTATTTTTGTCATCGTTTGTGGGGGGCAAGTTTTTCACCCAGCATGTTACTGAAATTGTGGTCAATGATTCGATGGGCAGATGTTGTTCATCTAACGGCAGTGTATTCACCGCCGACGATTCCAACTTTGTTGATTAGTCGTTTGTTAGGTAAACCTGTGGTGTGGTCACCGCGAGGTGCTTTGCAGCGCTGGAATGGTTCTACGAAACCATTGGTTAAGGGGGTTTGGGAAAGAATATGTAATACGTTGATCAAGCGAGGAAGGTGCTTCTTTCATGTCACGTCTGAGGCGGAGGCTACAGCTAGTGTAGAGCGCATGCCTACGGCTATTGCTAAATTAATTCCTAATGGGGTGGATGTTCCAGAAGAATTACCTGATAAAACATGGCTGCCTGATGGGAAGTTACGGTTACTTTATATTGGGAGGATTCATCCAAAAAAGGGAATTGAGAATCTTCTACAGGCGATTAAGATATTGGATGATGAATCCATTACTTTAGCTATCTATGGTAGTGGCGATGATGTCTATACTCACAGCCTTCATCAATTAGTATGTAAACTTGGGTTGGAACAAAGCGTTAAATTTTATGGGCTTGTTGTTGGTAAAGAAAAAATGAAAGCATTTATGCAGGCAGATTTATGCGTGGTTCCATCTTTTACTGAAAATTTTGGCATGGTGATAGCTGAGGCGCTTGTCCATGGTGTGCCTGTAATAGCAAGTAAAGGGACGCCATGGCAAGAGATTGAAAGTCGTGGCTGTGGTCTTTGGATTGAAAATACTCCGGGAACTATAGCTGAAGCTATATGTAATCTTGACCGAGACTTGCTCTCAGTTATGGGATTTCAAGGCCGGTCATGGATAAAAAACGAATTTACTTGGCCAGTGATTGGTAGTCAAATTTATGATTTGTATAAGTCGATAATAAAAGAGGATCATAATGTCTTTAAATAATATTTCTGGATGTACGTGTGAAAGTGAAGACCTTATTTGTGCATATAATTATTTTTTACCAAAAACTGATGAGATATTGGATGGCCTCACTTGTGAAAAACAACTGTTTGAAATTGGTTGTAGTAATAGTTCGGTGGCTAACCATTTAGTAGTAAATAAGTGGAATAACCGAGTATGAAAATGTTAAGTAAAATCACACCAGTAATACTAACTTATAACGAGGTTCCAAATATTTGTAGAACGTTGGATATGCTTAATTGGGCGACTGATATCGTCATAGTGGATAGTTTCAGTACAGACGGCACGGTGAAACTGATTAAGAAGTATCCTCAGGTAAGGTTGTTCCAAAGAGTGTTCGACACTCATGCAAATCAATGGAACTTCGCGATTAATGAAACTGGCGTTAAAACAGAATGGGTGCTTGCGTTGGATGCGGATTATGTACTCACTGGGGAATTTGTAAAAGAGTTAGATGGTATGGAGCTAAATTCAGGGACTGAAGCATATAAGGTTAATTTTCGTTATTGTGTTTGGGGTGAAACATTGTCTGGAACCTTGTACCCACCAGTAACTGCTCTATATAAGAGAGGAAAGGCCAGTTACGTTCAAGATGGCCATACTCAAAGGGTTCAAATCGATGGAAATATCGGGTTTTTTCAGGCAGTGATACTACACGATGATAGAAAGCCTTTGTCTAGTTGGTTACAAGCGCAGGATAAGTATATGCGCCTTGAGGCAGCGTTGTTGTGTAATAAAAAATGGAGTGAGTTAAGAACGGCTGATAAGCTTAGAAAGCTTATTTTCGTCGCGCCGGTTGTGACTTTTTTTTATTGCTTGTTTGTTAAGAGAGGCTTTTTTGATGGAAGGGCTGGCTTGTACTATGCAATTCAGCGAACTGTCGCAGAAGCAATATTATCTCTTTGCTTACTTGAGCTACGCGCTATAAAAAAGAAAGAAGATTAGTTACAATATTTTAAATTTATTAATGAGTCAATTATGAGAATTATTGGTATTAATGCATATCATGGCGATTCTTCTGCATGCCTAATTGTTGATGGTCAACTTGTAGCTGCAGTAGAAGAAGAGCGCTTCCGTCGAATTAAACATTGGGCGGGTTTGCCTACTGAGTCCATTCGTTACTGTTTGGAGGAAGCGAATATTACGCTTGATCAGGTGGATGCGATTGCTATTAACCAGGATGTGAAAGCTAACCTTTGGAAGAAGGTTGCTTTCATGCTAACCAAGCGACCTAACCTTGGTTTGGTGCTGGATCGTATGAAAAATAAACGTGAACGCTTGAGCGTCATTGACCAACTGGCACAGACTTTTCCAGATCAGCGGTTTAATGGCAAAGTGCACGCCATAGAGCATCATCTGGCTCATCTTTATTCTGCTTTTTATGTCTCACCATATGAACAGGCTGTGACTATTTCTGTTGATGGCTTTGGCGATTTTTCCAGTGGTGCCTGGGGTGTGGGGCGAGGCAAAGAAATCAAGATTGATGGTCGTGTATTTTTTCCTCATTCTTTGGGTATTTTTTACCAGGCATTGACTCAGTATCTAGGCTTTCCTAATTACGGTGATGAGTACAAAGTAATGGGACTCGCACCGTACGGCAAAGCAAAATATTTAAATGAAATGCGGCAGATAGTGCTGTTGCAGGACGATGGTAGCTATCGTTTAAATTTAGATTACTTTCGTCACCATAAAGAAAGTGTGGCTACTGAATGGGAAAACGGTTCACCTGTATTTGGCTGTTTGTTTTCTGACAAGTTAGCTAAATTGCTTGGCCCGGGGCGTGCTAAAGGTGAAGATTTATTGCAGAAGCACTTGGACATTGCGCATTCAATTCAAGCTATGTATGAAGAAGCATTCTTTCATCTGCTAAATAAGTTACACGAGAGGTATGGTCTTGATGCCGTTACTGTGGCTGGTGGTTGCGGTATGAACTCTGTGGCGAATGGTAAAATCAAGCGCTTTACCCCGTTTACGAAAGTTTATATACAGTCTGCTGCAGGCGATGCTGGTGGTGCGATCGGTTCGGCCTTTGCGGTTTGGAATAAAATGGATAAAGATAATTCACCACGTTTTGTTATGGATCATGCTTATTGGGGACCACAGTATAGTAATGAAGTGATTGGTGAACTGTTAGAGGAGAAGAATGCTGTTATTAAGCAACAGGGCTGTGAAATTAACAAGATAGAGGAAGAAAGTGAATTATGTCGACTGACTGCTGAAGCCATTTCCGAAGGCAAGGTTATTGGCTGGTTTCAGGGACGTTTGGAATGGGGTCCACGGGCATTGGGTAATCGTTCTATTGTTTGCGATCCTCGTCGTGCAGATATGAAAGATATATTGAATTTGAAAATTAAAAGACGAGAGTCATTTCGACCTTTCGCACCTTCTATATTACGTGAATCAGTGTCTGAATGGTTTGAACAAGATGATGATGTACCCTTTATGATGAAGGTGTTCCAAGTCAAGGAACAGAAACGCAAGGATATTCCTGCGGTTACCCATGTGGATGGTTCAGGAAGATTGCAAACGGTCTTTAAAGCGACGAATGCACGCTATTATAATTTAATAGAAGCATTCTATAAGAAGACGGGTGTCCCCATTGTTTTGAATACATCATTTAATGAAAATGAGCCTGTGGTATGCAAGCCCGAAGAGGCTTTAGCTTGTTTTCTCAGAACTAAAATGGATGTTTTAGTTATGGGTGATTACATGGTGACACGGTCAGACAGTTAAGTGGCTACTTTTACTATCTCAATTATCACCGCAACCTTTAATGCAGAAACTACTCTTTCTTATTGTATTGAATCGGTTTCAGAACAAAGTGTTGATGTAGAACATATTATTATTGATGGTGTTTCTACTGATGGCACATTAAAGACTGTTGAGCATTATAGAGATTCTTTGGCTAAGGTGGTTTCGGAGCCTGATGCAGGCATCTATGATGCAATGAATAAAGGCTTGAAGCTAGCAACGGGTGATGTGATTGGTATTCTTAATGCTGATGATTTTTACGCTTCTAGTGATGTATTAAAAAAAGTTGCTAATGTTTTCTCAGAACCTGATGTTGATGCTTGTTATGGAGATTTGGTTTATGTGGACAGTAAAGATCTAAATAAGGTGACAAGGTATTGGCATTCGGGTAACTTTAATGTGCGCAAATTTTACTTGGGTTGGATGCCTCCACATCCTACTTTTTTTGTTCGCCGATCAGTTTATGAAAAATATGGGCTATTTAATTTGAATTTAGGTTCAGCAGCAGACTATGAGATCATGTTGAGGTTTTTACTCAAGCAACAATCGAAGGTTGTTTATATTCCAGAAGTGTTAGTTCATATGCGAACAGGCGGTGAGAGTAATGTTTCCATTTCAAATAGACTCAAAGCCAATCGAAATGATAGAAAAGCCTGGGATATTAATGGTTTAAGACCTCATTCGTGGACTATTCTGTTCAAACCGTTGCGCAAAATTGGGCAGTGGTTCTTAAGAAAATAGAATAAGTTAAAAGTTGTTAGTCTTTGGTCGTCAGGTAGATTTTTTTGAAATAGCGCAGCATCTACCGAAATGTTCGATGGCGTAGTTAAAGAGATAGAATTCAGACTAACATTACTTGTGTTGCACTCAAATAGAATCACTCTTCGTAAGATACACTATTCGATACCCATTTAAAAACACATCAGAATAAGTCAAACTAGGCGTCTCGTGTTTCAATTTGCTCCTTAAAATCAAGATTAATCTTAAAAATTATTTTTATCCAAAGACTGAGGATTTATACCATGATTAGATTTATAAAGTTTGTAGTGACTTACCCATTCAGGACAAATGCCTACCGTACTGATAGTCTAGGCGATAGAGATGGTATTTGGACTATTGTCATGGACGGCATTACGAGTGAATCAGTGATTTTGTCAGCGGGTGTTGGACATAACATTTCGTTCGAATTAGAGTTGATTGAAAAAACTAATGCTTATATCCATGTGTTCGACCCAAGTCCAACAGGTCTCAACACGATAAAGAAACTAGCTCACAAAAAAGGAATGGAGAACATTATCTTTATTCCAAAAGCAATATCTGGCTCGTCTGGAAATATCTTTTTGGAGTCACCAGATATAGCTAGTGAGGGGTCCTGGAAAGCCACATCGGCTGGTAACACCGAGTCCACTATTGAGATCGAGTCAGTAAGTGTTTCAGACTATTGTCGAAATAATGAGATTAGCCATATCGATTTGCTTAAAATTGATATTGAGGGTGCTGAATATGATGTCATTGATAATGTACTTAATGAGAATTTATCAATCAAACAAATATGTTTAGAGTTTCACTGTAAGGCACAAATTGGAATACGACAAACTTACTTTGACTTGTTTTGGTATGTTTGTAAGTTGTTTTTAAATGGGTATCGAATAGCGCATCTTACGAAGAGCGATTTTACTTGGGTTAAACACAAGTAATAATGGTCCGAATGATTTTTTAAGACTGGGAACCTTCATAGAGAATGGTGCGATTTCTGCTAAAACAAATTTTGTATTTTAAGAAAATAAAAAAAGGGTCGCAGTGTGCAGCCTTTTTCGCATTTGGTTCCGCCTGCTGGGCTCGGACCAACGATCCAATGATTAACAGTACGGGAGTGATTGGTTAGTTGTCATAGCTATCGACAATAAGCCAATCTTGATCGCTCCAGCTTTGAAGATATCTCATTGCACTGGCTTCTGATTTCCATCCACCTCTAAGCATAATTTTTCCCAGTGGAATATTTTTGTCTAATAGATCAAGCGCTGCGCCCACTCTAAACGAATGACCGCTGAGCGGTTGTTCATCGGAGTCCATTTTCAAGTCCTTTTGCAGTGCCTTTAATATGGTGCTTATACTTGCTGGGTGGAGGTTGCCCCCAAAATGCCCATGCCTATTAATTGATCTCAGAATATAGCCTTCATCGCTGATCATACTCCTCCATTTTTCTAACAAGTCGAACAGTTCTTGACTGATTGGTAGTATCTTTCCAGTCCCAAATTGATCCGTCTTTGAGAAGTTAAGCCGGATAGCCGGTTTTCCGTTGGGTGCCTTGGCGATGTCTTCAAATCTAAAGGCGCAGAGTTCAGAGCGTCTCCGCATCGTTTCATAGCCCATTCTTAGCAACACCTGGTTTCTTATGCCTCTAATACTGTTGTCGCAATTAGCTAGTAGTTGGTTAAGTAGTGTTTTGGTGAGCGGTGCGGCCTGTTCCTGTGCTCGACCAATTTTGCGGTGCATACGTTTTAGGGCAAGTACTACTTCTGGGTCTTTCGTGGGATCGTTGTTTTTCGAGAGTTTTAGTATCGTACCCAGGCTATTGATTCTTCGACGGATGGTGGCGCTTTTGTTTATATTGCTAAGGTAGTCGACATAAAGTGCCATAGTTTCTGCTGACGCTGGTATAGGGCCTAGTTTATTTTGCGAGCACCAGGTTTGGTATTGAATAAAATCAGATCGATAGGCTCTTATGGTGTTTTTGGCAAAGGCGCCATCAAATTTAGCTAAGATATCGTCAATCGTGTTATTCTCCATAAGAGGAAATTTAAGCACTTTAAATGGAATAATATAGTCCATAAATGGATAATAAATGATTTCTGCTGAACAAATCAAGGCTTCTCGTGCACTTTTAGGTTGGAGTGCTGCTGAGTTAGCAAAACGCAGTACTGTTGGGGCAACGACTTTACGTCGTTATGAGATGTTAGGTGGTGTTCCTGCAGCTAATTTATCTGTTTTAATGAAACTCAAGGCAACTTTAGAGTCAGCCGGTATTGAATTCACCGGCGATCCATTGGTTAACCCAGGCGTGACCCTACGTATCAAGCGCCACGACTAAATTCTATCTGTTTTATCTTTTAGCTTATGCTTTATAATATTCACTTCAGTATTGATGTGGATATTTTTATGCCTGTTGATCATAAAGTCAGTTCGCTTTTACCCTTCCTATCAAGCCCCAAACTTTTGCCCAATGAGTCAGAGGCTGAGTTTCAATCTGGTTTGCAAAGTCTCTTATCCGAACTAGACAATCCCTCACCCTTGGCGGTTGCGCTGGTGAGTCAGCTGAATGAGAGCCTGTGGTGGATTAAGAGGCACACCCTGGATAAGGAGCTACTGCTCCACGAGGCGATGGCGAGGCTTTTGTCCAAGGCGGGTAGCTACATTGAGACGTATGACAACCGGAAAGTCTCAGAGGCCCTTGAGCGTTATTTGGATGGCCGCGCGGACAGGGATGAAGCGGAATGGGTTGAGGACATTCTCTTTGAGTCGAAGTTGACGCTGTCTGATCTCCGGGTTAGGGCGTTTAAGGATGCGGCCAAGCACATCAAGATGGTGGATGATTTGATTCACCGTCAGCACCAAACGATTAGGCATCTTCAAAGGAGTATCGACTCCATAGACTATAAGTCACGCCTGATTAAGCGTATGGATCTTGAGCTGGCAGCGCTTGAGTCAAAGCGGCCTGTGAATGGGGGGCGGATCCTTGACGAAAAACCTTCGTAGAAACCTTGCAAACCGTTGCAATGCGCTTAAATCAACGGGTCCGAGGTCGGTGGCGGGTAAGTGGGCGAGCAGCCAAAATTCCCGCAAGCATGGTTTAAATAGTGCCCCCGCTTTTGAATCATCCATTGAGTATCAGACGCTTGTCGATCTAATCGCGGAGGAGGGGTTTTCTGCTCTTATCTGTGCAGATATTGCCTCGGGACTTCTTAATTATCGACGGGTGATGGATGCCTATTACGATACCTATACCAGCCCCGAGCCGGTCGATGAGTTTATGCGAGACATGAGTATTAAGCGTTCGATGCCCATTTTTAGAGAGATGCTCAGCGCGTCGGGGAGTGAACCCGGTGATGTGCGTGATATGGCAGCCTTTTTTGCCAGTATGCAAAGGCAAGAACGGCGCAAAGGTGGGCCGATATCTCGTCGCACCACAGACACCCACAAAATAATACGCTACCAGTGCAATGGTATTGGTCGGCTCTCAAAGGCGGTTCGGCAGGACTAGATTAGAAAAGTAACAAAACGAAGCCAATTTAGAGAGCTCTGATTTATGTGATGCAGGACTTGTTCTGACACGCGATAAATAGGTTTATCGATAACCAAGCTTCCTTAATTCCTTAAGACTACCTAACGAAATTCCAGGCCCGCTCGTGACCATAATAGGTCATGAATTTTAGAACGAACTCGATACCGCCAATC
>Ga0209482_1001948_pt1 | contig 13345 bp, 15 predicted proteins | sample CoawatmetaG10DNA_FD_187512 | JGI IMG/M metagenome (GOLD analysis project Ga0209482, IMG submission 187512) | Marine microbial communities from the West Antarctic Peninsula - Coastal water metaG104-DNA (SPAdes) (version 2) | ecosystem: Environmental > Aquatic > Marine > Coastal ...
AAAAGGATACTGCTTTGTTTCCAAAATGGCATGCAGCGTCTTGGAAGGATAAATTAATTCTATTAGATAAATTTGAAGATGAGAGAATGGTAAGCTTTGGAAAAAAGATAATATATCAAGAATCACCGGATACACTGCCTGCTGATATGTTTAAGACTATTAAACGTGGAATAGCTGAAAGAATATTGAGCGACGAGAAGGAAAAATGGTGGACATGCAAAGAATTTTATTTTGAGTGTGATAATTTAAGAGAAAGATACACCAACGATAAAGATGAGAAAAAGCTTAAGTTTTTAGACGAAATTAACGAGTTTGTTGAAGGTATTCAGAAAAAATACGAGCAGGCATAATTGACCTTTGTTAATTAATTAAAAAAACCTCTTTTTACATATTGAATAAATAGAATAAAAATTTATATAAGAAGCATGCTTATAGATTTTAAAGACGAAGAATTTGAAACAAAAATTAAGAATGAAGATATCTCTGTAGTTCAATTTTCTGCAGAATGGTGTGCTCCATGTAAGAGTCTTAAACCCATCATGGATAAGTTTTCAGATAGCTACAAAGATAAAGCTAGCTTTTATTATGCTGACATTGAAAATGGTGGAATTAACACTGGTTCAGCTGCTGGTGTAAGAGGTGTACCAACTGTTATTGTTTACAAAAAAGGTGTTGAAGTAGATAGAAAAGTTGGTGGAGTTGCCGAGAGCCAAATGAAAGAATTTCTAGATAAGAATATCTAGTTTAAGTTTAAAACTTCTCCTGCAAGATACAAAGACCCTGTAATTAAAATAATATCATTTTCTTGAAGATCAATTGATCTAATCGCTTCTTCAACAGAATTTTTATAATTAATATTTTCAAAATTTTTAATTTTCTCCTTAAGTTCACTCCCCCTAATAGCATTGGGTTGATTGGGAATATCAATTGTTGTTAATGACTTAATATTCTTAAAGTAGCTCATATATTCATTGTGGTCTTTGTTAGCCATCATTCCTAAAATAATATGTTTGTTACAATTTAAACTTTGAAGATATTCATTTAATACTTTTGCACCAAGTGGGTTATGAGACCCATCTACAAATAATAAATTATTACTAGTTAAACCTTTTAGTTTTCCAGATTTTAACTCTTGAAGCCGTGCGATACTTTCTATTTTAGTAATACCACTCTTAATATTTTCATCCGTTATTTTGTAATCTGTTAATTGTCTAGCAGTTGCAATTGCAGTAGAGATATTTTCTAATTGAAATTTTCCAGGTAGATTAGGTTTTGGAAGTTTAAGAGCACCAAATTCATCTTCAAAATAAAAAAAATTGTTTTCTTTTAATGTAAAATTATAATTTTTATTAAAGGTTATTTTTTTTGATGAATTATCTTTAATTGTGTCTTCAATACTTTTGTTAATTTCATTTGTGCTTTGTTTGGCAACAATGATTTTAGAGTTTAATAAAGTGGATGTTTTCTCAAATATTATTTTTTCAACTGTTTGCTCTTCTTTTGGAAGCCAATCTAAGTGATCAAGACCAATGGCTGTTACAATACTAGCCAAGTTTTTTTTTAAAATGTTGGTTGCATCAAATCTATGAAATAGACCTGACTCAATTAAGTTAATGTTTTCAGGGTATTTCTTTGCATAATGAAGATAAGCAACAGTTAAAATTTCAAAGAAAGTAATTTGTGTTTGATTATTAGCTTCTTCTATTTCAGAAAAAAGATTGGCCAATTCATCATCTGTTAATGGCTTATTGTTAAAGACAAATCTCTCGTTAATCTTTTGAATATGAGGACTGGTATAAATATTACATTTATAATTTGCTTCTTTTAAAATTGCATAAAGTGCCTGGATAGTTGAGAACTTTCCGTTCGTACCAACGACTGAAATACAATTGATTTGATCTTGAGGATTACCTAATTTTTCTAAAAGATTTCTAGTTCGATCTAGACTTAGATCAATCTCTTTAGGATGCAGCTTTTGTAAGCGTTCTACTATCTTCTGAAGTTTCATTTTCTGATGAATTTATAGCAGAATTTTTATTTAACAATATTGATAATAATGAGCCAATTTTTTCTCTTAGGTCTTTTCTCTCGACAATTAAATCTATAAATCCTGATTTCTGAACATACTCACTTCTTTGAAAGCCTTCTGGCAACTCTTCCCTTACAGTTCCTTGGATTACTCTAGCACCCGCAAAAGCTATAAGAGCACCTGGTTCTGCTAAGTGTAGATCACCTAACATTGCATATGAGGCCGTAATACCACCTGCTGTAGGATCAGTTAGCACAACAATGTAGGGTAAATTATTTTTCTTTAGTTCGTTAATTGCCAGTGTCGTTCTTGTCATTTGGCTTAATGATATAAGACTTTCCATCATCCTCATTCCACCACCAGAAGTAAACACTACAAAAGGTTGTTCGTTTTCTATTGCATGTTGAATTCCGTATAAAAAAGCTTCACCTTCTGCAGCACCAATTGAACCACCTACAAAATCAAAATCAGATGCAATCGCTGTAATTTTTAAATTTAGAATATTAGTATTAACAACCATCATTCCACAATCCATACCAGTTTTTTTTCTAGCAGCTTTTAGTCTATCTTTATAAGGTTTTGCATCATTCCAATTTAAAGGATCATCTTGAGGAATGGGAGTTTTTAAAACTTCATAATTGTTTTTTCCAAATATAATATCAAATCTCTGACGTGGGCTTATTCTGTGGTGTTTGTTACAAGATGGGCAAACCCATAAGTTTTCTTCTAAATCTTTTTTTAAGATAGGCCCCTTACAACATGAGGTCCAATCACTATTAGCTATTTCAGTTTTGGTTGCACGTTCTTTAATGATGGTTTTTATCTTCTCACCAAATCTTAAAGTTTTTTTAATCCAATTCATGCTATTTTTTTTCTCAACTTTAGCACAATATTAGTTACATTTGTGACAGGATTTTGGCGTTTTTTAATAGAATTTGATATTTCTTTACATAAAGCACTACCAACCACTAATCCATCAGCCTTTCTTAAAGATGCTATAGTTTTTTCAGTGATCCCAAAGCCTATTACAATATTCTTATTCTTATTAAGGTTTTTAATCTTACTGTAACGTTCTAATATTTTTTTAGGTGAAACCTTTAGCTTGCCACCAGTTGTTGAAAGCATACTGATATAATAAACCATATCATGTGAATCCCTTATAATTTTTTTCATTCTGCTTGGAGAGGTAGTAGGAGATACTAACTGAATAAAACTAATACCTTTTTTCTTACATTTTTTTGCAAATTCTTTATTCTCTGGATAAGGAAGATCAACAACAATTAACCCATCTACACCCACTTTTTTACAAATATTTATAAAGTTATTATCTCTATACTGATAAATCATATTATAATAACCCATCAATATTACAGGCTTTGATTGTTTTGATTTTTTAAAATCTTTAACTATTGAAAAAACATCTTCAATTTTAATGCCATTTTTTAAAGCTCTATAAGCACTTGATTGAATCTGACCACCATCTGCAATTGGAGTGTTATGAGGAAATCCTATCTCACAAATATCAGCATATTTTGCAATTGATTTTAATATCTCAAGAGATTTCTTTTTAGTATTATCTCCAGCTACTGTGTAAGTTAGTAATGCAGGTCTTTTTTCAGTTTTTACTTTTTTAAATGCTAAATTAATTAAAGACATCTTAGTTAATTTTTCCTAATCTTTCTTTTAAAATATCACGATCTTTTTTAGCATCACCACACGAGTTTACTATAATGATAGTATCTTTGTTTAATTTTGGTGCAATTTTTATTGCTTCAGCAAAAGCATGACATGGTTCAAGACTTGGGTTTATTTTTTCAAGTTTTGTAACTAGTTTGTATGCATTTAAAGCACCTTCATCAGTTGCAGACGTATATCTTGCTCTCTTAGTATCTTTTAGGAAACAGTGAATAGGTGATACTCCAGGATAATCCAATCCAGCTGAAATAGAAGCTGTATCATTAATTTGTCCTTCACTATTCTGACAAACATAGGCTGCAGCTCCGTGTAATATTCCAAGCTTAGCACCATTAGTTAGCGGTGCAGCATGTAGTTTTGAATTTTTTGGTCCACCAGCTTCAACACCGATTAATTCAATTTGTTTTTTGTCATAATCAATAAACTCACTCCAGAAACCATATGCTGAGGAACCTCCACCTACACAATTAATGAGTTTAATTTTTTTAGGTATCTTTTTAAATTCTGTTTGAATTTGTATTTTTAATTCTCTTGAAATTTGAGCTGTACTCCAACCACAAATTTTAACAAATATATTAGGACCAACTGTTGAACCAACACACATATGGGTGTTATCACAATTTGAAACCCAGTAACGCATACACTCACTAACAGCATCTACCAATGTTTGGCTTCCTGAATAAACAGGCACAACTTCTGCACCATTATTTTTCATCGCGTCTACATTAGGCTTTTGCCTTTTTATATCTTTTGCACCCATGAATATTTTACATTTAAGGCCAAACTTTTTAGCAGCCATACTCAGCATCTTTCCAGCATAACCTGCACCTGTATCGCCAACGACATATTTTTTTCCTGCCTTTTTGGCAATAAGGCAATGAACTGTCGCATTATAGATTTTATGAGCTCCTCCGTTCGCCTCTGATACCATTTTGGCGTATATTTGAGCTCCACCTAAGTGACCTGATAAGTTTTGAAGTTTAATAAATGAAGTAGGAGAGCCTATATAGTTCTTAAAATAATAGTCTCTTTGTTTAAGGAATTTTTTTTCGTATCTAAGTCTTTCAAAAAGCTCAGTTAAATCTTCAATAGGTTTTTTTAAAGTTTCAGGTATAAAATTACCACCAAACTTACCACCCCAAAATCCACTTTTATTGTGTTGATCAATTAAAGAAATTTTTTTTTTAAGCTTCATTGTTAATTAGTTTAATTTTGTTTAAAAAAGTATTTATTTTTGAAATATCTTTTAATCCAGATGTTTCTAGACCTCCAGAAATATCTATAATGTCTGCTATTTCTTTATAATTTTCAAGGTTATCTTCAATTTGAATATTCCCAGCTAGCATTAATTCTTTATTAATTTTAATATTTCTAATTAATTGATGATCAAAAGACATACTTTTTTCATAACCTTTGCTATCGAATAGTATTATGTCTGCAAGCTCATTATATTCTAAATACCTAACGGTATCATTTTGATCCTTTACAGTTATCGCAACAATAATCTTTTGATTATATTTTTCTTTAATTGATTTAACCTCAGCAGGTGTGCAATCATAAAGTTGATAATAATCAAATGGTAAATATTTTATTTTTTCTAATATATCTTCATTAGGCTTAACTAATACAGCAACATATTCTGATTTTCTTTTATCAACTTTTAATATCTCTTTAAGTTTATCGTGTTCAACAAATCTTATTGATTTAGGCCAATTACAAATGAACCCTATCATCTTTGGTGGGGTAGGATGGGAAGTTAAAAATTCTAAAGTCTTAGAGTCGGAGACCCCACAAATCTTGCAGGGTTGGATCATTGATTTAAATGATTAATTAATCTTTTAATGTTATTTTTGATATTACCCTTTACTAATGACCTTCCCATTACAATACCAGAAACTTTATTTTTAAAAGCATCATTGGGAGTCATTACTCTAGACTGATCATTTACATCATCTCCAGGTAATCTTATTCCTGGTGTCACAATAAATAAGTTTTTATATTTTTTCCTAACTATTTTTGCCTCTTGTGCAGAACAAACAATTCCGGCTGCACCTGATTTTTTTATAAGAGCAGCCTGCTTTAATACTAATCGCTCTACTGTTTTGGTATGACCAATTTCTTTAAGTGATTTATTATTAAGGCTTGTTAAGATTGTAACTCCTAATACTTTTAAATTTTTGTTAATTGTTTTAGCTTTTTTTGTAATAGCTTTAAGCATTTCAAGGCCACCATTTGCATGAACTGTAATATATCTGCATTTTTTTAAATCTTTTAAACTATCTATTGCAGACAAAGCAGTTTGTGGAATGTCATTTATTTTTAAATCTAAGAAATAGTCTCTTTTAAAATTTTGAAGAAAAGCTCTCCCATTTTTTGAATAAAAAAACTGTAAACCAAATTTTGGAATTATTTGAAGTTTATTAGTTTTTGTATGGCTAATTATCTTTTTTATCTCTTTTAAATTTGATGTGTCACAAGCAACAAAAATATTTTTATTCGTCATTATTTAATTTTTTAAACATTTCCTTGGACATTTTAAAGTGAATTGTTTTTTTTTGAGGTGTATTTACTTTCTCTCCTGTTTTCGGATTTCTTGATATTCTTGCTTTTTGAATATTAGTAGAGAACATGCCAAAACCTCTTAATTCAACACGATCTCCACGTTTAAGAGCCTGCTTTATTTCAGTAAGAATAATATCAGTAAACTTTTCTAGGTCTTTTTTTAAAAAATTTGGATAGTTATTGGCGAGTTGTTTTAGAAGCTTTGATTTTACAATAGCCAATTTTTATTCGTCTTCTTTTTTCTTTTTCTCTAAATCATCAGATAATGATGAGAAAGGTAAGTTTTTACCACTTGCTTCAGAACCATAAGTATCTAAGGCAACTTTACGCTCAATTTCTTCTAAAAGTTTAATACTTAGTGTTGCTTTTCTCTTGTCTAAGTCTAACTCTTGAATAGCGCAGTCAATTCTTTCTCCACCTGTAAATCTAGCAGGTCTTGCATCAGCTGCGTTAATAGCTATTGCAGATTTTTTAATAATGAAGTCCATTTCACAACCTTCTGGTCTTACAACAAGACCTTTATTGTCTGTTGAAATAATTTTAACCGTAATAGTTTGTTTAACTTTTTTATCATTAAACCAGTCAAAAGGGTCTGGTTGAGTTTGACGTAAGCCAACTCTAACTTTTTGTTCTGCAGCTTTCACTTCTAAAACTTTAACTTTTAATTTATCACCAATTTTATATTTAGCTAATTCTTCCTCACCATTATTTAGGTAAGTTAAATCATTACAATGTAAGAAAGCATCAATATCTAAACCATCAACTTTTAAGAAAATAGAATATTCATTTTTACTTGCAACTTCACCTTCAACTTCAGATCCAATTGGGTAAGTTTTTTCAAACGTTTCAAAGGGGTTATCAGTTGTTAAACGGTGAGATATTGCCACTCTTCTTTTTTCTTTATCAATTTCAGTGATCACACAATCAATCTCATCGCCAACTTTAAACATTTTTTTTGCAGAAATATTTTTTTTAGTCCAACTTAATTCACTTGAGTGTAATAAAGTTGATAATCCTTTTTCAAGCTCACAAAAAGCTCCAAAGTCCATAAGCTTAACTACTTTTACTTTATAGATTTTGTTTAGTTCGTAATTTGAAATGTTTTCAAAAGGGTCTGGTGTAAGCTGTTTTACTGAACAACCAACCTGAAGTTTTTCAAGGTCAACACTGATTACTTTAAGGTCATGTTTCTCACCGATTGTAAAAACTTCATCAGGATGATTAACTCTTGAATAAGAAATCTCTTGTAAATGAACTAAAACATCAAGCTCACCGTTAACACTAAAGAAACAACCAAATGAACTGTAGCCTTTTACTTCAGCATCTTTAATTAAGTCTCCAACTTTGAATTTTTCAACAATTTTAATTTTATCTTCTTTTTTAAATGAAGAAATTATTTCTCTTCTAGAAACACATGCGTTTCCTCTAACTTTATCTAATTTTATTAGCGCAAATTTTTGAGGTTCATTCATTAAATGACTTATGTCTTTTAATGGCTTGTCTGAAATTTGAGATCCAGGTAAAAACATTAAAGAACCAGTATCGATGTGTTCAACTATACATCCACCTTTAACACGTCCAGTAATTTTACCCATGATAGGTTCATTTTTTTCATAAGCTTCAACAAGCTTATCCCAACCTTGAATTTTTTGAGCTTTTGAAGCTGATACTAACACTTCACCCTTTTTATCTTCTAATCTTTCAAGAAGAACAGAAATTTTTTCACCTACTTTTGCTTTATCAAGCATGCCCATGCTTTTTAATTCATTGATATCCAAGATAGGCTCTGATTTTAAACCAGGTACTTCAAGAAATACAAAATTATCAGTAACTTTATTTACTACACCAGTAATGATTTTTCCTTCTTCAAGATTTGCTGTCTTAGTAAACTGTGAATTTAGTAGTTGTTCGAACTCTTTAGAGGCGGGGCTTGAAAGATCTTTATAAATTTCCATTAAGCTTTTAGTTTCCTATCTATAATTTGTTTAATTTTTAAAAAGCATGATCTTTTAGTTAAATTCGTAGTATTAATCAAGACCGAATCTCGAGTTCTCATAAGAGGTGAAATTTTTCTATTATAGTCATTTTTGTCTCGGTTTTTGATACTTTTTAGGACTTCATTAAAAGATATTTTCTTATTTAGTTCTTTCAACTCTTTATATCTTCTTAAAGCTCTAGTTTTAGTATTTGCTGTTATAAAAAATTTAAAATCAGCATCTGGAATTATCTTATAAGTTATGTCTCTTCCATCTAAACAAGATCCATTATACTTTTTAGGAGGGTGATAAGCACTTTTAATTTGAAACGTATGAACAAGTTTTCTTATTTTTTTATCTTTTGATATAATTGATGCCATTGTTCCAACTTCATCCAATAATAATTTTTTATTTTGCAAATCTTTCATAGTTAATTTGAGCATCTTTTTTTTTATCAAGCCATGACTATACTTATTAGGTTGAGTAAGTTTAATATTTGCAATTAATCTATAAATTTTTCCTGTATCTAAATAAAATAAGTTAAAATATTTAGAAATTAATTTTGCTTGAGTGCCAGCACCAGCAGCAGCAGGAGAATCTATTGCAATTTTAATTTTTTTTTTTAATTTCATAGTGATGAATGGTTTATATCTTTAGCTATTTTCAAAAAGGATGGAAAGGAAGTATTTATAGAATCTTTATCATGAATTTTCCATTTTCCACCAAAGGTTAAGGCAGCAATTGTACTCATCATAAAAACTCTATGATCCTTTAGATAGTTTTTAACAGTTATTGGTTTTTTTATTTCTAAATTAGGTTGTCCATAAATCTTAATAGAATCTTTTGTTAAATCTGTTTTTATGCCTATCATATTTAAAATTTTAGAGCCCCAAATTAACCTCGGGCTTTCTTTTTGGTTTAGTTCTGAAAGGTTTTTAAAATAAGAAATACCTTTTGCTTTTGCTGCAATTAAAAAAATAATTAAAAATTCATCAATGGCACTACTATTTAATTCTACTGGACAATTAATAGCTTTAAGTTTTTTAGAACTTTTTATTAAAATATCTGAAATTTTTTCTCCTCTATAATTTTTTTGGTTTTTAAGTGTTATTTGGGCTCCCATTTTTTTTAAGATTGTAATAACTCCCACTCTAGAAGGATTGACATTTACATTCTTAATTAAAAGTTTTGAATTATCAGCAAGCGTTGTTAGTACCATAAAAAAAGCACTTGAGCTTATGTCTCCCGGAATTTGATAATTGAAGGCGTTAATTTTTTTTGGTTTTTTAATATCTATAAAATCAAATTTTTTAGTCTTCCTTACTTTGATTGGAATTTTTAAATATTTAAAAAGTAATTCTGTGTGATTTCTTGATTTTTTTGCTTTAATAGAAGTTGTTCCTGATGCATTTAGTGCTGCAAGCATTATGCTACTTTTGCATTGAGCCGAACCTTTGTTCTCTAAATACTCAATTCCTTCTGCTGATTGTGTACCAAGAATTGTTAAAGGTAATTTATTCTTTATCTTATAAGAAAATTTTACTCCAAATTTCTCCAAAGGTATGGTTATTCTTGAAAAGTCTCTTTTAGACAAACTTTTATCACCAATAATTTTTATTTTTCTAGGAGATTTAATTAAAAGACCTAGAATTAATCTACCAAGTGTTCCAGAATTTTTAGCATCTATTGTTAAGTTTTTTTTATATTTAAAGCCATTAATTCCGTTACCTACTATTTCACAGTATTTTTTTTGCACCCTCACTTTTATGCCAAGTTTTTTGATGCTATCAATTGCAGCCAATACATCTTCTGACATTAAAAGGTTGTAACCTTTCGATTTTCCAATTGCTTGAGACGCTAAAAGAACCCATCTTATACTTAAACTCTTGTCTCCACTAACTTGTATCTGTTTATTAAATTTTTTTATTTTATTTTTAATTATGAGTATTTTAGGCATGCTTTAATTAAATTTAAAAGAGTCACCGAAATAAGCGTTTTTAGCCTCAGTGTTATTAATCAATTCATTAGGAGATCCTTGCGCTACAATCATACAGTTAGATAAAATTAACGCAACATCTACGCAAGAAAGTAGGTCACGTGCTTGGTGATCACAAATACAAATAGTTATATTGCTTTCAGTTTGTAGATTGACAATAATTTCTTGTAGCATTTTAATGGTTAGAACATCTAGTGCTGCAAAACACTCATCAAGTAAAAGTACTTTTGGGTCGCTTAATAAAGCAAGAGCAATTACTAACTTTTTTTTTTGTCCACCAGATAAAAACTTTGCTTTTATATCTCTAATAGCATCTAATTCAAATTTAGCTATAAGCTGATCAACTTTATAGTGAATTAAATTTTTATCATCAATTACAATTTCTGCTATTGCTTTTAAATTTTCTAACAAAGTGAGATCGCTAAAATAACCTCCATATTGAGGAACATACCCAATTTTAAATTTTGTTGTTCTTAAATATATTGGGTAATTAACAACATCTATTCCTTCAAACTTTATTTTACCGTAGTTGGGTTTAATTAGACCTGTGATTAAATTAAAAATTGTAGATTTTCCAACTCCATTTGGCCCCAACATTCCTAAAATTTGTCCATGATTAATCTTAAAGCTTACGTTGTCTAAAATTTTCCTTTTTCCAAATGATAAAGATATATTTTCTAGAGAAATTAGAGGCCGAGGGTTTTTGAAAGATTTAATTCTAAATTTTTTAATTACACCCATATTATTTAGTTCCTTCGATTAATACTTTTTTTCCACCATCATTCATAAAGATTTTAGTATCTTTAGTAGTAAGGTTCATTTCTATTTTATCAGCAAATAAATTTGTCTTTTCCCCAGTATAAATAACGTTTGTAGTAAAAACTCCAAGGTCAGTTAAAAAAGAAAAATCTAAATATTCTCCAGTCACTTTGTGCCCCGGGTAAACAACTATTACATTTTTGGAAAAAACAGTATCATAATTTTTTGTATTATATTTGCCAAAATTAGAAGTAATTTTGACTGTGTCTTTATCTTTTATGAAAACAAAAGCCACAACTTCGCTTAAAAACATTTGATCAGAATTTTCAATTTTAATTTCAGCTAGTTTTGCGGTTATTTGATATTCATTACCCCTGACATCTGTGGAAACATAATTAATATCATTAATATAAGTTGAGGTACTATTTTGATTTTCATCAATTTTTTCTATAGCTAAAGTTTTCTTTACATCTTTAAAATTCTCAGTGAAGTACTTTAAATAAAACCATAATGAAATGAGGATAATAACAAGAACCATTACAACTTGTAGGACTGTGTTTTTATTCATTTAATGAATGCTTGACTGAAGTATGTTGTGAATATGTAAAATTCCAACAGTCTTTTTTTTGTTCTTATCTTTGTGAACACATAGAGATGTAATTTTCTTTATATTCATTATAGATAAAGCTTTTTCAGCAAGAGTATCTTGATTAATGCTGACTGGGCTTTTGGTCATAACCTTTTTGACAGATAAATCTTGGAGATTATTGTTCATTCCATTAAACCTTCTAATTTGGCCATCTGTAATTATTCCTGTGGTGATTTTCTTATTATTTTGAACAATTAAAGTGCCAAGTTTTTTATTTGAAATAATTTGTAAAGCTTTTTTCATATTTAAGTTTTCATTTACAAATGGAATTTTACTTCCTGTGATCATTAATTCTTCAACAGTTCTAAGTTGTGCACCAAGATTTCCAGAGGGGTGAAACTTTTTAAAATCTTTTTTATTAATATCTTTTTTATTCAATACAGCAACTGCTAACGCATCACCTATACTCAATTGATTAATCGTGCTTGAAGTTGGAACGATACCAAGACCTGCCTCAATTACCTCTGGAATAAGGAGCTTGATATCAGAAGCTTTATGCAAAATCGAATTTTTTTTAGACATTATTCCTATTAGAGTGATTTTATTTCGATTTGCATATTTTATAATATTTTTTAACTCTTCTGTGGAACCAGAATAACTTATCAAAATTAAAATATCTTTTTTTGAAATGCTACCAAGATTACCATGAGAACAGTCGTTTGCAGATAGTGAAAATGAAGGTGTTCCAATAGAAGAGAGTGTTGCTGAAATTTTTGCTGCTATTAATCCACTCTTACCAACTCCACACAATATCACTTTAGATTGACAGTTTGCCAATGATTCTACTGCTTCATTAAAGGAATTATTAATTGAATTTTTTAATTTTATTAGAGCTTTGATTTCAAGATCAATTACACTTTTTGCAATTTTTTTATAATTTTTTTTTTTCATTTAATGAGACCATATATCGTCTTTAAATAAAGCTAAATCAAGATCAACCCTAGTTTTTAAAAATGTTAAACAGCTCTTATATAAATCAGCTCGTTTTTCTCTTACGAGAATTTTATTTAATTCTTCATGAATCTTATGTAAATAAATAACATCATTGGCACAATATTTTAATTGTGCTGGAGACAGCTCACCTCCAAAATCTGAACTTTGAAATTGTTTACTTACATCTACGTTCATAAATTCTTTAATTAACGTTTTTAAGGAATGACTATCTGAATACGATCTAGCTAATTTTGAAGCAATTTTTGTATCAAGAATATTATTGGTTTCTGTCTTTAGGTAATGTTTTATGTGAGCCATGTCCGCTCTACCGTAGTGAAATATTTTTGTAATTGATTTGTCAGAAAGAACCTTATTTAAGTTTGGGGAGTCATATTTTCCCCTATCAAGTTGGACAATATGAGCATCAGAATTACCAGTCGATATTTGAATGAGACATAAAGGGTCACGCTTAACATTGAGTCCCATAAATTCTCCATCGACTGCTATAATATTGCCTAAATCTAAATCTTCTGGTAGATCACTCTTGTGAAGTTTAATATCAATATTCATTTTTAATTATATATATATGAAAGCAAAAAATTGTCTAATTTTTGGCGGTAGTGGTCAAATAGGTCGTCATTTAATAAGAAAGCTTACTAAAAATAATTATAAAGTAACTGTGGTTACTAGAAACCTTCATCAAAAAGGATATGCAATAAAAACCCAAGCTAATGCAGGTTACATAG
>Ga0209482_1001950_pt1 | contig 13338 bp, 10 predicted proteins | sample CoawatmetaG10DNA_FD_187512 | JGI IMG/M metagenome (GOLD analysis project Ga0209482, IMG submission 187512) | Marine microbial communities from the West Antarctic Peninsula - Coastal water metaG104-DNA (SPAdes) (version 2) | ecosystem: Environmental > Aquatic > Marine > Coastal ...
GCATGAACTTGTTTATGCATTGGCCAATTCTCTACCGAATAGCGCTTTCCAGAATTTAAGTGGACAAATTTTGCTGGATTAAGGGTCATAAGAATTTCATCTGCTTCAGTAGGGCCTCCATTATTAACAATAAAATCTACCTCTTTTAGTCTTGCCTTGGGCTCGCGCAGAGGACCTGCTGGAAATGCCATGCCATTACCAAGCCTTCTTACTCCATCTATAACAGCAATTTCAACCTTTCTATCCATTTTATAGTGCTGAAGGCCGTCATCCGAAATAATGACATCGCAATCATATTTCTCTTGAAGAGTTCGAGCGGCTCTGGATCGATCTTTGTCTATAAAAAATGGTATTTGCAACTTAGATAAAAGTTGAGCTTCATCGCCTGTTTGCTTAAAAGTTGTTTCTTTGTTGACCTCGAGAGTTCCAGAAAATTTTCCACCATAGCCTCGACTCACTAAGCCAGGTTTATAACCCCTCTCTTTAAGTTCTGATGCAATGTGTTTTACAAGGGGAGTTTTGCCTGTGCCACCCATGGTGATATTTCCCACCACGACAATTGGCACATCTGAATTCCAAACCTTAGATGGGTTTTTTGCGTATGAATTCTTTCTCCACCTAACCACTGCAGAGAAAATAAATGTCAATGGTGATAAAAGATATAGCCAAAAACTCTTGTTATACCAGGCATCTATTAAGTAGCCCTGCTGAGTAGGCTCTTCTGTAAAGGAGGGTAAGTATTCTTGAGATTTTGATTTTATTGAATTAGAGCTACTTGCCTCTCCATCGCTAAATTTATTTTGATATAGGCTCTTATAAATGCCCTCTTGTTCTAATAAATCCTGGTGTGTACCATGCTCTGCAACAGTTCCCTGATCAAGAACTAAAATTTTATTTGCATTTTCAATAGTTGAAAGTCTATGAGCAATAACAATAGTTGTTCTGTTGTTAATTAATTTTTCAACTGCTTCTTGAACTATTAGCTCAGACTCATTGTCCAAGGCTGAAGTTGCTTCATCTAAAATAATAATAGGAGAGTCCTTGTAAAAAGCTCTTGCTATAGCGATGCGCTGTCTTTGACCGCCTGATAACAGAACGCCATCATCTCCTATCTCAGATTTATAGCCTTCGGGTAATTTTTCTATAAATTCAAGGCAGCCAGAGATCTCTGCAGCCTGTTTAAGTTTATCGTCATCAATATCAGTTTCACCGTAAGCAATATTTCTTTCTATTGTGTCGTTAAAAAGTGTTGGTGATTGATTAACTATTGAGATCGATTCTCGAAGGAAGCTAAGCTTATAATCTTTAATGCTGATTCCATCAATAGAAATATCACCAGTAAAATCTGAGTAAAATCTTGAGAGCAAATTGGCAATAGTCGATTTTCCAGAGCCAGACTTACCGACGATGGCGACTGTCTCATTTTGTGCAATGGAAAAATTTAGACTATTTAAAACCAGTTCTTTTGGGGTGTATGAGAAACTAACGTCGTTGAATTCTATGTTTCCAGTAATCGCTGACTCAATATCACCTGAATCTTCCTCTTCCTTTGAGTCAAGCTGATCGAATATCTCAATGGCGGCTGCTAAGCCTTTTTGAATAACAGCATTTATGTTGGAAAGCTGTCTAATTGGTTTTGCCATCAGTCCTGCTGCAGTAATAAATGCTACAAAGTTTTCAGCACTAAGCTCAATACCTAACTGAGCACCCAATGCAAAATAGGCCACGATTGATAGAGACACAGAAACAAGCAACTGAATTATAGGAGTGGCTAAATTAGAAGTCGCTTCAAGCTTTAAATTTTGATTTTTATTTGATGCATTGGCCTTTAAAAATCGTTCGGTCTCATACGACTCAGCATTAAATGATTTTATTTCAAGATTGCCATCAACTGCTTCAGAGGCTAAATGAGTAACATCACCCATAGCTGTTTGAATAGTTTTAGCAAGCTTTCTTAGTCTTTTTCCAGCCACGTAGACAATTAATGCGATAAACGGTGTAGTAATTAATAGGAGTAGTGTTAACTTCCAGTTAAGTGAGAGCATATAAATCATTAATCCAATCAAGAGAAAGCCTTCGCGAACAAAGGTTTTTATTGCATTTGAGGCTGCACCAGAAACTTGAGTTGTAGTAAAGGTAATTCGATTAATCAGCTGACCTGATTGATTTTGATCAAAATATAATTTTGGTAAATTTATTAACTTTGTAAATAGTTCTGATCGTAAATCATGCACTATCCCAAAACCTACCCTAGACATAAAATAGTTTCCAATAAAGAAACCTACCCCCCTTCCAAGAGCAATAAATATTAAAGCTAAAACCAGGTAGATGCTAAAGTCTGTTTTATCAGAATTAATAAACTCAATAATACGTCTAATCCACTCAACGGCTGCTATATCAGCTGCTGCAAACATTAAAAATCCAATAATGCTGACAAAAAAGGAAAACTTAAACCTAAAGGTATACGAAAATAATCTTCTTAAAGGACTCATGGCTGATCAGTATAAGTTTTAATTTGAAGGTTTTGAAATCCAGCACTTTGCAACTCATCCATCAGGGTGATAACCCACTCATGAAAAGCCTTATTCTCAATTGATAAGATGATTGTCTCCGAAGTATCAAAACTAGCTTTGATAGCAATTATGACCTCTTCAATTTTGGAGATATTAAATTCCTGATTGTTAACAACCAAAATGCCAGTATCCAAAAGAATAATATTTCTATCAGCATTGGTAAGGCTTGAAGAAAATGATTCTGTTGAAGGCAAGTCAAGACTTAAGTATTGATTTGTTTCGATTTTAGAGGTGACCACAAAAAAAATAACTAATAGAAATACTATGTCTATCAAAGGCGTAATTTCAACGTTCAGGACTCGCTCTTTATTGTTAAAAAATTTCATTTTTTATACATAAAATCTAAAAATAAGGATGTGTTGGCCTGAAGGATAGACATCAGATTTAAGGTTTTTTGTTCAAAATATCGATAAAAAACGATTGCTGGTACTGCAATGATTAACCCAAAAGCGGTAGTAATTAATGCTTCAGAGATACCGGCAGCAAGAAGGTCTGCATTAGCAGATCCATTGATATCAATATTACCAAATACAGTAATCATTCCAACAACTGTTCCAAGCAAACCTAATAGGGGACTAATGCTGGCAATTGTACTCAGCATAGAAAGATTTCTTTCCAAGATTAGATTAATTTCTGCTGCTTTTTCTTCAGCTTTTGTTTCAATAAAGTCTCTGGTTTCAGCTTTATATTGATAGCAATAAGTAAGAAGCTCTCCCAGTTGGGATGTAGCTGCAATCTCTTCTTGATTCTCAGCATGAAAAGCATTTTTATTGATGAGATTCTGAATTTGTCTTTGCAACCCCTTTGGGGCAACCAACCTTCTTTGTAAAAACCAAAGGCGCTCTATAACAATTGAAATTAATAGAATAGAGCACACCAATAACGGCCATATAAACCATCCACCTGAAATTAAAATATTATTCATTGTCTATCTTATGTAATTTAGTATTTTCAATTTTATACACATCATCTAATTGCTTGGCGTAATCCAAGTCATGAGTAGCAACTATTATGCCCATATTAAGCTTTTTGGATAAATTTATTGTTAATTCTTGAATGATCGCAGCATTCTCATTATCTAAATTACCAGTAGGCTCATCCATCAAAAGAAAAGTAGGCTTGTGTGCAACTGCCCTCGCAATAGCAGCTCTCTGCCTCTCTCCTCCAGACAGCATAAATGGATAGTGATCTTTTAGATGATAAATACCAAGCTCATCAAATATTGCAAGAATGCTTTGATGGTTAGCGGCATGATCTTTTGATTGAAGAATTTGAAATGTAAGCTCACAATTCTCAAAGAGCGTTAGGTCCTCAAGCAAATAATGAAACTGATAAACAAAACCAAATAAACTTGATCTAAGTTGTGTGAACTGCGTTTTATTATTTGCAGAAAGATTTATGTCATTAAAAAAAACTTTGCCTGCTGAGGGGGTCTCTAGGCCTGCTAAGATTTGCAGGAGAGTAGTTTTTCCACACCCAGAGGAACCTATGATTCCAATAGACTGACCTTCATGAAGTTCCAATGAGATATCTTCTAAGACGTCAACTGAATGCTGAGCATTGCTAAAACTCATTGAAATATTTAAAGCTTGAAGTTTATTCATGACGCAAAATTGTGACAGGATTTAATTGAGCTGCTTTGTAGGCTGGAAAGAATGAGAATAATAAACTCAAAATAATGCACGAAATGCTAATTTGAATTAACTGTGATGACCTAAACTCATAGGGGAAGTAATTGATAAAATAGCTATCCATCAATGTTCTGTTAGTAAAACTTTCAGCAAAATGAATCATGGAATCAATATTTGGGGTAATGAGCAACCCAAGAACTAATCCAATAATAATTCCTAGAAAACCAATAATCATTCCAAGGGTTAGAAATATTCCTATAAGCTGGGCATTGCTGCACCCCATGGTTTTTAAAATTGCAATTTCTCGCTCTTTTGATTTTACTGTCATAACTAGAGTTGAAAGAATGTTGAAGGCTGCCACAGTAATTATTAGAAACAACATCAGGCTAATTAGCTTTTTCTCTAATTGAATTGCCTGAAACAGGGTTCCATGAGTTCTTTGCCATGAAGTAAAGTAATAGCCCTGATCTTGTGGGAGATTCTCCTCAAGAAGACTATAGCCAATTTCATTAGCTTTAAATAAGTCCAAGGTTTTAATTCTGATGCCTTGAGTCTGGTTAGGCGAGAGATTAAGAAGATTTACTGCGAGATCATGGTGAATCAATGCGAGGGATTGATCGAGTTCAGCCTTAAGCTCAAAAATGCCGACAACCTTTAGCGATAATGATCTTGGAAAAGATCCTAGAACTGAAGATCTTAAGTTAGTGGTTGTCACAGAAACACTGTCTCCAATGCTGACTCCTAGATACCTACTCAACCATCCGCCTATGACTACGCCCTGCTTCGGGGTTAATTGATCTAAGGAACCAGCAATCATATATTCGGGAAGTATTGAAACTTCTTTTTCGATGTTGGGTAATATTCCTGTAAGAAAAACTCCTCTTGCTCGATTGCTAGCGCTCATCAAGCCTTGAGTTTCTATATAGGGACTTGCTGCTTGAACTTCCGGTGATTGTATTAACTGATTGATTGCATCATCATAATTTTCTATGGGCTCTTCATTTTTAATAATAAGATGTGGAACTACCCCAAGAACTCTGGTTTGGAGCTCTCTCTCGAAACCATTCATAACAGATAAAACAATTACTAATGCAGCTACGCCCAATGCTAAACCAGCGATAGCCATGATAGAAGTAAAGGATGCAAAAGCACCTTTTTTAGAGCGGAAATACTTGTAACCCAAGTAAATGGGCAGAGAAGTCATAGCTATTTAGCTATCTGCTTAAGAATTTTCTCTATATCGCCTGTATAGGGAGGTCTAATTGCAGCTATGAGCTTATCGAATCTAGAGCCAATTTGCTTATAAACTGCTCTTGCGTTGCTGAAGTTCTTAAAGCCTTCTTCGCCATGATAACTTCCAGTTCCTGATGGTCCTACACCACCAAAAGGTATGTCCTCTTGCTGAATATGACCCAAAACATCGTTTACAGTCACGCCACCAGATGAAGTTCTGTTCAACACATGGTTCTCTTCGCTCTGGTCAGAGCCAAAATAATATAATCCAAGAGGCTTGTCATTTTTATTTACATATGAAATTGTTTCATTGATGTCTGTAAATTCTTTAATTGGAAGCAATGGTCCAAAAATCTCTTCTTGCATGATCTCCATATCATCACTTGGATTCATAACAAGCGTGGGTGGGATTTTAAATGCTTCTTGTTGAGAAAAATCTTCATTTGCAGGGTTTATCTCATCAATGGTTGCGCCCTTTTCCTTGGCATCTTGGAGCAAACCTTGAAGGCGATCATAATGTTTCTCATTGATTATAGATGTGTAATCATCATTGTGCTTAAGATCTGGATAAAACGAATTTACTGCTGATTTCATTTCTGCTACAAGCTCATCTTTTTTATCTGAATGAACCATTACATAGTCTGGGGCTAGACAAATTTGACCAGCATTCATAGTTTTGCCAAGCATAATTCTTTTGGCAGCTGTAACGCTTTCAGCTGTATTGCTAACAATTACCGGAGACTTGCCGCCCAACTCAAGTGTGACTGGAACTAAATTTTCAGCAGCAGCTTTCATTATGTGTTTTGCAACAGCTCCACTTCCTGTATAGAGAAGGTGATCAAATTTAAGCTGCGTAAAGGAAGCACCAACGTCTGGCCCACCTAATACTGTGGCAAACTCATGTTCATCAAAGGCTTGATCACACAGTTCTTTTAAAAGATTAGAGGTTTGCTCTGTGTACTCACTGGGCTTATGCATCACTTGATTTCCAGCAGCAAAAATAGAAGATAAAGGTGCAAAAGTTAGGTACACAGGAAAATTCCAAGGGGAGATCATTCCCACAGTGCCTAATGGCTGATAGCTGACCTTAGCTTTAGCGCCAAGTAATCCTAATGGAAAATTAGGTTTTCTCTTGGAGTCTGACATCCATTTTTTTAAATTCTTTTTAGCGTAATTTATGCCCGGAATAATAGTATAGACATCAGTTGCCATGGATTGGTTTTTAGATCGAACACCAAAATCCTCATTCAATGCATCAACAAACTTATATCTGTTATCCATAATTAGGGTTTTCATTCTATCCAGCCTGTCCACTCTTAGCTCATATGATGGAGCTCCTTCCTTAATAAAATGTGCTTGCTGTAAATCTAGTATTTCCTGCATGTTGTTCGCGTCCATATTTTTCCCCTATAAATTATGTAGATCGTTTTTGTTTATCTGAATCATTTGTCTTTTTAATCATATCGCGTATTTCGGCCCAATCATCATCAGACATTTTAGAAAGTTGAGAGAAAGTGCCCCCACCGGAAAGATATTGAGCACCATCAATTGCAATAGTCTGGCCAGTAAGGTACTCACATCCATCAGCCATCAAGAAAGTCGCTAAATTTTGGAGCTCATTCATCTCACCCATTCTGCCCATTGGGATTGTATTGTCTGAATCTTTTTGCATGTCTCCCTTAGGACTTAATCGTGCAGTCATACCTTCTGTTGGGAAAGGTCCTGGAGCAATTGCATTAACACGAATACCGTTAGGACCCCATTCAACAGCAAGAGATTTTGTCATAGTGTGGAGTGCAGATTTTGACATTGCAGAAGGAACCACAAATGGAGAGCCGGTCCAAACCCAGGTAGCAAGAATTGAGATAATAGATCCTTTGATCTGTTGTTCAATCCATTTTTTGCCAACAGCATGCGTTACGTAAAAGGTTCCATGAAAAACGATGTTCGCTATTGCATCAAAGCCTCTTGCGGACAGATCTTTTGTTGGAGATATAAAATTTCCTGCAGCGTTGTTTACAAGACCATGAAGAGGCCCTTCTTGAAAAATGGTATCAATAAAATCATCGACATCTTGAGCAGAACGAATATCTAATGCTTGATATCGAACTGTTGAACCATATTTTTCTTTAAATTCTTCAGCTGTCTCAGCTAAAACACTTTCTCTTCTTCCGCAGATAACTACGTCAGCTCCATGCTGAATATAATGCTCTGACATTTCTTTGCCTAAACCAGTGCCACCTCCGGTAACTAAAATCTTTTTTCCTTGCAAAATATTATCTTTAAACATATTTATCCTGATTTAGAATTTACTATTTCTATAATAGCTTGAACCCAAGCATCTGAGAAATTTAATGACTCAACGTAATCAAGCTTTTGACCACCTGATTCTTCAAAAAGTTCCTTATATTCATGGCCAATCTCAATAATTGTCTCTAGACAATCTGCTGTAAATGCTGGCGAAAAAACCAATACTTTTTTTATTCCTTTGGCAGGATAACTTTTTAAAACCTCATCGGAGAAAGGTTCGAGCCAATTATTGGTTAGTCTAGATTGAAAAGATACTTCATATTTATCTTTAGGAATATTCAAACGATCTGCAATAAGCTTTGAGGTCTCATAGACAGTTGCCTTGTAACAGTAGTGATTATCATCATTAATTTCATGTTCACAATTTTTTCCATCGCACTGCATATCTTTGTAAACCTTATTAACTTGAGATTTAGGTAATCCATGGTAACTAAATAGGATCTTGTCATACTTCTCAATATCATAGTTTTGGGCAGTTTTAATCCAGGCTTCTATGAAGGCTGGGTGATCATAATACTGAGAGATAAAATTAAAATTAGGTATGACCCACTCTTTTGATAGTTGCTTTGTAACCTCGGCATAAACGCTACCAGATGTCGCAGATGCATAATGTGGAAAAAGTGGAAAAACTATCAGATCAGTTGGATTGGTGAGCTGAATATCAGCTAGAACTTTTTTAATGCTTGGTGTTTGATACCTCATGGCATAAAAAACATTAAATTTTTCCTGAGCTTCATTCAGCTTATTTGTTAATTCACGGGTATTTTTTAATAAAGGTGACTCTCCACCAGAAAGATCCCAGAGTTGTTTGTAAATTTTTCCTGAACTAAATGAACGCAGTGGGCAAATAATTAATGTAACAAGAATAAATCTAAAAAATGCAGGAATATCAATAACCCTTCCATCCATCAAGAATTCTCTGAGATATTTAAAAACATCAAAATACGAAGGAGAATCTGGTGTTCCTAAATTAACTATTAATAGTGCTGGCTTGTTCATGATCTCTTAGTATTGGGTGACCCATTATAAATAATAAGGCGACAAAGCATAGAAAAGCGCTAAAAAAATATAAATACTCCGGTGCATACTGATAAATCGGCATTGCAACAAGGGGAGTAAGAATATGACCAATTGGCATGACAGATCCAAGGTATCCAGCTGCAACACCCTGATCATCAGGTGTTTGAGCTAATGATAAGGCCGATGCATTGGCAGGTCTAACCATGCCAGCACCTAGCCCATTAATCATCATTGCAAGATAAAATAAAGCAATTGATGTTGATAATGCTGCTTGAATGTAGGATATGCATAGCAAAAAAGCACCATATACTAATAATTTATCATTAGATATTGGTTTAAGGTCCGTAAAAATATACTGACTGACAACTGTAGATATTGAAAGAAATACGAACGTTAAGCTTATAACTAGAGGAAGATCCTTTTCGCTTGAAAAAACATCAGTTATAAAGAAACCAATTGATTGAAGAAGTGATGCTTGGCAAAGTGAGAATAATCCAGCTAACAGAAGAAATGGCCATACAGATGAGTCTCTATAAGAAAGCTTGGAAATAATTTTCTCAGAGGTCTTTTGTGTAGTTGTTTTGGGGAAAGTAACTAGAATTCCTATCGCTGCTATTCCACCACAAAGAGCGAAAACATAAAAAGGAAGGGTTTTAGAATATAAGAATAAAAAACCTCCTATCATTGGACCCATTATAGTTCCAATAAGAAAGCTCGACTCAAGCCTTGCAAATTTCTTTGTACGCTTAGCTCTGTTTGTAATATCTGCCATATAAGCAAATGCTGCTGGCCTTGTGGCAGATCCAATCAATCCATTTATGAGCCTTCCCAATACCAGCAACGGGAGTAAGTAGGCAAGATCTAAAACATTTTTTTCAACAAGAAATAATGGGGTAATTAATGCAATGATTGATACCGAATAACCAATAAGCCCAATAACTGCTATATTTCTTCTTCCGTACTTATCAGAGGCCCTGCCCCATGAGGCGCTTGTTAATGCCCAAGCTATTGCGGAGACAGAGAAAATAGTTGATGTTTCGATAACAGATAGTCCAAGATCTCTTGCCAAGGGTGGAACTAATACAAATGCAAACGATTGGCCTAAACCAACTGCAAATAATCCAAATTTTAACCAAGCTGTGGGATTAGACAATTTTTGAAATGCCCACCAAATCTCTTAGCTTCTCAATAAGCTCTTGAGCCTGAGGTCTGACTTTACGCGCTCCATCTGCAAATAAATCATTCAAAAGATCTGGTTGTGTACTTAGATCAAAGTACTTCTCTCGAATAGGGGCAATTTCATCATTGATAACTGTAAATAGTTCTTTTTTAGCGTCTCCCCAACTTATTCCGTCGGCATAAGCCTGCTTAAAAATTGATATTTGCTCATCATTGCCAAATAGTGAGTAGAGTTCAAACAGATTGCAATCGCTATAATCTTTTGGCTCTCCAGGCTCCAATGAGTTGGTTACAATTTTCGAGATAGCTTTTTGTAAATCTTTCTCCGTACACAGGAAAGGAATTATATTGTTATATGACTTGCTCATCTTTTTGCCATCTAACCCAGGAACAGAAATTTCATTCTGAATCAGAGCTTCAGGCAAATTAAAAATCTTTGAATAAGTATGATTGAACTTTCCTGCAATATCTCTGGCCATCTCTAGGTGCTGAGCTTGATCTGGTCCAACAGGAACATGGGTTGCATTAAAGATTAAAATATCTGCTGCCATTAATACCGGATAAGAAAATAAACCCATGCTTATTGCTTTATCATCATCAGCATTCGCTGCTTCATTCTCGGCTACAACAGCCTTGTATGCATGCGCCCTATTGAGCAATCCCTTGGCTGCACTGCAACTTAAAATCCAAGTTAATTCGTGAACTTCTGGGATATCAGATTGACGATAAAAGTTTGAATGGTCTGCATTTAATCCAGAAGAAAGCCATGCAAGCGCTATATCCTTGACACTAGTCTCAATTAAAGAGGAATCTGTTTGCTTAATAAGAGCATGATAGTCTGCCAAAAAGAAATACGATTCTGTATCCGGGCCAGCCAATCTAAGCGCAGGTTTTATGGCACCTAAATAATTTCCTATATGAGGAGTTCCAGTTGTCGTAATACCTGTTAAAATTCTTTTTTTCATTTATGTAATTATAAACTTCAAAAGAGACTATTGTGGAAACTCATAAAATTTTATTCGAATCGTTAGAAAAAGCAGAGCAGCATTTTGAAGCTGGTGAAATTCGTAACGGCCAAAAGCTTGTCAATGAAGTCTCAAGATCTATTAGAGCTGAAGGTAAAGTATCAAATAAATTAAGGCACCGATTTAATTTTATATCTGCCCAATCAAGATACTTTAATGACATATCATCTTTTGCCACTAACCCTAAAAGAAATGAAATTATTAAAGAGATAGAAACTTTAATAGCAACGCCAATCGATAACCCAAAAAAACAAGCCAATGCAATCCATGGACTCCAGACTAAGTGGCAGCAGCTTGACCAAACATCTAAGCCTGCTGGAAGAGAGCAGTGGGAAACCTTTAAACAGCTAACTGATAAAGCTTGGGAGCCTTGTGCTCAATATTACGAAGAGCTGAAAACAGTAAAAGTTTCCAATGCCAAAGAAAGAGAGAAGATTATTGAAAGTATTTTAAAATACACTGAAGAAAAGTCATCCAGATGGCCGGGTTTAATCGAGCTCAGTAAATATCTCAGTCAAACATTTCAGTTGTGGCAGACTTTTGCGCCTGTTATGGATGAAGACTTTATTAAATTAAAATCAGCTTATCAGAATGCACGCAAACCAATTAACGATCAGATTCGTGAACAAGAAACTAAAAACCTTAAGCTTAAAGAAGCTGTGATTGAGCAAGTGAAGTTGATCAATGATGAGGATTCAAAGGTTTGCATTCAAAAATATCAAAAATTAAAACGTGATTATCAAAACATTGGCCCCGCTGGCAAAAAGAACGAGCCCAATCTATGGAAAGTTCTGAATGAAAGTGCAGATAGGTTCTATGAAGCAGAGAAATCTATGGCTAAGGATGAGTTACTAATTATAGGATCTATAGCTACCAGTATCGAGAAAGAGGGGTTCTCTCTCTCGGGTGCTAAAGATCAAATGCGTGAATTAACAAAAACAAGAAAATCTCCAGAATTTCTGAAACTTCAAAAATCTTTAAAGGCTTTTGAGGGTAAGAAAGTTCAAGAAATCATAGCTAAAAAAATTACCTCTTACCAAGATCTTCCTGGTTTACTAGAATCAGATGGGCTTGAAAATCCCACAATAGATAAAGATCTATTTAAAGCATTGATCAAGCCAGCTTATATGGGTGATATCGATAAAATTAAAGAGGCTGTGGTTATGATGGAATTAATGGCTGGCATTGAATGCCCTGCTGCTGATAAAGCTATTAAACAGAAGTTAACGCTTGAAATGTTACAAAATAAATTTTCTCAAGGGATTAAGGAAAGCGAGAGACTGAAAGGATTATTGCTGACTATCGTTAGTAATTTAAAAGCAAAAAAATTAAGTGCGCCTGAATCAAAATTATGGAAGAGAGCTCAAGTCGCTCTGAACGATCTAGCTAAGCACCTTCCTTAAGTTTCATTACATTCATCCATTTGTTGGATTTAAATCTCGCTACATACAAGAAGCCTTTTACAACATAGTCTGCGACCAAGGTTGAAAATATTACCTCTATGCTGGCATCAAGCATGTAAAAGATTAATGCCAAAGATACTCTGATAAACAACAAGCAGGTAAGGGTTATAACTAATGGTGTTTTGGTATCCCCTGCTCCTCGCAAAGCTCCTCCCAAAGAGAACTCAATGGCCATTAACGGCTGCATAGAACCTAATAACCAAATAAAAACTACTGAAAGGCGAACAACCTCATCATTATCAATCATATATCGAGCAAGAGGTTCTGCAAAAAATGCTATTAAAATACCAAAAAAAGTCATGGATACAATTGAGAGTCTCATGGCTCCCCATCCCGCCCTTCTTGCCTGGTTTGGATTCCCTGCTCCCAAATGTTGCCCCACTAACGTAGCACCTGCAATTGAGAAACCAAAACCAATAACAAAGGCAAAAGATAATATTTGTACGCCAATGCCATAAGCTGCATAAGCTTCAGTTCCATAAAGAGCAACTAGGATTAAAAAAGCCGTTATACCTGCTTGAAAGATTACTTGCTCTAAAGCTGCCGGAAGACCAACCTTAAAAATTTCTTTTACTCGCATCAGATCAAGGTGCAATATTGACGAGTATTTGACTGGCAACTGATTAGTGCGCCAAAATACTATTAAAAGGAGAGCGCCTATAACGAAGGATAAGCCGTTACCAAGTGCTGCGCCTCTAACTCCATATTCAGGAAATCCCATCCAACCATTAACAAAAACTAGCATAAAAAAGATAGCAAATATGTTCATGATCAAACCAATTACTAGAGGTGTTTTAACATCTCCAACAGCTCTTAAAGCAGTAATTAATCCTAACCCACAACCAAAGCCGACATAAAACGGTGAAATTGCCTTTAAATATTCAACGGATAAAGTCAAAGCATC
>Ga0209482_1001951_pt1 | contig 13336 bp, 11 predicted proteins | sample CoawatmetaG10DNA_FD_187512 | JGI IMG/M metagenome (GOLD analysis project Ga0209482, IMG submission 187512) | Marine microbial communities from the West Antarctic Peninsula - Coastal water metaG104-DNA (SPAdes) (version 2) | ecosystem: Environmental > Aquatic > Marine > Coastal ...
CATTGATTTAGTAGATGGAGATAGTTCAAATAGTATTGTGAACTCGATGCCAGCAGATTTAGTCTCCATTACTCCAGATACAACAAGTAAGGCAGATTATATGGGCTCTTTGGTTTATGGAGCCGATCTTGAAGGAAAAATGTGGAAGTTAAATCTTACAAATAAAAAAACCTTGTATGAAATAACACCTACTTTTAATGCTGAAGCAACTTTAGATAACGATCGTTCGGTTTTTTTCCAAATAACACCGTCGATAGGAAGCGATAATAATTTATGGAATTTTTACGGAACTGGAAATCAACAAAGACTTCAAGCTGTTTCGAGTTCTATCAATAATAGAATTTTTGGTATTAAAGATAAAAAGTTTCCAGTTTATGAGGCTGTAAAAGACGGCCTAACTATTACTGCACAATCTTCATTGAAAAATATGTCAACAAAAGGTGGAACCTGTCCAAATAGTAATGATTTAGGATGGTATGTGAACTTAGGGTTTAATGAAAGAATTACTGGAAAGTTGGCCCTTTTTAATGAGATAATATACGCTACGAAATATAAACCCAACAAAGGAGCAATATGTTCTCCTGGTACAGCTTATCTTGCTGAGCTCTCAATGGCATGTGGTAAAGTCAATAGAACAACAAATTTGGGAGAAGGAATTGCAACAGGAGCAGTGATTTTTAATAATAAAATCTATGTTGGAATAAGTGGTGGAGGAAGTGGTGATGTAAAAGACGATAAAGGAAATATTGTTGGTAAAAAGGTTAAAAATCTTATCGTGCTAAATCCTGCAGCTGGAAATACGGTTGGCGGTGGAAAAATTACTCAAGAGTCATGGAGGGAGATTTATTAGTTTAATGATTCTTAATTCTCTTTAATTCTATGGTCTCGAAATAAATTTTTTCTATACTATATTAACTAATTGTGTATTTAGTTATTTACTATTAAATTAGTTTTTTTTAAGTAAAGTTTTAACTATTATTTAGTTAATTTTTTTTTAATGATGTGGATTAATGAGGCTAAATTAAGTTTCAATTCTTTATATAATAGCGACTATGTTTAAAAAAATAATAAAATTAATTGTTGGTTACCTCAGTAAGTTAACTGTTGAACAAGAGGATGTTGTTGGTGTTGATATAACTCCAAACTGTATAAGAGTAGCACAATTATCTTCAGTTAAGAAAAACTGGACCTTATCGAAAGTTGGCTATAAATATATTGATGGTGGTTCAAATATCTCTATTATCGAAAACCCTGATGCCTATGTTAATAAATTACTTCAGCTAATAACAGCCAGTAAAATTAAAACAAAAAGTGCTGCAGTTTCGATTCCTGTAAGTAGTGCAATAATTAAAGTAGTCCCACTTCCTCTCATGACTGATGAAGAGCTAAAAGTAGCCGTTGCTTCGGAATCACTTTGGGAGAATGCAGTACAATTGTCTGACAACCTTGATGAGTATTCTATTTTTTGGCAGGTGCTGAAAAGAGATACTGCTGAAAATCAAATGCATTTGTTATTCGTAGCATCAAAATTGGATGATATTGATAATTATCTTAATATTGTTAGGCAGGCAGGGCTTAATCCAGTTGTTGTTGACGTTCGCTGCTTTGCAACTCGAAATGCTCTTGCACTAAGGACTGACTTAACTAAGTCGGACTCCCCTGTTGCCATTGTAGAGTTTGGAGCTTTTGAAAATTACATTTTAATTCTGCATAAAGACTCACCCTTTATTTCTGATATATATTTGTCTGAAAAAGATAGAAATACACTAATGGATCAAAATTCAACTGATGAGCAAATTAAGGGAATAAGTACTCGTTTCTCAATGCAGGTTGCACAAATGATTTCGTCGTATACTGCAAAATATAAGACGCAGCCAATTGAAAACTTATTGATTTCATCATCAATGCCAAATATTGAGAGAACTGTTGGTAACTTTAATGAGGCTTTGCCGAAAATTAATGTTGAAGTCTTTGACTCATTATTAAATGTAGTAGTTCCTGAAAATTTAAAAGAAAAATCAACCGCAGAGCTTAATAGTTCAATATTTTCATCTGCTTTAGGTTTGGCAACAAGAAAGCTGGATGTCTTTGGGTACTATGAGTACGTCACAGGCACAAATAATATTAACTTATTACCGAATAGAGAAAACGTTAAAAGCCAAGAAAAAATGAAATTCTTGTCACGTTGGGGCGTTGTTATATTTGCAGTTTTAGCGGTTTCGTTTGGTATATGGAATTTCTTAGCTAGTGGGAGTGAGGTTGATAGGGTTGATTTGCTCATGGTTGAATATAATGAACTAGAGCCTATTAGAAGTCAAAAACAAAATATTCTTTCTGATCTGAGTGTAAAAAAAGAATCGCTTGAAACAACTTTAGATGCAACAAGCAACCTAACTTCAAACCAAGGTTTTATGTATGCAGTTTTAGTTGGTATTAATTCTGCAATTCCAGGTAGTTCTTTAAAATTAACTAGGATTGATTACACTGGTGGAAGTGAAATTCAGATAAATGGGATCTCATCAAATGATGGAAATATTTTAGCATTTATAGATAACTTAGCTGTAATCGATGTCATAGAAAAGGCGTCGTTATCGACCATGTCTGTTAAAACAGTTTCTAGTCAGAGTGTCAAATCATTTGTTATTAAAGTTGTTTTAATTGAACAGGAAACTATTGATTCTAGGGAGGCGGCAGATGGCGCTTGATATGAATATTGATTTGGCCACTATTAAAGGCTTGTTTTCAAAAAAAGACTCAAATGATGGTGTTAAAGAAGCTGCAAATCCACATGCCAAAACAGCTCTAGTAATTGTTGCTGTTTTTGTACTTATTGCTTTATACGTTTATTTTGTATATCTACCAACTAAGGAAGACTTAAGAATAAAAAATGAAAAAATATCTCAAATAGAAATGATTAAATTTGAAATTGATCAGCTTACAACTGATATTAATCAAGCTGAAATAGACTTATCTATAGCTCAAGAAGAGTATAAAAGACGTACTACTTTATTTCATACTGATAAAGAATTAGAAGACTTATATGGACAAATTAGTTTACTTGCTATGAAAAATAAGTTAACTATTACCAAAATAGAAAAAGGTATTGAAAAGCCAATTTTTTCTGAAGGGGTCTGTATTGATGATGATATTGTTGAAGAAGAAGTATTAGATGAAGAGCAGTTTATTGATGAAGAAATGATAGTACAACTTCAAAAAGTTGGGTATTATGAATTTGGTGTTGATCTTGAAATCAGTGGGAATTATACACAATTCACTAATTTCAGAAATGGATTGGCCCAACTTAAAAAAATTATAAATATAAACAAAGAGTCAATTGTAGTACCAGGGTCTGAAAGTTCAGAATCACAAGGTGGCAATGTTCAGATAACGATTTCAATAGCAACATATCGACTACCAAAGAATGAAGCAGAAAAATGTGTAGACCCAAATTCTGTACAAACTGAAGAGGAGGAATTTTAATGAAAATCAAATTCGCTAGTAATATATTTTTGATGTTTATCTTAGCATTATTAGGAGGTGTCTCACAAGCAGCAGAAAATGCTTTTGGTTCACTTCCTACTATAGTCAACAATAATTCGGCTCAATCATCAGGTGGGTTCACAGGTGATCCAATAGATCAAAGCGTTCATCCTCTCCTCCAAAATTCAATTTCATCAAATATCATAATTGGTATTATGATTTCTCCGTCACAAAAAACTGCGTTTATTAGAACCGCAAGTGGTGATGATTATTTTGTGAAAGTTGGAGATAAATTAGGTAATGCAAATGGTTCAATAACTGAAATCAGTCATGAAACAATTGAAGTAACTGAAGATGGTAAAGTAGTATATCTTCCAGTAAGAAACAGGAGTGGAGTAAATGAAGATGAAAAATAATAAATTTATATTAGCACTAGCAGTCATTTTTCTGTCATCTTGTGCTCCATTGGTATCTAATCAATTAAGTAAAGGAAATTTATTGGAACTTGATCAAGGAGGTTTATTAATCGATTCAGAAACTTTCATAGCAGATAAAAAAGATCAAGTCAGAACTACTTCTGAAACTGGTCCAGTGTTTGATGCTAAGTCAGTTGAAACGCAATTTGTGAAAAAAAGTAGAAAGCAAATTGATGAAGATTTGATAGATAATTTTTTAATTTCTGATCAACTTTCCGATACTAATGTTATTTTTAATATATCAGTAAATTTTCAAAATTTGCCAATTCATGACATGGCATTAATGTTTGCTGAGGCAACTGGTGTGAATGTTGTGGTAGGAGAAGAAGTTAGTGGCTTGGTAACTGCTAAACTTGATGATGTGCCTTGGAATAGGGCGCTTGATTCAATTTTAAAAATTAAAAAACTAGCTAAACACGTAGATCCTATAGCAAATATCATTCGTATCCATAGTCAAGAAGTTATAGTAGCACAAGAAGCATACGAGATTGCACGCATCTTAACAGAGACTACAGTAAGAATAAATCAACTTGAGAATGAACCTCTTTTTACTGAAATCTTTAAGTTGTACTACACAGATGCCACTACAGTTAGTAACGAAATTGAAAGTATTATTAATGGAGAATCTAGTGAAGATAAAACAGGTTACTCTATAGAAATGACTATTGATAAGAGGCTTAATTACATAATTGCTAAGGCAAATATGGATGATCTCGATTTAATTGAAAAATTAGTTGATGAATTAGATGTTAGAACTAAGCAAATTCTAATTGAAGCTTTTATTGTTGAGGCTTCAGAAGATCTTGGTAAGGCACTAGGAGCGACTTTTGGAATTACAGCTCCTGATGCTGAATCTTTTGGTTATTATGAAAATGAAGATGATGCTGGTGGTGCTGATAGTGATCCAAGGCAGGTTGATCTTTCAGGTCTATTTAATAATTCTAGTGGAATTGCTGGAAATGCTTTGGGATTAATCCTTGGTACTTCAACTAAAAATCTATCAATTGCTTTAGCTGCATCAGAATCTAAGGGTATTACAAAAGTCTTATCGAACCCAAGAGTATTTACGCTCGATGGTGAGACAGCAGAAATTAGACAGGTAGATCAAATACCTTATACAAAAGTAGACGATGGTGTTACTTCGATCGAATTAAAAGATGCTGGAATTACATTAAAGGTAACCCCAAAGATTGTAGGTGATGGGAACATTATCCTTACAGTTGAAGTCGAAAAATCAACGGTAAATACTTCTCTTGCGAACCCTCCTATAGCTAAAAGAACAATCACAACGAAATTATTAATTCAAGACCAAACGATTGTTGTCATTGGTGGAGTTTTCACTCAATCTATTACAGATTCAAAAACTCAAACCCCTTTATTAGGTGATCTTCCTTATATTGGTAATTTGTTTAAAAAGGTCGATAAAACAGATGTCCGTAAGGAGATCTTAGTTTTTCTAGCGCCGACAGTCATTTAACAGAATTACTGATATGTTATCTCTTGGTATACCATCAGAATCAGCAGAGCAGATTGCTAGTTTATTACATAGCAATGGTCTAATAAGTGAAAGTGACTTAAAGAGCGCAATGGTTTCAAGTGATGAAGGTGAGAAATGTTTGATCGAAACTCTTATAGAATATAGATTTACAGATGAAACAACCATCGCAAATGCAATTTCAGGTAGTTATGATATTGAATTTTTACCAAATCTTGAAACAGATAATATAGATTTTTCTACTTCTGATATATTACCTAAAAAATATATAATTGAAAACAGAATAGTCCCAATTACTATTCATGGCCACACTCTAGATGTAGCTATCTCTGAGCCTTCTGCATTAAACCAAATGCAAAGTATTGCTTTGCTAACAGATAAAAAAATTAACCCTTATTTAGTTACTATTAGCCAAATCAGTTCAATTCTAGATAGTTTTAAAACTATTGATCCATCTTCAGCATCAGCACCAAGAACTCCTAAGACTAACAAGAAAACAAATATTTCTTCAAGTGCAGCTCAAAAAGTTACAGATGCTAAAATAAAATCTGAAACAAAAATTGATCCTGCAATTGCTAAAAAAGCTAGGTTAGATAAATTAACTGATGAAAAGGCTGCGGCTAAAGTCTTAAAAGATGATGCCGACGGTGAACAATATTCTGCTGTTGTAGTTCAATTTATCGATAAAAACCTTAAAAAAGCAATCAAAGAAGGTGTAAGTGATGTTCACTTTGAAGTTTTTAAGCACTCTGCGAGGATGCGTTTTCGTCTTGATGGTGTCTTAAGAGAAGAGCCTGGAACTGATAAGATATTATTTGAAAATTATTCGAAAATTATTACCCGTATCAAGATCATGTCAAGACTTGATATTGCTGAGAGAAGAAAGGCTCAAGACGGCGCTATTACTTTAAAGGTTGATGAAAAAGAAGTTGATTTTCGAGTTTCTTGTATGCCAACGAGCTTCGGTGAAAGAGTTGTAATGCGTATTTTAGATACTGATGGTATTGATTTGTCGATTGAAAAACTAGGATTTCATGAGGATGATGAAAAAGCATTTATAGATGCAATAAGCTCACCTCAAGGGATGGTTTTAGTGACTGGACCTACTGGTTCAGGTAAATCGACAACCCTTTATGCAGCGCTCAATAAAATAAATAAAGAAGACATTAATATCCTTACAGCTGAAGACCCAGTAGAATTTACCCTTAATGGTGTTGGTCAGGTTCATGTAAAGCCAGATTATGGGATGACCTTTGCCTCTGCACTACGATCTTTTTTAAGGCAAGACCCTGAAGTCGTTATGGTTGGTGAGATTCGTGATCAAGAGACGGTTGAAATTGCCATTAAAGCTGCTTTAACCGGTCACCTTGTTCTTTCTACCCTACATACTAATGATGCGGTAAGCACAATTACTCGTATTCTAAATATGGGTGTACAGCCCTATTTAATTACATCTGCATTAACTCTTATTGTGGCTCAGCGTCTGGCACGAAAAAATTGTTCAGAGTGTCTTGTTGAAGACGAAGAAATTAATGAAAGTCAGCTTCGATCAGTAGGTTTTTCTGCTGAAGAGTCAACAAGAGTTACATTATTTAAAGGTGCTGGGTGTGATACTTGTAATGGAACTGGTTATAAAGGGAGAAAAGGCATCTATGAGGTCCTAAGAATTTCTGAAAATTTAATTGAAGGCATACTTCAAGAAAAAACTACTCCTGAGCTAAAAAAGATTGCATTAGAAAAAGATGACTTTTTAAATATGCAAGAGCTTGGAAGAACTTTCCTTAAAGATGGTTCCGTTTCGATTGAGGAATACAAAAGAATACTTATTCTAGATTAAGTGGATTATATATGGCAGTAACATATTCTTACAAGGGCATACTTGCTAATAAATATACCGAAGGCAAGGTTGTAGCTATTAATAAAGATGAGGCTGCTTTTAAGTTAAAAGAAGATAAAATTATTATAACTTCATTAGAAAAAGTATCAGGAAAAGAAGAAGTTATTAAATTAAAAAAAGAAGCAAAAGAATCAAAAAAAGTACAAAAAATTCCAAAAAAAGTTCCTATCACAGAGGTTATCACCTTTACAAAAAAATTTGAAACGATGGTCCGTGCTGGTCTCCCAATCCTGGAAAGCATTAAGATGATTGAGCTCCAAACAGAGCACAAAGGCTTTAAGTTAATGGTTAACGATATCCATCAATCTGTCGAGTCAGGAAACACTTTATCTGATTCTTTTGAGAAATTTCCTGGAGCGTTTGATAACATTTATATCAATCTTTTAAGGGCTGGAGAGTCCAGTGGAAAAGTGCAGTTGTTTTTATCCAAACTTGTTATTAATATGGAGAAACAGGAAAAAATTAAAAACAGTATTAAAGGTGCGATGATGTATCCAATGATTCTATTTATTGTTGCTATGGCAGTAGTTACCCTGATGCTTGTTTTTGTTGTTCCTGTATTTGAAGAGATGTTTGAAGGAAAAGCAGGTGGTCTTCCAGCTGCAACTCAAGCGGTTGTAAACATCAGTAACTTCCTCAGAAATCCCTTAAAAGGGGGTGTCCTTGCAATTTCAATTACGGTTATTTTTATGTCAACATCATTTGCAATTAATAAAAGTCATAAGATGAAGAAGTCGTGGCATAAATTAGTGCTTAAATTGCCTCTATTTGGGGGCTTGGTTAACAAGTCATCTTTGTCTAAAATAGCAATGATCCAAGGTAACTTAAGAGCGGCAGGTGTTCCTGAAATGGAAGCTTTGGATATAGCAGCGAGTGCTAGTAATAATCTTATAATCAAAGAGGCCATGGTGAACGTTCGTCGTGGTGTCTTTTCCGGTGAACCCTTATCCCAGTTATTTGAAAAAACTCCACTTATTTTCCCTGCTTCATTTGTAGCCCTTGTCTCTGTTGGAGAGAGAACTGGTAATATGGAAGAAATGTATGGATCAATTGCAAGCTACTATGAAGCTGAGATGGATATTGTAATCGAAAAACTCACAGCTATGCTTGAGCCAATAATGATGGTATTTATGGGTGTTACAGTAGGTGGGATATTAGTTGCAATGTATACCCCGATGTTTGCAATGGGAGATACTTTCTAGTTAGCTGTGACAGAGTAACTTTGGTTGTTCCTATTTTTAATATTATTACTAGTAAACAGAAGTCCAATCAATGATTTTAGTATTTTTATTGATAACACTAAGATTATCCAAATAGTTATTCTTAATACGATAGGTTTCTTCCCAGTCTACATATGAAATTCTTATGCCTTCACTAGGAAGTTTATCTAGATAGTTAGCATCAATAATACTTTTTCCTGATGGATCACTTCCATTTGGATATAACTCCTTTGTTTGTTCTCTATTAGTTAATATTTGTGAGAAATTTCTATAATTTTATTTCTTTCTTGTATGCAATTATTAAGGTCTTTATTATTTATTAATGTTCTACGAATACCAAGTATTGTTAATTTTTCATCTTTTATAGATACGTATTGATTTGTTGAATTATTTTTAATAAAAACTGAAACAGAGTCATGTGCACGACTATCTATTTGTACTTCTACTTCTGCATATTTATAGGGTTCATTTATATAATAATACCAATCTTTGGTTGCTTCAATGCCTCTTAGAATTTCATCTTCAGTCATATAATCCAACAAACTATCTCCAATACTTATGCCCTCTATCTCAAGGTCATAAATACTATTAGCAAAAACAGAAGGTGAACTCAGAAGAAAGAATGAGAATAGAAGTATGAGCAGTTTTTCATAATAGAGTCATTTTTGAACTAGTAGTTTATTCCACTACTGAAGTTAATCAAAAGCATAGTAATTGACTGAGAACTTACCTATCTTGATAGGGAAGACTCTATCTCTTATCTTTATTTGGGTTGCATATGAGTTTGTTAGAGACAATCTCAAGAGTGAAATCTAAGAAGGGTGTTAGCCCCTTTAAATTAGAACAACCAAAACTACTCGACCATATGTAAGTAAATTTACCCTAGGGGCAATTTGAGGCGCTATTCAGGTCATTATTTTGAGTAAGGCAGAACTTTGTTACACTCTTACCACTCTTAGGTTTGGCAACAGCCTGAAACCCCGAATCGTGATTGATAACTGAGTAGTCGTAGTCACCAGAGGAATCTAAAGTATTTTTATTAAAAAGACTATTATTGATTGATGATGTGCTTGAAGAAAAATAGTAACTATTATTATCAGAAAAGTAGCTAGCCTGCATTAATGAGATTGATCTTAAGTTGTTCGTTGCAACATCCTCTTTAGATTTTTGAATATATCCATTATATGCAGGTATTCCAATACCAGCTAATAAACCAATGATGGCTACTACAATAAGTAGCTCAATAAGTGTAAAACCCGCATAAATGCGGGTTTTAATATTTGATGTAAAAAAACTAATATTACTCTTTTGTAATTTCATCATAACCTGACGCTGGAGAGTAGGCATTACTTCCAGCTTCGTTACCAACATTTGTTCTTACACGTATCAAAGACGCACCAGAAGAAGTAATAGAAGTTTGACCCAGTGCAGGAGATGTACTAGCTGAAGTAGCAGCTGATGTGCTGTATGGGTTCTTATTAATAGCGTTAAAGTAGCCTCTAAAATAGTCATCCCAAGAGGATATGCTTGCAGTACAAGATCGGGTTATACTTCCCAGTTTTACAGTTGAAACACCTGTAGAACATTTTGTCAACGTTGCTGCCACAAAAGATTTTATGTTTGAGTGGTTTGTTTCAGCACTTTTAACTTTAGCAGTAGCCATGTAGCCGTTATACATTGGCACTCCAACACCCGCTAGAATCCCAATAATTGCAACAACAATTAAAAGCTCAATTAACGTAAACGCTTTTTTCTTTGTATCTTTAATTATATTGTTAATAGTTTTCATATTTTTTTCCCTTTTTTTAAATAACGATAAATTCATTTCGGTAAGTATACCTTATTATTTTTTTGAATAAAAGACATCATTTTCACCTAATTGCAATATTAATATTTCCAAAGTTCATTTTTATTCCATATAGTTTCTGCCTCATCAATGCCATTTTCATAAGATAGTTGTAACCAAGGCTTTGCATCTTCATAGGATTGATAAACACCATTACCAAGTAAGTACATCACGCCTAAATTATATTGAGCTCTTGGGTGGCCTTGAAGTGCTGCTTTACGATACCAATAAACTGCTTTTTCATCATTTACTTTAACACCATGTCCCTTTACATACATTCCAGCTAAGTTATATTGTGCTTGAGAAGCGCCTTGCTCTGCAAGGGGTAACCATTCAACTAAAGCTTTTAGATAGTTTTTTTTTGTATAGGCATCCCAGCCATCAGAATAATCTGCGGATGAAGTTCCTATAAACCCAAAAAAAAATATTGCAAGTGTTAGAATAAACTTTGTTTTCATAATTGATAGAGACTAAATCAAAAATCTAAAGGTATTTATAACAAACCAAAGTTTGTTTTCTAAGAATTATTTTATATAAAAATTTATATAAGGGCATTTTAATTAATCCTTTAGTAGCTAATTATATTTAGTAGCTAATTATATTTTAAAAGTAATTTATTCTAAGTATCCAAACTTACCACTATTAAAGTCATCAATCGTTTGTTTTATTTCTGCATTAGTATTCATAACGAATGGCCCATAGGAGGCAATAGGCTCATCTATTGGCTCTCCACTAAGGACAAGAATGGTTGTATCCTCATCTGCTCTAACTGTGAACTCTTTCCCATCATTTTTAAAAAGTACAAAGTGGTTCGTAGGCGCTTTTTCTATATTATTAATAGTGATACTACCTTTAATAACTAAGAGGCCAGTATTATGATTTTTATCAAAACTAAAGCTAGTTCCTTTGCCCTTATTAAGATGAACATTGAAAAGGCTTAACGGGCTAAATGTAGAGGCAGGGCCCTTATCTTTTTCAAATTCTCCAGCAATAATATCAATTGATCCTACGTTATTTTCTAGCTCAACTTTAGTGAGGTCATTCTTGTTAAGGTTTTGATATTTAGGGGTTGTCATTTTATCTTTAGCAGGCAGGTTAACCCACAGCTGAACCATCTGCATTTCGCCGCCTTTTTTACCAAAGTTTTTCTCATGGTACTCTTTATGAAGGATGCCAGAGCCTGAAGTCATCCACTGCACATCACCTTCACCGATAATTCCACCGCCGCCACTACTATCATGATGCTCAACCTTTCCTTTATAGGCAATCGTGACTGTCTCAATTCCCCTGTGAGGGTGAGAGCCAACACCTCTTGGGGCTCCATTATTTGGCGGAAAGTAATGCGTTGGGCCATAGTCCATTAATAGAAAAGGGCTCATACGCTTCATAGTAAGAGGCTCTTCTCTACCTAGAATTCCATGAACCCTAAAGCCGTCCCCTACAAAATGAAGATTACCTGGAGCTATTACTGCCTCTATTGTTCTAAATGCCATTTTATTAGTTGAATTCTTAAAAGATAAAATTATAGATGTCTTTTATTAATCACTCTGTTTATTTATTGAAACACTGAGTTTGGATAATACAAAGACCAAATTGCTTTAAATCAATATGTAATATAAAATCCAAAGAGTTATTTGTTTTATCTTATTACACATTAATTTTTTCTAAATATAAAGATTGACCTTTAATGACTAATATTTTGCTACAAAAAAAATATTTTCATATATTTTTAATATTGTTGCTTTTGTTAGGTGGAAAATTTGCCTACGCTGGTTGCACGGTTTCAGGAACGATAACAAAAGCCAAGCTAACAACCGAAGCTACTGCTGGTAATGACATTACAACCTGTAATGTTTCTGGACTAAATGATTTGAGCAGTGTCTTTATCAATATTGCTGGCTTTAATCAAGACATCAGCGCCTGGAATACCAGCAATGTAACTACTATGTATAAGATGTTTAATAATGCCACATCCTTTAATCAAGATGTAAGTAGTTGGGATACAGGAAAAGTAACTAATATGAGTTGGATGTTTCTCAATGCAGAAGACTTTAATAATGGTGGTGTAGCTCTAGATTGGGGAAATGATACGTCCAAAGTAACTAATATGAGTTATATGTTTCAAAATGCGGATGATTTTAATCAAGACATTAGCTCTTGGGATGTGAGTAGTGTAACTGATATGAGATATATGTTTTACAAAGCGTTCGCCTTTAATAATGGCGGCGTAGCGCTCGATTGGGATAATTTGAATGATCTAAGTGACGCTTATAGTATGTTTGCTCAGGCAAGAAACTTTAATCAAAGCGTAAGTACTTGGCAGCTCGGTAGCCTTTTAACTGCGAATTATATGTTTGAGCATACGCAATACTTTAATCAAGACGTCAGCGCTTGGAATGTGAGTACTGTTACTAATTTTAACGGGATGTTTGGAGATACTGATCGTTTTAATAATGGCGGTGTAGCGCTTGATTGGACTACTTTGGCTGGCTCTTTTAATATGAATATGATGTTTAAAGCTTCATTCTTTAATCAAGACATCAGCAGTTGGAACGTACCTGGCGCTAATAATTTTAGATATTTTCTAAGTGGTAACAATTCATTTTCCACGGCAAACTATGATCTACTTCTTGTTGCCTGGAACGCGTTAAATCTGCCAAGTAGTTTAATCTTTGATACTTCCGCGAAATATACGGGCTGCTCTGCTGCAGCGACTGCAAGAGCTAATATTGTCTCATCAGATGGTTGGACTATTAACGATGGGGGCGCTACAGCATGCCCAACGCTGTCTTCCTCAGTGCCAGCTGATAACGCCACAGCGGTTGGCGTTAATGCCAATATCGTTTTAAATTTTAGTGAGGCGGTAGATCGTGAGAGTGGCAACATCACCATTAAGAAGACCTCGGATAACTCCACCATTGA
>Ga0209482_1001953_pt1 | contig 13330 bp, 7 predicted proteins | sample CoawatmetaG10DNA_FD_187512 | JGI IMG/M metagenome (GOLD analysis project Ga0209482, IMG submission 187512) | Marine microbial communities from the West Antarctic Peninsula - Coastal water metaG104-DNA (SPAdes) (version 2) | ecosystem: Environmental > Aquatic > Marine > Coastal ...
GTGTAGATAGAAACGTACAGCACCTAGAGCTAATGGTTGCTAAGGACGATTGGGGCAGTGAAGACTTTACAGCTTGTGATGCCGCTATTGTTGCAGGTAATGGATACACTGCATCATGAGCTATTTACTAGACTTATATGTACTTGCAACCTCACTAGTCAGCGTGGCTAGTGTTGTATGTAACTACACAAACACCCCGAAAGATGACGTATGGGTTGCTAAAGCCTACAAGGTTTTAGAGCAATTCGCTTTTCTCGGCAACAAAGCAAAGGACTAAAACCTATGGAAGAAACCAAAGAAGTAATAGATATAGCCGCCGCAAGCACAGGAGTACTAACTATGATTAGTTGGCTACCACCTACTGCTTCTTTGTTTACAATTGTATGGCTAGGCATTAGGATTTATGAATCAGAAACAATTCAAAAACTTGTTAATAGAAAGGTAGATAACGATGAGTAAAAAAGGAAATAAGAAAAACGCTAACAAGTCTTTGGAGGCTCTGAAACGTAAGCAATATGCTAGAGGCGGTAGAGGCGAACCTAAAATGACGCGACAGGTTCAACCTAAACCTCGTGATCTTTTTGATGATAGTGTTAAAGGGCCAACACCTAAGCCAACAACTCCTGCTCCTTATGATGACAGCAACCCGCCTGTGCCTAGAACTGCTCCAAAGCCAAGAGTTTCTGAACCCGCACCTGCGCCAAGCATACCACAGCCAACCGTTCCTCCACGGCGTACAAGAAGTGTTATGCCTAGTGGTGGGCCACAAGACGTAGTAACTTCCACAGGTTTAGATGGCAACGAATACAGCACTAATGCTGAGCTTCAAGCCGCCAATGCCGCTTTTTTAGCGGCGCAAGAAGAAGATGACGAGGTTGAAGTAGACCCTATAGAAGACCCTATAATAATAGACCCTATAGAATACCCTAATCCTGAATACGAAAAAGTAGAAGCACCTATTGACACAGGCAGTGTTTCTGATGCTATAGAAGGCAATCCAGACGATCCTTTATACGGAACACCTTATCCTATTCCAAAAAATTATAGAGCGCCTACTACTGAAGAACAAAGTGCAATCAATGCGTGGAACGCGGCAAATAAAAACGAGAATGAAGGAGGCCCGCCTCTTGGCCTTGTAATAGATGGCCCGCAAGCAAATCTGCGTCAAATGGAAGCTGAAAAAATAGACCCAGAAACAGGGATTAGTACTAAAGTAGAACAGCTTACAAAAGCTAAAGATGCTACAACAAGCAACAAAGTAACTACTGGTGAAATAGTAGCCGACCAAGGCACAGTAACTACCGCTGATGTTGAATTAGGTGACGGAGTTGCAAAATCTTACGAGGCCGCAACAGCCGGAAGACTCGACCCAACTAAAGCCGCACAAGGCACAGTAAGCAAAGAAGGCGAAGCGTTTACAGCAAATGCCGCGACTGTAGATACAGCACAGCGCGACACAGCCGCTGAACAAGCCGCAATGGGTACTGCCGCTACGCGACCTGAAGCTAAAGACTATGCTGATGCTGTAACAACTGACGAGCGTTTTAAAGTTGTCGAAGCTCAAAATCCAGAAGTTGCCGCACGTATAGCGCAAACAATGTCCGACAGAGCGCAACAAGACTTACTAAACATTGTTTCTAAAGAAGGTGTTGACTTAGACGCTATCCCTGAGTATGCACTAGCCGCTACAAGAGTTGCACAAGTAGGAGAAGCTAAAAGTAGCATAGCCAACCAATTAGGCAATGCACCTTCTGTAGACTTACAAGGTCGCCAAGCTATTACAGGCGAAGCACCTAAAGGAGATGCCGCGCAAATTGGTGGTATCCCTACTATGGCCGCATCTTCTATGCAAGCGGTCACAGGCCAAGAACGTAACACAGCCGCCGCAGATATGATGGCTGTAGTTGCAAACATGCCCGCAGAAATTACAGCGGCTATTGCTCAAGACCCTGCAACTGTAGAAGCTCAACTAGACTCAGGCGCTGATCCTCAAACCGTAGCGGCTATTGCGGCACTACCAACCGAAGCATTGGTTTCTACACAGATGGAAAGCTTGTTGGCGGGTATGGAAGACGGCGAGACTCCTGCATGGGCTAGACCTGCTGTAGCGGCTATGGAAGCTAAGATGGCTTCTAGAGGCTTAGCGACTTCTACTGTAGGCCGTGATGCTTTGTTTAACGCTATCATACAGAGTGCATTACCAATAGCACAAAGCAATGCTCAAGCTTTACAGCAACGTGCATCTCAGAACCTTAGCAACGAACAACAAGCTAACATGTCTACAGCGCAGAACGTCATGCAGGTTCGGATGCAGAATCTTGCAAACAAACAAACTGCCGCATCTCAAACAGCAGACATGGCACAGCAGATTAAAGTACAGCAAAGTACTTTTGATCAACAAGCTGTAATGACAACCGCACAACAGCAACAAGAAACAAACTTAACTAACGCACAGATGGCTCAGCAACGCGCACAACAAGAGTCTTCTCAGCGACAGCAAAGTGCTATAGCCAACTTGAATACTGGCGCACAGATGGACTTGGCAAACTTGCAAGCCCTTAATGCGGCAGGATCACAGAACCTAAGTACTGAACAACAATCTAAGCTTACAACTTATAACGCTCAAATTGCTCGTACTATGCGACAGTCTGAGCTTACGCAGGACATGGAAAAAGCTAATTTGTCCGGCGAGTTGCAAGTAGAACTTTCAAACCTTACAGAGCTTAATGCGGCTAGTCGTGAAACTATGTCTGCTGAGAACCAAGAGCGTTTAGCTAATCTTAATGTTCTTGTAGACTTTAAAAAGACTAACGCTTCTCTTGCACAGCAAATGGACTTAGCTAATTTAAACAACGATCAGCAGATGGAACTTGCTAATCTTTCTGAAAGAGCCGCAACAGACAGCGCAAACTTTAGCGAAGCCAATCGCATGAAGCTTCAAGAGCTTACTGTTTATACAAACATGATGGCAAAAAACGAAGACCTGCGACAGAATGCAGAGATGGCTCAGTTAAGCGCCTCTGAAAAAGTACAGCTTGCTAACCTTACGTTTAAAAACCAAGCTGATGCAGAAAGCATGAATGCTGAAAATGTTGCAGAGCTTCAAGTCTATGAAAAGAAAATGGCGGCAGGACAGGTTAACGCACAGCTTGCACAGCAGATGGGACTTGCAAATCTTAGCAACCAACAAAGCGCGGCAATGTTTAATGCACAAACAAACGCTAATTTAGATATGAAGCAGTTTGATGCTAATCAGCAAATGGAATTAGCTAACAGCCAGTTTATGCAGAGCATGACAGCCACGAAGTTTAGCGCAGACCAACAGTCAGCAATTCAAAATGCTACAATGCTAACACAAGTTGATCTAGCTAACGCTGATGCACGTACAAAAGTATCGGTAGATAACGCTAAAAACTTCTTAGCTATGGATATGGCTAATCTTAACAATGAGCAACAAGGCATTGTAATGGATCAGCAAATGGCTCAACAGGCTTTGTTATCTGACCAAGCCGCTGAAAATGCTAGACGACAGTTTGGCGCTCAATCTCAAAACCAACTAGATTCGTTTTTAATTGGTCAAGCAAACAACATGAAGCAATTCAATACTTCTGCAACAAACGCTATGGAGTCTTTTAACGTAGGCGAAGCTAACCGTGTTAAGGCTATAAATGAAGGCAACGAACTACAAGCATCTCAAGCTAATGTTCAAATTGAAGCAGACCTTGCTAAGTTTAATGCTTCTATTGACAACCAACGTGATCAGTGGAATGCTCAAAACACCCAAGCAGTAGAGCAATCTAATATGCAGTGGAGAAGACAAGCTAATACTGCTAACACTGCGGCAACTAACGCGGCTAATCAAGTTAATGTTCAAAATGCTTATAATATTTCAGCACTAGACCAAACTCAAATGTGGCAAACACTGCGCGATGAAGCGGCCTATGTACGTCAATCTTATGAAAATAACGAACAGCGCGAAGCTCAGTTACTTGCAACAGCAATTGGTAATGAAAGTGCAACAGGCAGTAAAAATATTGGTACATCTACAGGCGGACTAATAGACATTTTAGGACGTTATGGATATAAAGGTGGGGCCGCCGCAGTATCTTTTGACCCTAGAGACAACAGATAATTATAAATAAGTAAGTGCAAATAAAGGATAAAAAACATGGGATTTTTTAGCAAGGCTTGGAAAGGCATTAAAACAGGCGTTAAGAGTATTGGCAAAGGAATTAAAAGCGCCTTTAAAAAGTTTGGCAAATTTATGAATAAGATCGGTATTCTTGGTCAAATAGCTATGATGTTTATTTTGCCCGGAATTGGTCAGGCTTTAGGGTCGATGTGGACAGGCATAGCAGGGCAGACAGCCGCTCAAGGAGCCGCCGCCGCTAGTGCCGCAGGAGCCTCTGCCGCCGCCGGAGCTACTGCCGCCGCGACAGCTACAGGTGCTACCGCCGCCGCCGCTACAGCCGCCGGAACTGCCGCGAGTCAAGCGGCTATTGCAGGAATGACACAAACAGCTACAGGTTTAGCCGGTTATACTGGAGCTTTATCTGGCGTAGCTAACGCGGCAGGAAACGTGATGCGGTTTGTCAGCAGTACTGTTGGTAAAGCAGGAACAGTGTTTAACAACATTACTCAAGGAGTTACTGAAACTCTTGGAAACTTTGCACAGACTGCGGGTAAAAAGCTAGGCTTTAAAGGCGACATGTTTGTAAACGCGGCTGATAATTTCTTTGGTGCAGGTAACAGCGCATCTTCTCGTAGTTTTGGAGAAGCCTCTAGACTTGGAAATTTAACAGAGTCTCAGAGTTTCTTTACAGCTAGAGATGCACAATATGAAAAAGCGTTTAAAGCTACAGCAGACGAAGCCTCTAAAGTAATTACTGACGCTCCTGTTAAATCAACAGACATGCAAGCAAGCACAACAACAGACAGCAACTTTAGACAAACAAGCATGGACACCGCCCCTAAGATTTCAAACGATCCTCTTAGCGATCTTTCTGAAAGACAGATGAATGACTATGCCGCTCAAGTAACAGACAAAGAATGGATAGATCAAGGCTTCTCACCTAAAGGTAAAATGGGAGATATTGAATATAAGATGGGCGATAAAAACTGGTATGCCTCTCCTGAAAACCTTTCTAAAATGGACAACTCTCAACTATTTGAATCTTTCCAAACAGGCGAGATGAGGGGAAGTGCATTTTCAGAAGGTATACAAGATTTAGGTCAAAACTTTTTAGACATGCCTAAAAATATGTACAATGAAGGGAAAAGTTTTTTAAGCAACCCATTAGAAGGAGCTACTGGTAACTTACAAAACAAAGCAGTTACTAGAGTTGCTCAAGAAATGGGTCTTGAAGAGAAGCCAGTATATAATCAGTATTCGTATGGCGCAGATATTCCTACATTCCAGACAGCAGACGTAGGAACTTATGGCGCTCCAGAGCTTATGAACGCACGTGCTTTTGAACAGCAGGTTTCTAACAATCCAATGGCTTTCGGATACACCGCTTTCCAGTACAACGGATATATGAATCAAACTAATCAGTATTCCACCACTACAGTTTAAAGGGTTTTAAATTATGGCAACAGCAGAAGAAGAATATAGAAAAATCCAACTCAGCGGTAAGCGTCCAATTCCCGGCCAATCTTTAACAAACGACCCAGAAAACCCCGCTCCGTATGAGCAACCGCCTGAGTTTGTTTCAGTCCACGGTGCTTCTGAGTATATGTTTGGTCAACTTATTGAGCCAGATACTTACACTTCAATTATGCAAGCCGTTGGAGATGGAACTGCTATTATGGACATAACACAGACTTTACTTTTTGTAGAGTTTCAAGACGGAAAGTTTAATCCCGACTTAATGTTTATGTTGGTTGAGCCTGTTGCATATATGATTATTGCCCTAGCTGAAAAACTAGACTTGCCGATGGTTATTTATCGCGGAGAAGAAGACGACGAAGAAATAGAGCAACAATATTTAGGTGTCACCGTTGCAGAAGATAGGCTTAAAAAGCTTCAAAAAGCAGGGCAAACCGGACGAGTTCCGGCTAATGTAATAACGCCTGAAATGGAACAACAAATGGAAACGCTCCCTAAGATACAGCCAAAGCAAGAAAGTTTGTTAGCTCCACCAGAAGAAGAAGAAACTGCTCCAGATCAACAGAGTTTAATGTCTCCCCCACAAGGAATTTAATGTTATGGCTATAAGAGAATATGGAGAATCGCTTCTTCAAGATGTCCGTAAAAGAAAAGATGATCAAGCTAGTGCGGCTCGTAAGCGGCAAACTAAAGCTGACTTGCTACAGGTTGGTGGGGTTCTTATAGGGGCTGTTGGAAGCAGTAAACTAACTAATCAATTTAATAGCTTTAATCAAAATAAAGAAGTGTTAGATACTAACATTATGATTAAACAAGCGGAAAAAGTAGACAAGCAAATAGATGGTGTAACAACTAAGTTAGAAGCTTCTAAACTTTCAGGCAAATCTTATTTTATTGATGAACAAGCAAACTTACAACTAGAACAAGCTCTTAGCGATAAAAAAAATCTAAGGTGGAACTCAAGTAAAGAGCTACAAGAACAGTTTAAACGAGCTTATAAATCAGAATTTTTAAAACTTGAAGAAGTTAAAAATCTAGGTACAGAAGCATATGAAAGGTATTCTAAAAGTTTAGAAGCACAAACACAATTAAAAGGCTCTGGTACTAAGGCTGAAGCCTTTAAACTTGCACAGTCTAGGCTATCTACTAGCCCTCTTACTGCTTTTTTTGGCTCAGCAAAAAGAGAAGCTGAAGCAGTTGAAGCCTATAGAAGCTCTGCGTATGCTCAGAGCGCGGCTAACCTTATGATGTTTGATCAGATTTTAAAAGACACAGGTGGGGATTTTGTTGAGGCTCGTGAAATTGCAAATACTTTTGGTTTAGATAAAGATAGCTCAGTTCAAGGCGCTTTACAAGAATATAAAACAAGTCAGTCTGTAACTAACGACGGAATAGTTATTATAGCGCAGACACCTATAGATATGTTTACTGGAAAGCTAGATATAGAAAACACTATAATTAAAAAAATAGACGAACGAACAGATGAAGCTAAAACAGCTCAGCTTAACTTAGTATTTAATGTTACTACGGAGTTTAATAAACACATTACTGATCAAGGAAGAAAGCTTGGAATAGAAAAAGGGTTCAAATCGGGAGCTACAACTGTATTACAAAGGACTACGAATCTTGAAATTTATAGAAATCTACTTGGAACTCATCCTGTTCGTACTTATTCTAAAAGACAGTTAGAAATAGAAAAAGCACTCTCTGCTAGTATATTAGCCGTTTCAACAAGCAGACCATATATTGAGGCAAGAATGAAATTATCGGAGGCTGAAGAACTACGGACACAAGCTGAAGCCAAAGTTCGAAAAAATAATGAAGGACTAACTGAAGAACAGTTAAACGAAAAGTACGCAATTAACCCAGATCGTAAAGAAGCAATTTCAGACATTGTTCGCTTAAAAGCAGAGTTGCTTGCGTATGACGAGGGGGCAACAAAATCTGTGGCTCTTGCTTTTCCAGAACTTGATCCTGACAATGCTAACGGAGTAGAAGATAATCCTTTTGAACAGCCAGAAACAGAAGCAGAAACAACAGGGTTTTCAGTATTATCTACAACTAGCGAAAATGTTTCTGTTAACGATAATAAAAGTGTTAGTACAGAAGTAGATAAAGAAGTTGAGACAGAAACAATTACTGAACAAGAAGAAGTACAAACTTTTAAAATAGATAACTTGCCTGTTCCTTTAAAAATTCCTAAGTCTAGACAAGATCGCATGACAGAACCGATGGAGGCAAGAGTACAAAGAAGCGCGTATTTAAAAGTTATAAAAGCTCAAAAAGAAAAAAAGAATATTTTAGAAAATCCAGTTAGAAAAAGCTCTTATACATACGCTAGAATGAAGCCGCGCCAAGATAATTATATAAAGTATGCAGATAACTTATATATTTCCTACATAGAAAAATATGGAGAGGTTAAGTAATGCCAAGAACAACTATAGAACTTCCAGACGGAAAAAATATTACTATAGAACATGGTGAAGATACAACTAAAGAAGAGCTTATTAATTATGCAAAGTCTCAATATAAGCCTAAAATTAGTGCGGCCACTCAAGATGCTGATAACTACTTTAAAGCTGATGAGGAAAAAGAAAAAGAAGCGCCTAGCATAGCTACAGATTTAAAGCGCGTCTTGCTCGACACTCAACGAGATGTTGTAAGTCTTATTGACTATTTGCCCGGCGATGCTTTTGGACTTGATGAGATGGGAAATCTGTCTAAGCAGAAAGAACTTAGCCGCCTTGCAGGGTTTGGATATCTTGATAGCTCTAAAGACATTGATCCGTTAACAGGAAAAATCAAAGCTCCTGAAACTGCAATAGGTACAGTTGCGTCTATAGTTCCATACATTGCCGGAACAGGAGCATTAGTTAAAGCTGTGCCAAAGCTTGCAATGAAGTTTGCTCCTAAACTAGCGTCTCGTTCTGTGCCTAAAATGGTGCAGTACACTGCGGCAGGTGCGGCAACTTCACAGGTTTTAACTGACTTAGATGAAAATCTGTTTAACGTAGTGTCTGACGTTTTTCCAGAAGGTACAGAGAACACAGTTATCCAAGCTTTACAAGCAGACGAAAATGACACTCAATCTTCTAAGCGTCTTAAAATGTTAATAGGCGATGTGGGTTTAGGTCTTGTTGTTGACGGTTTGTTTAAAGCCGCGCCTGTGTTTAAAAACATGCTGACTGCTAAAAACCCCACAGCCGATGATGTTGTTAAAGGCTTAAAAGAATTTAGCGACTCTGAAAAGCTTGCAAAAATAAGTAGCCGCAGAGTTGATGCAGAAGCAAGGGCAGTAGGCGAAGAAGCACCTTTCAGGGCCGATCTGCCCACTGAAAGACAAGCTCTACAAGCTACTCCCGAAGACCTTGATCAAATTTATAAGCAACAGTCAGCTAATAAAAAAGGAATGGAGCTTGCAAAAGCAAAAATAAAACAAGTCGGCCAACAGTTTTTTACTTCAAGAGGCTATGCGCCTCCTAAAATGTTTGCTCTTTTTAATCAAAGTCAAGCACAACAACGAGCTACTCTTGTTGAAGCCGGACAAATAGCTAGGCGTTTAAATAATTCTTTTGAAAGTTTTGCAGATAAGGTTACTAAAGAAGCCAACATGGAAAAAGCGCAAGATATCTTAGGTATGGATTTGTCTAAATACACAAAACTTGATTTAGATAAACAAGCACTTAAATTAAGCGCAGACAAAGGAATCAGTGTAGATACAGCAGATGCTATTCTAGATGCTCGTTTTTTAATAGATAAACTATCTAAGCAAATAGCAGGGACAAAGGGGTTTCAAACAGAAACTGTAGAGGCTATTAAAAATAATATGGGTACATATTTAAGAAGGTCTTATAAAGCTTTTGATGATCCAGACAATTGGAAACTTGATAATGTTTTAAAGCAAGATGCTATTGACAAGCTTGTTCCCTCTAAAGTAACAGAGGTCAAGGCGCGTAGCACAAGCAAAAACCTTAGCGAAGATAAAATTATAGAGTTAGCAGAAAGGCTTGCAACAAAAGACATAGACGATATCTTAAAGAAAGTTACTGATAAAGAAACTGTTGATCATCTTACACAAGTTAGACGAGTTGGAAAGTTTCACAAAAAAACTGAAGATATGCCAGAAAGCATTAGAAAACTGTTAGGTGAAATTAAAGACCCTGCTGATAATATTATTTTGAGTGTCACTAAAGCCGCTCGTATTCACGAAGTTAATAACTTTTATCAAATAGCTAATCAACTTGGAAAGTCTGGACGTTACATACAGGGTGCTAAAAGTGAAGGTGTCCGTAGTAAAAGATTAGATACTAAAATTGTAGGCACTAACTCTATTCTAGACGGCAAGTTTACGACGGCTGAAGTAGCTAAGTTTTTAAACAGACAAGAAGAAACTTTGGGATTTTTGCAAAATGATAACAGTGCCGCTGAAGCTTACAAAGTATTTTTAAAATATAAAGGATTCTCTCAGGCATCTAAGACTGTATATAGCCACGTTACAGGACTGCGAAACATAATAGGAGGCGCACAGTTTTCAATAGCTAACGGAAACCTTGCGGCTTTAAATCCTCTTTCTAAAAACAGAGGCCACATGAAAGTTTTGTGGAACAACATGAAGGGCAAAGGCGATAAAGAGTTAGATAAAATATATACTAAGTATGTAGACTTGGGTGTTATTAACACTAACTTAAAAGTTAATCAATTTAGAGAGCTTATAAAAATATCTAGTAGCGATTACGGAACTACTGGCATTAAAAAATTAATGGAGAAAAATCCTGTTTTGAAGTTTATGGAAAATTCTTACATGGCAACTGATGACTATTTTAAAATGTCAGGTTTTATAGATGAACTAGAAACTTTAAAGAACGCACGACCTAACGCCTCTATAGATGTTTTAGAAAAAGAAGCCGCAGATATTATCCAAAACACTATTCCAAATTATGATCGTGTTTCTAAAGGGTTAAAAAAATTAAACTATCTTCCTGTAGGTAATTTTATTTCCTTTCCTGCTGAAATAATAAGAACAAGTTTTCATATTGTTAAACAAGCGGGTAAAGAAATAAATTCTGGAAACGCTGTTTTAAGGAACAGAGGACTTAGAAGACTTTCGGGTTTTACAGCGGCTTCTGTAGGCGTAAGTGAAGCATCTAAGCTGTCAGCAGATTTAATGGGTTGGTCAGAAGAAGAAAGAAATCATCACACAAAATTAGCTGAAGGTAAGTACGAAAAAAACAGTAACTTTATCTGGAACAGAAAAGAAAACGGAGAAATTACAAAGGTATCTACTAAGTATTTAGACTCGTATAATACTATTAAAGAACCAGTGTTGGCTGTACTAGATAAAATTATAGACGGCGAGTTAAGAGGTGAACAGCTAGATGAGTATATGTTTAAAGCAGGAGCAGACGCAATGCTAACGCTTACTACTCCTTTTATTTCAGAGTCTATTGCAACTAAAGCAACTCTAGATGTATTAGCGGCTATGCGTTCGCCTGAAGGCAGGACAAGCAAAGGAAAAATATTGTTGCCGCCTAGCATGGACACATCTGAAAAATTAATGGCTGTCGTAGGACAGCTGTATTCATCAGTTGAGCTTGGATCGGTTACAAGTTTGCGTAAACTTTTGGATAATGTAGATGCCTATACAGGCGAAGAGCTAGAAAAACTAGGGCCGGTAAATAAAAATGCGTTTATAACAAACGTAACTGGAGTTAGGATTACTCAACATGATCCTGATTCAGCTATTAAGTTTGCAGTATCTGCTTATAATAAATTAACAAGAGCAAATGTAAAGTCTATTTATAAAGTTGGAAAAGACAGTGCGGTGTCAATGCTAGACAATTATGTAGCTCGTCAAAGTAAAAACTATGAGTATCAACAAGACTTGTTTAGAAAAGTAGGCGCTTATGCTTCTATTAACGGACGTACTAAAACTTTAAAAATGTTAAAAGAAAGTGGAATGTCCGGCCCTGCAATTCAAGATATATATAGGGGCAGATTTAAACCTACAGCGCCTCCAGAAGCGGAAGGAATGATTTTAAAAGTTTTAGAGGCTTCTAAAGAAAAGGATGAGTCTACTTACCAACATCTTAAAAAAGTTACTAGTGAATATGAGGCAGTGTTTAAAGAGTTTAAAAAACTGTCGTTATATGGTGAAGAAACTGAAGACCCCTTTGATGATCAAGACGATATATACGAAAGACTAGGTAAAGCAACAGGAGGCGAAGTATCCACACCTGTGCCTAACGCACCTATAGAACCTGACGAGCGTATAAACAAGCTCACAGGGTTGCCATACAACGAAGGCGCAGGGACAGCATACATGGATCAAGACGATCCTATGCGTAGAATGAACATGGCCGCAGGTGGTAAAGCAACAACTAGGGTGGGTCGCCCTACGCATCAAGGAAACTTTGGCGAAGGTGAAGTGACATACTCTGAAAGGTCTGTAACTTTTCCTATAGACGATGCAGAAACTAAGTGGCTTACTTTTCCCAGTGTCCTAGATAAAAAAGGAACTGTGTCATCTGAACAAGAAGTACGCGACTATGTAATTGAAAATGGCCCTGTAGACCCAATTACAGGCGAAGAGTTTCCAATACATGATTCTGTAGAAAAAGCTGAAGCCTACGCAGTAGAAAGGTCTGACGGTTTATTGAAAAAAAACTCAGGCGGCAAAGTATTAAACCAACTAAGAAGAAATTGTTATTCTGAAGGCAGTTACGTCAAGAAACGTACAAAAAATATAGTTGTAAACGATCAGGTAGTTACTAGCTCTGACATTGAAGAGATATTAAAAGTCCATCCTAATAACTTATCTAGCGAAGGACTAGACATAGTACAACACATTATAAACAATGATGAAACTTTTGCAAAAAAATGGAGAGAACATACAGACTATGAAAGATGATTTTAAATACTTTAGCCTATCAGACTTTGATTGCCAAGAAACTGGCGAGAACGAGATGGACGCTGATTTTATACATGCTTTAGATCAACTCAGAGCGGCCTGTGGGTTTCCGTTTAACATTACAAGCGGCTACAGAAGTCCCAACCACAGCATAGAGAAAGCAAAAAAAATTGCAGGAACTCACGCATCCGGTATTGCCGCAGACATTAAAGTCTCTGGAGGCGCACAGCGTTTAGCAATTGTTAAACATGCGTCAGCTATGGGCATGTCAGTGGGTGTAGCTAAGTCTTTTGTTCACGTAGACATCCGTAAAACCGAACCAATGTGTTGGTGTTACTAGGGATGAGACTAGCTGTTGCTGTTGCGTTTGTATTAGGATCGTCAGTTCTGTTTGCACAAGAAGAACCTATGGGCGATACAGATTCAGATAATGTGCAGGACGGCTCTTTAAATACAAACACTGTTGGCTCAACTGTAAGTAGCAATAACAACAGCAAAGATGACAGCGTGACTAACACCTACAACGGCGCAGGAAGCTCTAGTGATATGCCAGTAGGCTCAGCAATAGCTCCTAGCTATATGTCTAATGGCATGGAAACGTGCTTGCAGGGATCAGGCGGCTCAATTCAAACAGGAATTATAGGCGTAACTAGGGGCAGTTACAAAGCAGATGTTGATTGTAACAGGCGCAGAGATGCTAAAGTCCTTAGCGATCTAGGAATGAAGGTAGCCGCTATTGCTAGGATGTGTGAAGACGTAAAGGTTTGGAGGTCTTTATTTATATCTGCAACGCCCTGTCCTGTTCTATCAGGAGG
>Ga0209482_1001955_pt1 | contig 13327 bp, 19 predicted proteins | sample CoawatmetaG10DNA_FD_187512 | JGI IMG/M metagenome (GOLD analysis project Ga0209482, IMG submission 187512) | Marine microbial communities from the West Antarctic Peninsula - Coastal water metaG104-DNA (SPAdes) (version 2) | ecosystem: Environmental > Aquatic > Marine > Coastal ...
GTAAATAGTGGTGCTAATGGTCTAGAATATGGAACTGAAAGCACAAGTAGTAACTGGATTGGTGATAGTTCAGACCTAAGGGTGTTATCGCAAACTGCTTTTAATTTTATTGAACTCAAAAGAAGTGATACAGGAGATGTTGGATTAAAGCTAAATAATTCTAATTATGAGAGTAAATTTTATATTGATAGTGATAATACAGTAATTAAAACAGCAAATGGTAAATTGAAATTATTAGATTCTAATGTAGTAATAAATAATAGCAATGATAGATTGATCATTTCATCTGCTTTTGGTGGTGTGACTCTGGGTAACACGACAGAATTTTCAACTATTTTCGGGATACGTACAATCTTAAATGAATCCGAACGATCACTTGCATTCTATAACACTTCTAATAATGTCTTAGAAATTGGTAATTCGACAGATTCATTATCTTTAATTGGTGCGAGTGGCGATTTAGCTGGTAATTCTTCTACGGCAACAAAAATAGCCAGTATAACTAATTCTAATATTGTTCAATTAACATCTACTCAAACACTTACAAATAAAACTTTAACATCGCCAACAATAACAGGAACAGGTAATATAGCAGGAACATTTACTGGCGACTTAACAGGTAATGCTTCTTCAGCAACTAAAATAGCTTCAATTACAAATAATAATATTGTTCAATTAACATCTACTCAAACACTTACAAATAAAACTTTAACATCGCCAACAATAACAGGAACAGGTAATATAGCAGGAACATTTACAGGCAACTTAACAGGGAATTCAGATACAGCAACAAAAATAGCTTCAATTACAAATAATAATATTGTTCAATTAACATCTACTCAAACACTTACAAATAAAACTTTAACATCGCCAACAATAACAGGAACAGGTAATATAGCAGGAACATTTACAGGCAATTTAACAGGAAACGCTGATACCTGTACTAAAATATCTAGTATAACAAATAATAACATAGTTCAATTAACAGCTACTCAAACATTAACTAATAAAACTTTAACTTTATTAAAAATTAATGATTCTAGTTCAAACCATACTTATGATATTATAGCAAGTGAATTATCAGCAAACAGAAATTTATTATTACCAGTTCTATCCAATAATGATATTTTTGTCTGTGAGAATGTAGTTCAGACAATTTTTAATAAGACTCTTAAAGCACCAGTTATATTAAACACTTTAAATAGAAATCTATTTTCAAATTCAGACCCAAGTATCGGAGGAGTTGATTTAATAACAGTTGGTAATTCGACAGATAAAATTAATCTAGTAGGAACTGGTATAGGTATTGGAATAACATCACCAACACAAAAATTAGATGTAGATGGAAGCATAAAATCATCTAATGCACTAAATTTTTTCGGATTCTTAACGCTAGGAAATAATGGATTTAATAATAATTTCGCAGGTATTTCGCATCAGTCATCCGCAACATCGAGCACTTGGGGCATTTTACATTCTAATACTGGGAATCTGTATTTCAATACCGCAAGTAACAGTAACGGTATACATTTTATGTCTAATAACAACAATTATATGAGAATGCTTACAAACGGTAACTTCGGTATAAACACAACTAACCCTAGTCAAAAATTAGATGTAGTTGGTAATATAAAAGTATCAGGAAATATAGATTGCTTTGGAAATTATGGATTGAATGATAAAGATATAAGATTACGAACTGTTGGCGATGGAAATCATTCAATAGCATATACAAATGATGAATCGGTAGATGGACCTCGTATTAAAGGAAATTTGGGAGGGTTAATCTCAGCCCAAGCCTCAGGAACGCATGCAAGATGGAAAAAAGTGGGTAGTGAAAATCAGTTTCAATCCGGTCATTTTAGTTCTTATTCAGATGATAGACTAAAATATGGTGAGACAACGATAGATAATGCTTTAATAACCATTAAAAAAATTAACCCTGTTTCTTATAGAAAGACTAACTCTATAGATCAAAAAGATAATATTGATTTAAATATAGAATGGGGAATTGTAGCACAAGAGTTATATAATAATGTGCCAGAACTTCGTCATGCTGTGTCATTTGACAAAAAACTTAAAAGAAATTTTGTTGATGGGGATTTAGAAGGTGATTGTATTGAAGATATTTACTCATATACCGTATCATCTGATAATATTATTACAGAAGAACCAGACATTGTTGCTGTCCAGTATGATAACTTCCACGCATTATCTATTAAAGCAATTCAAGAATTATTAGATAAAGTAGAAAAACTAGAAAGTAGAATATTAGAGTTAGAAAAACTTTAAAAAAAAATATATTATAAAGTATAATGATTTCGAATTTAATATATAATTATTTATATCCTGATGATTACGATTATGCTTTGAATCAGATAATATTTTATGAAAATAAAATTTTACATATTCATGGTGAAGATATTAATGAAAATAATAAACTTATGAAAACCAAAAGACTACAATTTTTAATTAATTGTATCAAGTATAAATATAATATATAATATAAAAGTATAATGATTGATCCAATGTTATTTCCCGCTTTATTAAGTCTAACTTTCGGTGGTGTAATTGGGGTCATTTCTCAAATCCAACATAGTCGCTGCGAAAGTATTAGTTGTTGTGGGTGTTATTGTAAGAGAAAAGTTCCAACAGAAGAAGAACAAAAATTAAATAATAATGAGACAATAGCACGAGTAGTCCAAAATCAAGAATAATCCAAATAATTTTTTTTTATTTATTTCTTATTCAAATGTGATCTATCTATTTTATTTGCTTTACTACCTTTACTAACAGAACTATAAATTCTTGCCATAGCCCATTGTTCGGGACTTTTTATATTAGGTCTGACAGATTGAGGATTAGATTTATAAGCCCCAATTCCTTTGTTATATATTGTCTGTAATCCGCTTAATTTATAACCAGTAATATCACTGATTTGTTTTATACTATGAGGTTCGTCAGGTTTAAAATTATATTTTTTATTAAAACGCTTTTTATACGTTAATACCATAATATATATATGAGATTTTAAATTATTTACCTACTTTTTTAGAAGCGTGTTTATGTGACATTGAAAAGCAACCTTTACCTTCCTTAATAAACTTCTTCATTTCTTCTATATGTTCTTTACTATGATGCTTACTATGAGTTTTAAATAACTCAACTTCTTCTTTCTTCAATGCTCTTTTCTTATTCTTCACAGGTTTTTTATTATCACTTTTTGATTTATACATATACTATTATATAACATTTTATTTTAATCCTAATTTTAAATCTTTTCTTTTATCACATTCCCATAGCACTCTTAAAGAAAAATAATTAGGACTATCTATATTATTTTTAGTTAATTTATTTTTTCCTTTTATTCCTGATGCCCTTAAACAATAGTTAGTCTGTCTTTTTTTATCTTTGTGCTGTCTAAAGTCCTCCATTTTACTATCTCCAAAATGTATTATATTATTATTATTATTTAATACCATTAGTTTTTTATTTTTTCTATTTGATTTTACAGGGACATTCTTTTTCATATATAATATGTATTATTATTTTTTCAAAAATATTTTAAAATAATTTTTTAAAGAAATTTCCTGTTGATTTAGCAATATCAGTAATTTCATCTCCCACATTAGTAATACCTCTTTTAATATCGTCCTTATGTTTTACTATCTCCGATATTCCGAAACCTAGACTACCCCCTAAAATTCCCATCCCAGCACCCAGTAAAATTCCTAAAGGACCACCAAAACTGCCTAATTCGCTCCCTAATAATGCTGATGACCCTATTAAACTCAGGGCTGATACCGTTCCCCCCACTGCCCCACCTAAAATATCAGAACTTGCTTCTTGAATATCATCTCCTCCACCTAATTTTTTCACACCTTTTCCTATTAATTTTCCACTTTCACTACCAGCAACATATCCTAAACTTCCTGCTAAAATTTCTGGTGCTAATCCTGCTGAGACACCTCCTAAAGCAGTTGTTCCAGCACTCATAGCTGCACCAGTCAAAGCTCCTGATAGTGCTTCTCTACTAACCCCAGTTATTGTTTGTTTTCTAGCACTTCCATCTGTATTTACACTTGGGTCAATATAATCTAATGCTGTATCTACTCCCATCCCCACAAGCATCCCACTAGCTAGTGATACCCCGTTAATATTTTCTCCAAAGTGTTCTTTAATTCCTGATGCTTCTACAGGAGCAAAAGCCTCACCTAATTCGTTAGTTGTATTTATTATTTCTTCATTATGATCATTCATAATATTTTGTCTTTCTGTTGGTGAAGCATTACCAAATGTTTCTAATTGTTCTTGTGTTAATTTCATAGAAGGCATATCAACAATATCAAAGGAAGCAGAGCTTCCAGTGGGTTCTTTTGGAGGTGTTAATTGAGAAGGTAATTTTTCACTTCCATCTTGATTAAAATCTTCTAAAAATGTTTCTGCTTCATTTACATTAGTAATTTGTGGTGATGGTTCTACTACATTATCACTAATAATTTGTTCTTCTTCTGGTGTGAATTTACCACCCATTAATTCCCAAAAATCAACAGTTCCGTCCATAGAACCTCTTGTATGTCGTCCGCCTTTTATTAATGGTTTCCCACGCACTAATCCTACATCATTATCTCCACGATGTCCTACTTTTTGTAAATCTTGTATAAATTCACTATAAGTTTTACCATTTTCAACTGATTTACCCATAGTATCTAATGTTTCATATTTTCCTTTCTGACCCATTAATATACCTTGTTTTATCATTAAATTTTCTATTGTTGTTGGGTCATTAGATATATTACCTGTATTTCTTGGTGTAGTAAAATTATCTAATCTATGAGCATCATATAAATTTTTAATAGGATTAAGACTAACATTTTTATTTAATGGTCTTAATGCTTTTACATTCCAATTCTCGTGATTAGCATTAGTAGATACTGCTAAACCAAGACTTGGACTATCACCAGTAGTTCTAATAATAGTATGTTCTTGTGTTGTATTAGTAATTCCTCTCGCTGTTTTAGTTCCAATAAATGGATTAAATGTAGTAGAAGGTATGTCGTATTTCTGACCCATATATAATGCCTTTGCTCCTCCCTTACTAAAACCTCCAAAATGTTCTACTGAACCATATTCATTAACTGCTCCTTCATATTGTGTTTTTGCTTTAATAAATTGTGCGTCTTCATTTTCAAAACCAGTTGCTATTTTAAAATTAGTCTTCATATCACTTAAACTAGGTTTATCTAATATTTGAGAACCTCTATAATGTATTTCAGTATTTCCTTCTGGTGTTCTAATAACTAATCCTTCTGGGGTAGATAAATTTTTATCAATAGTATAACCATTAGTATCACCCATAGAATTTAAATAGTCTTGTGCTGATTGGTAATTATCTTCATTCATATATCCTAATTTAGATGCTTGTGCTAATTTTGCTCTAATTATTTCTTTTGCTGATAAACTTTCTGTATTTGGTTGTAATGCTCTAGCTAATTGAATACCTTTCATCATATGTTCTCTATGTTCCTTATCTTCTTCTGTATCACCAGATTCACTTTGTAATTGATTAATACTTTCTTCTAAATCTTTAAATTTAGCACCTGTTTTCTTCTCAATTTGTTCTTTAATCAATTGTTTTGATTTATCAGTTAATTTCTGTTTAGTGTCTTCCATATATTTTTTAATTTCTTCTTGTGTTGGTGGTATATCCAAGGAAGCTGGCGACTGCCTATCTGGCGACTGCCTATCTGGCGACTGCCTATCTGGTGATATTTTAGTTTTAGATTTAGGTAAAGCTTGTTCGTGTTTCTTGTATCTTTTTACATATTGATCGTATGATAATTTCCCTCTATATTCATTTCTACTCAACATTTATAATATATAATAATAAAAAAAATATATAAATATATATATATGGACTTGATTGAATATTTAAATAGTTATAAAAAAGGAACACAAGTAAAAAAAAAAATTAAAAAAGGAAGGAATAAAATACCAAGAAGAGCAAGGGGTTTCGGTCAAAGAGCTAGTAAATATAATAGTTCAAAAAACGAAACTGAAAGAAATAATATTGATAAACAATTATTAGCATTATTAACTTCATTAACAACTCTAAATAAACCTAAAATAGATTTATCTAATCCAGAAGCATTAAATCCATTTGTTGAAAGAGATAGACAAAAATATAGTATGAAGAAAGATGATGTAGAAGAAGGTAGAGTTCAAAAAGCAATTACGTGGCCACCAATTAAAATAAAAGAAACAAAAGCATTAATATTTAATGTATCACAAGATTTAGATATGAGAGTAAAGGAAGTATTAGACGAACAACAAGAATTATTAACTGAATTAAAAGGAGTAAATATAATGTCCCCTGAATTAGCAAGAGAAGTTAGAAATAAAAACTTACATTTAAAAGAACAGGTATTAAGTGAAACAGTAAGATTACAAGAACTAATAAATAAAGGAGAAGATTTAAATGATTATAGAGATATAATACAAAAACAAAATAAAATGATAGATGATACAACAAAAGGATTTGTTGAAATAGATAATAATTTAAGTCAAAGGCAAGTAGGAGAAACAGAAAGATTAAAAAAATCAACAGAAATTATGGGAAGAGAATTAAATAATGTTATAGAACAAGTAGGGGGAAGAGCAGAAGATTTAGAAATGAGAGAAGATGAAATACAAGTGTTAGAAGAAGAAATAGGAACATTAAAATTAACATTAGAAAGAAATGAATTAAGAGAACAAAAATTAAAACAAGAATTAACACTAATGGAAAAAACAATTGATGTTGGATTTGGTATTAGTGAATTAGTGCAAGCATCAAAAAATATTTAATTTTTAATATATATATATATATATGGAAGAAGAAGATAATAAAGTAGAAAAAAAAAGAAAAAAGAAGGAAGTAGATGAAAAAAAATTAGAAGAACGATATAAATATTATAAAGTATTTCCTAATGAATTTTTATTTGAGTATTATAATCTAAAAAAAAAATAATATATATATATATATGGATTGTGTAAGTGTAATTAGAGATAATACTGATATACTTGAAGAACTAAAAAATAATACATTAATGCCTGATTATTTAAAAATAAGAACTTATAAAGACTATTTAGTTAATGAAAAAAAGTATTATTATCCTGATGCTTTAATGGAATGGGTTTCGAGAGAACAATTAGGATTACAAAGAACAGAAGAAGAATTATTTAAAATAAGAGAAGAAGCATTATCTAATATGAAAAGAATAGAAGAAGAAGATAGAATTGGAGAAGAACAATGTAAAAAAATAGACAAACTTTAAAAAAATGCTTTTGTAAAAGCAAAGGCAAAACGAAGTTAGTTTAGACAAATATTTTTGATATTACTTTTTCTTAAAAAGTATCAAAAGTATCAAAGTATAATCTTTCTAATATATAATTATTTTCTTCTTCTTCAAAATATATTTTCTTCTCTTTTTTGATATAGGGTAATGTAGTAGGTTGTATATATTTTATTTTAATTTTAACTTTTTTAGATTTCTTTGATTTTTTTAATTCATTTCTTAATTGTTTAATTTTATCCTTCATATATAGTTTTTAGAAAAAAATATTATATATATTATATGAATACATTATCACCAATAGAATTACTATTACAAAGAATGAAACAATCTAAAATAGAAGATGCTAGACTAGATATAAAAGATAAAATAGATAAACAATATAATATGTTACGGACTGGGAACAGGGAAGTGATGTTGAGAACACTACATAACAGCAAAACTAGTAGTGAATTAAGTAATATTAGTAGTAAAACTCAACCCATTCAATATAATAACCCACTAACTAAAGCAAGCAAATTTAAATCAGCAACAAAAAAAATTAACCCCCTAACTATACCAACTACATCAGATTATCTTATAAATCCTGAAACTGAAAAGATATATAAAAATCCGATAGTGGTTAAATTAGAAAAATCAGAAAAAATGAAAGATAAAATAGAAGCAGTAAAAAGTAGTGATGCTATTGAAAGAGGAAAAGAGATCAAAAAACGAGAATTAAAAATTTTTAAACCAAAAAAAACAATAAGGCTCGGTTATGATGTTGGCTACGCTGGAAAATCAACAATTTAAAAGCAAAGGCAAACTTTAAAAAAGTTTAGACAAATATTTTTGATATTACTTTTTATTAAAAAGTATAATCTATGTAATATATATAAAATGGTTCATCAGCGTAGTCGTGGAGATGTTTTCATAGCAATAAGGTCAAGAGATATTAATTTGACTTCACGAGATGACTTTAATAATAGCGGGACTTTAAACCTTTTTGAAAACATAATAGCAAGTGATGATGAAGTTCTAGGAGTTAGTTTAATATCTGCTACTGTGCCAAATAGCTTCTTTAACTTATCTAATAACAATCAAAATAATAAAATAAAATTTAAGGAAACTGGTGATTCTTCTTATAAAGAATTAACTATACCAAGTGGGTCTTATGATATATTAGAATTAAGTAGTAAAATAAAAATATTATTAGAAGCAAATTCTACAAATAGTTTAATATATACATTTAGTTATGATGAAATAAATAATACACTTAATATAAAAAGTAGTAATCCAACAGCAAAAAATACTACATTTGATTTTACAATAGAAAATAGTTGTAGAAGATTTTTAGGTTTTAAATCACAAGAAATAACAATTAATTCTACTAATGGAATAACAAGTGATCGGGCAGTAGATATAACAGACACTAGAAATTCAATATATATAAGATTACCTAATTTATCTAATAGTAAAGTAGTAGAAAGTAGTAGTGGAAAGTTTAGTAATATTATATCACAAGTTCCAATAGCATTAAGTAGAAACACATTTTTTGTATATGAACCACCAACAGAATTTATATGTGAATTAACACAGAAACAAATTAATAGTATAGATATTAATATAACTTATCAAAATGAAACAGAGGCAGTTAATTTTGAAGGTTGCGATTGGGAAATAAATTTAAAAATAACATTTTTTAAATCACATCATACACATGATAAACAACAAGAATATCACCATACAATAGAAAAAGAATTAAGAAGACAAGTAGAAAAAAGACAAGATCAATTATTACAAGAACATCACGATCAAACACAATTAAATAATTTTATAAATAAAAAATTAAATGAAATAAAAGTATAATAAAATATTATATATAATATATAATGAAGTCAATACAAAATTATTATTATTTGTATATTAATAGTGATGATAATAACACAGGAAATTCTAATTGTAAAAATATAAATTTTAATATGGATAGTATACTACAATCTGCTCCTAATAGACAATATATAGAAAACCAAGCATATTGTTATGTAAGATTATGTTATTTTGCTATGGATATAGCACCTAATAATGCTAATATAGGAACTACAACTACAATACAATTACGAGTTGGAGGAACATTATTTCCCAATACATTTGAAACTTCACCATTATCAACTACTAATGGTTATAATTTAGGTTCTTCTAATATATTAGGTGTAATACCAACTGGAAGAGAACACGCAACTGCTTTTAATAGTTTATATTTATATTCTAATGTAGATTATGATAATGGATATGTGACGATGGGCAATATATTTAAAGGTCAATTGAATTTACAATTAACAGACCAAGATGGAACATTATTAGCAGATACTTTAACTAATAATAAAAGTTATAATATAAAAATAGAATTATATTTTCCTGATGACCCATCATTTAATTTTGATAATAATAAAAAAGATTTATTAATTAATTAAATATTAATTAAATAATAATTAAATATTAATTTAATTTTATTTATATTTTTTTTATATATTTATATATTATAAGATGGAAGAAACGAACTCCACCACACCAATAGAAATGCGACTTTCGGAAGTGGCAGGTATGCCAAGCCCCGAGATGGAGTTATCCTATACTACAGCTATCCCGATGAATGGAGCGACATTTACTCAAAATCAAGAAGTTCGTATAGGATTAAATGTTCCCCAAGATTGTTTTGTTGATTTAAAACGAGCATATCTTAAATACAAATTAAATAATACTGGAGCGGGTGCCGCAAGTTTAGATCCATTAGTAGGCGGTGTCAGTGTTATTGATAATTGGAGAGTTGTAGGAGGAACAGGCGCACTCCTGGAAGAAGTTATACACTATAATACTTTCTATGCTGTTATGAATGCTAATAAAAATAAAGATGTTGTTTCTACTATTCACCATTTATACGAAGGTGCTTCTAAAAATCCAGCAATCGCTTTAAAAACTAACGGTAATGACACTAATGCTGTATTAGGACCATTAACCAGTATTACTAATGGTCAATCACGAGTTGTTACTCATCGTCCTCAATCTTCCTTTTTTAATGCTGATAGATATATGCCTTTAGGATTTACCCAGGGTTTGTCATATATCTCTATGACCTTAGCACAGAATGGAACAGCTTTTATTATTTCTAATGAAAATGAAGCAAATGCTTCTTCTTACTCTATTAGTGAAGTAGAACTTCATTTACCTATCCTTAAACCTGGTCCTGAATTTGCTTCTATGTTCCGTTCTGCTATGTCCTCAGGTGTTCCAATTCAAATCCATTCAGTAGGAGTTCAGAATACCCAACAGGCAATGCCCTCTGGAGCTAATGGAGAACAGACTTTAACCTTCTCTACTCGTAAAAGGTCTGTTAAATCATTAGTAAATGTATTAAGACCTGCTTCCAACATTTCCCTTGATGAACGAAATAGTGTATCAGGTTTTGTTTGTGCTGATACGACACAATATTCGTTTTCCGTTGGAGGACAGCGAATACCGAGCTCTCGCATTAAGGTTGAAGCAAATATTAATGGAAAAGATGCTGGTGAATTACTTGCTAATACTCAACTTGCTCTTGGTCATTATTCAAGTGATTTAAGAGGTATTTGTTCTATTCAAACAATAGCAGATATGTCTGGTGGTGGAACTGAAACATATTTAATAGATAGCGAACACGATTCAAATTGTGGTAAGGCAGTATTTGCTCTTGATTTAGAAAGTTATAACGCAGCGTTTGCTGGACGTAATCTTGCGGGACAGGGACTCCCCCTTGTTTATCATGCTACCGTCGGTGGAACAGAAGGCGCACAGAAAAATGGTGCTCTTCAGTGTGACCTGTATGTAATACACGATGTTGTGTTTGTTCTGGATGGCACGACAGGAGTGCTCCAAGCAAATTCTTGAGTTAATAAACAAACTTTAATTTATATTTTTTTTATATTTTTAATTATATAAAAGTATGAAAGTATTAGAATTATTTAAAGGATCAGGATCGATCACAAATTTTATGAAAATAATAATAATGTAGAAGTTATTAGTTTAGATATATTAGAAAAGTATAAACCAACAATAGTAAGTGATATTATGGAATTTGATTATAAACAATTTGATATAGGATACTTTGAGTATGTTTGGTCCAGCCCCGAATGTAAAGTATTTAGTCAATTACAATATACACATATAGGAAAAAAATGGAAAGATAAAGAAGAACTATATGAAGCACAAAAAAAAGATAGTATATTTATTAATAAAACTATTGAAATTATAGAATATTTAAAACCAAAATTTTACTTTATTGAAAATCCCAGATATTCTAAAATATGGGACTTTATTGAAAATGAAAATTTCAAAAAAGATTTTGTTATTGTTGATTATTGTGCTTTTGGTTATAATTATAAGAAGCCTACAAAAATATTAACAAATAGAAAATTAGATAATGTATTATGTAAATGCACTGGAAATCCAAAACATACTATGCGACTTGGTGCAACAACTAAACAATTTTTAAGAAATCAAAATAAAGATAAAACAACATTATTACAAAGATATAGTATTCCACAGGGTTTATTAGAATACTTATTACTTTAATCTTCTTCCTCTTTTTCTTCTTTAAAAAAATGCTTTTGTAAAAGCAAAGGCAAAACGAAGTTAGTTTAGATAAACTAATTTAAAAAATACATAATATATAATAATATGGATATAGCAATATATAGTGACTTTTGGATAATATTAAAAAAAGAGTTTAGACATTTCAAATCATACTTAAAAGATTATGATGAAGAACAATTTTTAAATTATAATGAAGGTCAATTTGAATGTTTATTTTTATATAGTATTGTTAATGATACACCAGTTATGAAAAAAATAAAAAAAAAATTAATGAATAATGGATTTGAAGAAAAATATGTTAATACATTATTCTATAATATAATGAAATATAAACATAAAATAGAAACTAAGACATGGTCTTGGAATGAAATAGATGATTACGATATTCCTCTTGATATGATAGAAAAAACTACAACTAAATTTTGTTTTATTTAAACATACTTTTTAGAAAAAAGTAATATCAAAAATATTTTTTAATTGTAAAAATATACATATATTCTTATACTTAAAGATTTATAAATAAATGTATATATATATAATATGATAAATAGAATTAATGAATTTAGTGAATTAATAAGATCACAAATAGAAGAACATAATAATAAAGAAAAATTAGTAGAAACCACTAAATATAATTGTGGTTATGATAAACAAGATTTAAAAGATGAAAAAAAAATTTTAGAGAGAAATAAAATAAAATTAAATAATTTAATAAGGGAATATTTAAATAATATTAATCAGTAATATGATTTATTATATCTGTTCTATGTGTAAGATGATGTTTTTTAGACATTACCTTAATTCGCTCTTCCTGAATATAATTTCCTAATGGTGTATCTCTACAAACAACTATTTTTAAACCCTTACCATTATATCTAACAGACCTACTATTTGCTAATTTATTACAAGTTTTAGATTGTTTAATACCAGCATTTTTTGCCTTAGTCCCCATAGTCGTTTTTAAGTTTATATGTTTAATTGAAAAATAAATAAAAATCAATTTTAAAAAAATATTTAAATTTATTTTTAATAATTCATTTCAACTATAATAAATATTCCATCTTCAATAGTTATAAAACCTTCAATTCTTCCTTCATCATTCCAGTATCCTTCCCAATCCCAATTTGGAAATATATTTTCATTTTCTTCTTTATATTGGTTATAGTAAAAAAATTTATGTAAGTCAAACATTAAATATTTATGAATATTTTTTTTATGTTGTTCTGCTATTTTATTATCTACTAATTCTTTAATATCAACATGTAATTTATTATATATACTACTCATTATAAATATATACATTAATTTATTTTTAAGTCCTTTATATACTTATATTAATAAACAAAAATCAATTTTAAAAAAATATTTTAATATTTATTATCTAC
>Ga0209482_1001956_pt1 | contig 13319 bp, 20 predicted proteins | sample CoawatmetaG10DNA_FD_187512 | JGI IMG/M metagenome (GOLD analysis project Ga0209482, IMG submission 187512) | Marine microbial communities from the West Antarctic Peninsula - Coastal water metaG104-DNA (SPAdes) (version 2) | ecosystem: Environmental > Aquatic > Marine > Coastal ...
ATACAGTCCTGAAAAGATAGGAACTTTTCAGATGATGTTTGGCTTTCCACAGCCTGGAATTTACAGACCAAATAAATGGGTATCAATTAGAAAAACTAAAGAAGAAAAAGATGAAAACAAAAGATAAAGTTAAGTATTGGTTAGATAAATGTCCAAGTCTAAGAGATGATGACAATAGATTAGCTGCTAACATTTGGTCAAAAGAAATAGATGCTAAGTGTAATTTATTTAAAATAAAAGCTGTTGAATTTTTAAGGATGTATTCAAATAATGAACTTACATCTGCTCCTAGTATTAAACGAGCAAGGGCAAAGCTTCAGGAAGAAGAACCTAAATACAGAGGAAATAAGTATAATTTAAGAAAGGGCATATTGCAAGACAAATGGCGTAAAGACTTAGGATATGAAAATTAGTAACGAGTGCAATATGGAACTAATGTCTAGGTATGAAGATAATCACTTTGACTTAGCTATTGTAGACCCTCCTTATGGTATTGATGTAGGTAATCAATCACAAGGAAAGGGAGGAGGTGTTGCTAAAAAAATAGATTATACAGTTAAAGATTGGGATAAGTCCTCTCCTGATTTAGAGTATTTTAAAGAGCTAAAGAGAATTTCAAAAAACCAAATAATTTGGGGTGCTAATCATTTTATAAATAAAATTCCTTTTGGTAGTCCTTGTTGGATTGTATGGGATAAAGTAAACGGAGGAACTGACTTTGCAGATTGTGAATTAGCTTATACAAGTTTTAAAACTGCCGTAAGGAAAATAAGTTGGAGATGGTCAGGGATGCTACAGCAAGATATGAAGAATAAAGAAAAAAGAATACATCCAACTCAAAAGCCTGTTAAACTTTATGAATGGATATTAATGAACTACGCAAAAGAAGGAGATAAAATATTAGACACTCACTTAGGTAGTGGAAGTATTGCAGTAGCTTGTCATAACCTGAAGTATGATTTAACAGCTTGTGAACTTGACAAAGAATATTTTGACGCAGCAATGAAAAGACTTAAAAGACACCAACAACAAATACAAATGTTTTAATGAAAAAGACAATTAGTAAACTAAAGAAGGAGCTTGACAAATGGTTTAGCCTATACATCAGACTTAGGGAGGCTAACGAATACGGAATGATTCAATGCTTTACTTGTGGTATAGTCAGAGGATATAAAGACGGAATGCAGAACGGACACTTTCAATCTAGGAAACATACAGCAACAAGATTCCACGAGGATAATTGTCAGGTTCAATGTATTAAGTGTAATATGTTTTCACAAGGCGAACAATTTAAGTTCGGAATAAATTTAGATGCTAAGTATGGCGAGGGAACGGCAGAAGAATTAGAGTGCTTAGCTAGGACTATACATAAAGTATCAAGAGTAGAATATGAAGAACAGATAAGTTATTACAAAAACCTTGTTAAAAACTTAAAAGAAGAAAAGCAAATAGCGTAACTAATTAAGTATCTTTGGCGTATGACAGAACCAATCTATGCAAATAACGAACACAGAGTAATAATAGAATCATATATTTCAATGTGTAAAGAATTTGCAAAAGAAGTAAGCACTAAAAATAGATATGAAAATTACTTAGAAGTTGTACAAATTATAATAGAGTATCACAACGGATATGGAGAAGGAAATAAAGAAAATTTATTTTGGGAATGGCTTACTATTATACCTATAAACTTAGCAGTTGCTACTAATGGATTCTTTGCAGGAGTAGAAACTAAAGGAAACTCAGCAGTAGTAAGATCTTACAGAGTTGTTTTAGACGAATTAGTACAGGATACAGTAAATAAGATTGATAAGATAGAACCAATTAATGACTGAGATATATTTAGAAATATCAAAGCTAACAGATAAGTTTAGGACTATGGCTTACGGACTTACATCAGACGAGAATGAAGTAAATGAAAGTGTACAAGAACTTATGCTTTATCTAATGCAAATGAATCCTACTACATTAAAGACTATTTATGAAAATGATGGGATTAAAGGAGTAACGAATTATGCAGCAGTTGCCTTAAGACGTGCATTAACAAGTCCAAGAAGTAATTACTATTATAAGTATAAAAAGTATTACACAAACCTTGCAGGAGTTTATATGCAATATAAAAAAAATGATTTTCACAAAAGCATATATAATTTACCCTTAGTTGAAGATGTAGATAATCAATGGGAAAAATTAGAAATGATTGATAATGCTTTAAAATCTTTTTCTTGGTACGACCAAAAAATATTTGAATTATACTATAGTGAAGGAAATACATTAAGCTCACTAGCTCAGAAGACAGGAATTAGTAGAAACAGCTTGTTTACTACAATAGATAAAGTAAGAGTACAATTAAAATACAAGCTAAGTGAATAAATTTTTTGTACCTCAAGAAATATATGAAGATAGAATTGCTATCTGTAAAGGTTGTACACACTATTCAAGCCTTTTAGGAAATTGCAAAGTTTGTCTTTGTTTTATGAAAGTCAAAGCACGTATTGCACCAATGGAATGTCCAAAGAAGTATTGGAGTAAGACATTAGAGGTAGAAGTTAGAACTGATATACCTGAAGAAATAATTGCAGAGATTATAATTTTATGGGATGACTTAAAAACAGGAAGAGCTAAAGACCAAGAAGCAAAAAGTAAGATGATACAATTATATAATACAATTTACAATACTAACTACTCAACAGGAACTAATTGTGGTTCTTGTATAGCAGCTTGTTTTGATGGTATAAAAAAGATATATAAAGAATACTCAGGAAATAATTAATAAATAAAGGGTAAGACCTAAAAGCTTTAATTTTTCAGACCTGAGTAGTAGTGGGGGGGTGTGGTTACCTCCCCAATACAAACTAAAAGAAATGGAGATAATAATATCAGATTCAGGAGATGAACAAGAAGGATTACATATAACTTTAATTTTAAAATAATGGAAAGAACTTACAAAACAATAAAGTGGATATTGAAAGACAATATTAAAAATAATGTCAGAAGTCTATGGACTTGGAAAGATGACAACTTCACAATGATTTACGAAAACTATGATGGAGATGATAGAATATATACTTCAAGTCAATTACTAAAACTATTAAGCAAATGATTATATTTACAATACTAGGTATCTTTACAGCAATATTTCTTTCTACTGTTATTATTATGAGCGTCATAGAAGGTAGGGCAAGAAACAAAACAAATGAAAAGATAGTGTGGAAAATGGATAAGGTAGAAACAAGAACAGGAGGACTAGAAAACGACAGGCTAAATGAAAGACAATAGAATCCCTAGTTACTACATAGGAACGAATGGATATGAAGCTAGGAAGGTAGTAGATGGTTTTGAACTTAGCTATAACGTAGGTACGGCAGTAACATATCTTTTAAGATCTGAAAAGAAACACGATAGTCCGATTGAGTGCATACAGAAAGCAATTAATCATTTAGAGTTTGAATTAGATAAATTAAAGAGATGACACTATACACTTGCGAATGTGGAAACACTAGAGATATTGCAATAGCAACAATAGTTCATAGAGATGGAAAATGGGTAACTAAACAAGCAGAGTGCGAAAAATGTGGTCTTTATATGACTAGCGAACCAACAGAAGGAATACCAACACTTCAAAGAACAGAACCTAGCCTAACTAAGAACAGAGATAAACTTTGGGCAGGAGCAAAAGAAAAGTTAGTAGGCGAAAGAGGAATCAATGAATCCTTTGACTAATGAAGTTCGTGATAAAGTGCGATAAAGATAAGCAAACTTTGATAAACTATTTAAAGGAATTAGGGAATGACTATTTAGTAGATGTAAAGAAACAAAGAAACACAAGAAGCAATATGCAGAATAACTATTATTGGAGTTGTATCGTTCAAGTCTTATCTAATGAACTAGGTTACTTTCCTGATGAGATACACGACTTACTAAAGGTCAAGTTCTCAAGTGAATGGAATAGCATAGAGATAAACGATAGGAATGTAGGAATCCAAGTAGTCAAGTCTACAGCTAGAATGGATAGCAAAGCCTTTGAGATATATGCAGACCAAATAAGAATGTGGGCAATGACTGAATTGGGCATAAGACTAATGCTACCAAACGAATACGAATAAATGAATATAACAAACGAATGTAATATGGAACTGATGTCAAGATATGAGGACAATTATTTTGACTTAGCAATAGTAGACCCTCCTTATGGGATAGGTGCAGCAAAACAATTATATAAAGGAACATCAAACGATGTAAATTTAAAACATAAAGAAAAAAATTGGGATAATGAAACACCAACAAAAAAATACTTTGACGAACTAAAAAGAGTAAGTAAAAACCAAATTATATGGGGTGGTAATTACTTTTTAGAAAACCTAAAAGCTACTAGATGTTTTTTAATTTGGGACAAACAAAACGGAACTAATGATATGGCTGACGCTGAGTTAGCTTGGACTTCGTTTGATTCTAGTGTACGTATTTATAGAGGTCATATATTTAAAGGTATAGGATGCACTAAATACAAACCAATACACCCAACACAAAAGCCAATATTACTTTACGAATGGATAATTGACCGATACGCAAAAGATGGAGATAAAATACTAGATACGCATTTAGGGTCAGGCTCAATAGCCTTAGCTTGCCACAATAGGAAATACGACCTAACAGCGTGCGAACTTGACAAAGAATATTATGAAGCAGCTATGAAAAGAATAACTAAACATAAGCAGCAATTAACTATGTTTTAAATAAATACGAGTAATTTCTATTATATAATACAACTTGATTAATCAAATTATTTCAAAATGGAACACGGAGGAAAAAGAGAAGGTGCAGGACGTAAAGGTAAAGGGGAAGAACAAAAGCTAATAGAACACTTAACACCTATGAGTGGAATAGCACTTGAAGCTTTACAAGAAGGTATAAAACAAAAACAACAATGGGCTGTTAAGTTATACTTTGAATACTTCTATGGTAAGCCACAGCAAAGAGTAGATGTAACTACTAATGAAGAAAGTCTTAACGTACCTTTAATAAACTTTATAAGCTCTGAATCTTAGCGACAAATACACAGCACTATTTAATTCAGATGCTAGATACTTTATCATAACAGGAGGTAGGGGTAGTGGTAAGTCTTTTGCAGTTACAGTCTTTCTTACGCTCTTAACTATGTCTAGGAATGTTAGGATTCTATTCACACGTTACACAATGACCTCGGCTCACCTTTCAATCATTCCTGAGTTCTTAGAGAAGATAGGACTTCTAGGCTATGAGAATACATTTAGTGTAAACAAGTCAGAAGTAATAAACACTAGCAACAAATCAGAAATACTATTCAGAGGTATAAAGACATCAGCAGGAAATCAGACAGGTAACTTAAAATCTTTAATGGGTATCAATACCTTTATATTAGATGAAGCAGAAGAACTTGTAGACGAAACTATATTTGACACGATAGACTTAAGTATTAGAGAAAAAACTACTCAGAACAGAGTAGTCTTGATATTAAACCCAACAACTAAAGAGCATTGGATATATAAACGATTCTTTGAGCAGAGAGGAGTTGAAGCAGGTTTTAATGGAGTTAAAGACAACATATGTTATATTCATACTAACTACCTAGATAATAAAGATAATCTATCTACTAGCTTCCTAGAGCGTGTAGAAGACATTAAGCATAATAACTTTAAGAAATATAATCATTCTATTCTTGGTTCTTGGTTAGCAAAAGCTGAAGGAGTAGTCTTTGAGAATTGGAGTATAGGTTCATTTAATCCTGATGACTTACAGACTTCTTGTGGAATGGACTTTGGTTTTAGTATAGATCCTGATTCTCTTACTGAAGTTGCAATAGACAAGAAACACAAAAAGATATACCTAAAGGAACACCTGTATCGTAACGGATTAAAGAGTCAAGAGCTTGCTCAGATAATACTTGACAAAGTAGATAGTAAATTAATCATAGCAGATAGTGCAGAGCCTAGACTAATAGCAGACCTTAAGCACTTAGGAGTAAACATAAAAGCAGTTAAGAAAGGAACGATTGAAAGTGGTATAACTAGGATGCAAGACTATGAGCTTATAGTAAGTCCTGAATCTACCAACATAGCTAAAGAGTTAAACAATTACGTCTATGCAGACAAAGGTTCTAAGCTATATGTAGATAACTACAATCACGCAATTGATGGTATTCGTTACAACATTATATACCACTTAGACAATCCAAATGCAGGAAAGTATTTTGTGCAGTAAAAAAATCGTTAAACTAAAAACAATAAATTTCTATTATATAGTGTATGAAAGTTAAAATTAAAAAAGAAGGCAAAGTAAAAGAGTTTAAACTAATTAATAATTGGTCAGATGTTACATTAGAAACCTGGCTTAAATTAGTAGATTTTGCAACAGGTACAAAGACAGAAGAAGCTACTGAAACAATAGCAGCACTATCTGATATTCCTAAGCGGTTAATAAAGGAACTAGCCTTATCAGATGTTGCAGTTATAATGAGTAAAATAGCAGAGCTACAAGCAAAGCAAGATACAACTTTAAAAAGGATAATAGAAATCAATGATGTTGAATACGGGTTTATGCCAGACCTTGATAAAATTTCTCTCGGTGAATATGCCGATGTGGAGCAGTTTATCAAGAACGGAATAGAATCAAATCTTCCTGAATTAATGGCTGTACTATATAGACCTGTTAAATTAAAGAAGAACGACATATACATAATAGACGCTTATGATGGCGACATAACACTTCGGACGGAGGAGATGAAAATGATGACAGCTGAACAAGTGCAAAGTGCATTGGTTTTTTTTTATCATTTAGGGAAGGTATTGTCAGAGATTTTGCCATTATATTTGATGGAGCTGCTGAAGGAAACGAAGACGCAATAGCTAGTAATGACTTTGCTAGTAAATGGGGATGGTTCGGAGTAATGCACAGATTGTGCGGAGAGGACATAAGTAAATTAGAAAGTATTACAAATCTAAGTCTTTTAGAGTGTTTGACTTGGTTAAGTTATGAAACAGATTTGAACTCACAAAATAAAGTAAAAAGAAATGGTTAAAAATAAAACATATAATAACGTAGTAAATACTTTGCTTAGACTTGGTGAGTATCACGAACAAATAAAATCAACATCAGTAGGGGATGTATTTGACATTAATCTTGAAAAGATGCAGAAGTTCCCATTGCTTCACATTAATCCAACATCAGTAACAACAGGAGATAGTCAGCTCACGTATAATTTTCAAATCTTTGTTATGGATATGGTAACAGAAAAAGATAATTGGACTAAGAATAATGCAGATGCTAACTTCCCAAAGCTATACAAGACTTTAAGTAATGAACAAGATGTATTCAATGAAACACTACAAATATGTACAGACTTCATAGGAATGCTTAGACACAGTGAAAGGCAATCTTTAGACGGAGTGAATGATATTAATTTCCCTATATACTTTACGCAAGACCAATTTACATTAGAGCCATTCTCAGAAAGGTTTGATAATCTTTGTTGTGGTTTTGTTTTTAATATAGGTATATTAGTACAAAACGACTTTCAGACTTGCAATATACCTGTTCAGACAAAAGGTGCAGGATATTAATGAAATGGAAGTTAAGATGGTTAACAATAGAAATAGGATGGAAAAAATTTAAAATAACAATTAATTTATAAAATTATGGCAGACTTAGTAACAACAATCAGTGAGACAGTAACTTTAAATGCAAGCCTTAGAGGCTCTAGTAACTCAGTAACAACAACAGGTATAAATGATGTATTTGAAAGGATAGTAACTTGTACTGCAGAAGCAGTAACTACTATAGGAGTATTTGCAGCTTTACCTTCTACTTCTCCAGGTGCTATTGATGTAGATCGCACTAAATATTGTAGAATCACTAACTTGGAAACAGCTGTAACTATAGAGCTTGCAGTAGTAACTACAGCAAGTAACTATCAAGTTACAATAAGACCTGGTGGTTCGCATATTCTTTATTCAGGTGATGTAGTTGCTTTAGGAGAAGCAGATACTAGTCCAAGTTTCGGAACTATGGAAAATCTAGCTTCATTACAAGTAAAACCAACTACGGCAGTTACAGCAAGAGTTGAATTGTTTGTAGGCTTAGTTTAGTGGATACTGACAATATAGAAAGATACTTAGAAAGCTTTGGTAAGCAGGTAGTCAATCGTTCTAAGGGTAACTTACAAAGAGCAGGTAAAGGAGGTAAACTTGAGAACTCAATTAAGTTTGAGATAGTTACAACTCCTGATGGATTTACTGTACAATTCTATATGTCTAACTATGGTCAATTTGTAGATAAAGGAGTATCAGGTACTAAAGTTAAAAGAAGCTTTAAAGACTACAAAGGTAAAACTATTAAGAGTCCATTTGCTTATAAAAATTCTAAAGGTCATTCACAACCTCCTAGTAGTGCTTTAGATAAATGGGTAGTAAAAAAAGGAATAGCTCCAAGAAGTGCAAGCGGAAAGTTTATGAAGCGTAAGTCTATCACATTCTTAATTGCAAGGAGTATAGGTAAAAAAGGAATACAAGGTATAAGCTTCTTCCAAAAGCCTTTAGGACTAGGATTAAAAGAGTTTGGTAAAGACCTACTAGGAAGCGTTAAAGAAGATATTTTAAATACTTTAAATAAAGAAACAATAACACAAGTAAAATAATGGCAACAATAATAGAACAGCAACCTTTATCAACATCAGCTTATATCAGAACTCCTGTCGGTCAAAATATAATTTTTGCAGTATCAAATGTTCTTATAGTAGCAAATCAAATCAACGTTAAGTTTGTTGCTGAAGTACATATAAGCTCATATCTTCCTCCTGTTCCTGGAACAACTACACAATTAGTTGGGACTTTTAAGACTAAGCCTAATAATGCAGGAGTTGGAATGTTTGATTTTAGACCTATTATTGAAAGTTATGTAAATGCTGATAACTTAGCTAAAGCAGGTAGTGAGTATAAAGAAGAACCAACTACAACTTCAAGAACACACCCAATACATTTGATTGATAAGTATTCAGGTAATAATAACTCTATGAGATATTTATTTATTAATTTTAAAGTTGAATATTTAGATCAAGTACTTACTTCACCTACCTATAATCAATTAATACAAGTTCAAGAAGCACCTTCAGCATCATATAAAATCTTTAATGGTTACTTAAAGTATACAGATAAGCTAGACCAAATAGGAGTAAATTTTGGTTTTGATATTTCTTCTTTAACCTTGTCAACAGTTAAAAACAAATTCTTGACCAATGCTTCTACTATTCAATATGCAAACATAACTGATTATGGAACTCTTGCATTTATGAATATACAGAGTTTATTGGCTATATCATTTATATACTATAATGATTCAGGAGTTGCAATTGGTACAGACCTTGTTATACGGGGAGTTGCTAATGGTGGTGTTGCTAATTATAATGGAGATATTGCTTTCGGTATAACTTTCTTTGGGTGTTTCCCTGGTAACCTTAGAAATTGGAGCAGTACGTTTCAAGGAATAGTATCTGATGTTAGCTATTATACTATTCAAGCGAAAGGACTTTTAGATCCTGTTAGTCAAATATATACTATTAATATAAACTGTCCTACCTTAAAAGGATATAAACCTGTACGACTTGCTTGGCTTAATCAATGGGGTGTTTGGGATTACTATACTTTCACAATGAAGTCAAGTAGAATGATTTCAACTAAAGGAAGTACCTATAATCAATTAGAAGGAAGTTGGAATGAATCAGCATACAGATTAGATAGTTTTAAAGGTGGAAAGAAATCCTTTAGAGTTAATGCTACTGAAAAGGTAACTATGAATACAGATTTTATTAATGAAGCTGAATCAGAATGGTTTGAAGATTTAATAAACAGCCCTGAAGTATATATCTTAAAAGGATATGAAGACATTATAGAAACTACATCAGCTTTAAATCAATATGTAACATCTGTTAGGCTTACAACTTCTAGCTACACAAGAAAGACTGTAGCAAATGATAAAGTAATTCAATATACTTTTGAAGTTGAAAAAAGTAAAACACTTAGAACTCAATCAATATAATGTCAGTACAACTTATAGTATACCCACAAAACTATGAAGGCTTAACTAATTCTACTAATATTCCTAATGCTGTTTTAGTTGATGGAATTAATTTTAGTACTGTCAATGCTTCAACAAGTTTTTTTGTAGGACAACCTAATGGTTCGCAAGAAGCAATAAATTTCTACAATCCTACGCTACCTGTTAATACTTGGAAAAGGTACAAGGTAGGAAGTTCAGGAATTTCTCAATCATTTGGTGTTTTAACTATTTCTGTAACACCTACTACTAATCAACAAGGAATTTTACAGAAGCTTTCAAACCTTACAGTCGGTGCTGTATATAATATTGAAATAGATTGTACTTTATTAATTAATGGAAATGGTTTTAATTTATCAATATTTTCTGGAACTGTTTTCCAAAGTTCACAACCTTTTCCAACAAGTGTATTAAGTAGTACAGTCATATCATTTCAATTTACGGCTAACTCTACAGAAGATACTATTGTTATAGGTGCTAATACTTCTATAAATGGAATTATTAATATTTCTAAAATAAGCATTACTACTGCACCAACACAACCTTCAGGAGTAATTCAGATTTTAGGAGATGGACAAGTAATTTTAGATTTGTATGAAGATGAAGACTTGCCATTAACTTTGAGTGTTGACGATTTTAAAAATGTAGCAGAAAAAGTACAATCTTATTCAAAGGCTTTTAATCTTCCTGCTACAAAAAGAAACAATAAAATCTTTGACCATATATTTGAAATTACACGAGAATTAGAAGTTGGTAGCCTTTTATTTAATCCTTATAAAAAAACAAAGTGTGTATTAAAGCAAGATGGATTTATTTTATTTGAAGGATATCTAAGAATGTTAAATATTACAGATAAAGAAGGAGAAATAAGCTATGATGTAAATCTTTATTCTGAAGTAATAGCTTTAGCTGACATCTTACAAGAAAGAACTTTTAGAGATTTAAATTTTACAGAGTTAGAACACGAATACAATAAGACAAATATAAAAAAAACTTGGAATGACAGCCCTGATGCTAGTATTGTTTACACAAATCCAAGTACATCAGGTTTTAGAGACCCTTATACTACTTTAAGATACCCTTTTGTAAATTGGAATGGGGATTTTATATTATCTAATAACACTAATTCTACAGGCCCTAATAACGGAAATCCTCAACTTACATCTTTAGAACAGGTATTTAGACCTTTTATAAATATAAAATACATAATAGATAGAATATTTGAAGCAACAGATTTTACTTATGAATCATCTTTTTTTAATGAAGATATCTTTAATAAGCTGTATATGGACTTTAATTGGGGTTCTGACAACAATCCATTTAGTATATTAGAAAGTGGGGAAGGTCTTATAGACCCAAACCAAATAGCAACAACTTCTTTTGCAACAATACAAACAAATGATAATAATTTTGCCACTAATATTGGTTATAGTGGAGGGGTTTATACTGCTTTGCTTGACAATCAAAGTTATAATATTTCGCAAAACTATGTATTTTCTATAGCAGGTAGTGGTGCTTGGACAGGAGAGTTTAGATGGGAAATGGTAAAAGGAGGTGTTACCTCTTATATAAATTTAACTCCTGTGAACGGAGTAGGAACAAACATTTTGTATTTTTCAGGTACTGTATCAGAAATCTTAAATACAGGAGATACTTTAACACCTCAATTTAAAAGTGATTCAGCAGGAACAAATACTTTTCAAATAGGAACAATTAATTCATCGTATGGTGTTACTTTAGTAACAACTAGTGCTTCAGCTGCTACAAATAATTCTTTTTTACAAACTCTAAGAGGTGAATTAGGACAATGGGATTTTTTAAAAGGATTGATTACAATGTTTAACTTAGTAACTTTACCTGATGAAGACAATCCTAACAATATAAAGATAGAGCCTTATGCAGATGTATTTATAAATAGTGATGATAGTGTTCAATTAAATTGGACTGAAAAGATAGATGTATCGCAAATGAAACTAACACCTTTGACTGACTTAAATAGAAAAACAATGTTTAAGTTTGTAGAAGATGATGATGATGCAGCTTTTATGCAATATAAAAATCAAGTAGGCGGTCATTTGTACGGAAGTCAGTTATTTACTGTTTCTGATGAATTTAATATATTAGAAGGAGAAGATGAAATAATAGCAGAACCTTTTGCAGCTACAGTAGTAAAACCTTTGTCAGGTAATTTCCCTAATTTTATTACTCCTGCAATTTATGCTATGAATGATGATGGAACTTCAGAAGGTTTTGAAAATAGTCCAAGAATAATGTTTAACAATGGAAAAAAGCCAACGGGAGCTTCTTTTTATATACCTCCACAAAATGGATTAAGTAGTGAAAATCAAACAAATTTTCTTCAGTTTAGTCATTTGTCTTCAATACCTACTTCAAGTGCTACTCCTTCAACTACTTTAGATTTTCATTTCGGTATATGTCAATTATTGCCTGGCGTGGGAGACCCTACAAATCAAAACTTATTTGAATTATATTGGCTTCCTTATTTAAATGAGCTTTACAATCCTAACACTAGGACTATGACTATTAAAGTAAATCTTAGTGCTTCTGACATTAATACATTTAAGTTCAATGACACAGTCTTTATAAAGAACAGAGTCTTTAAAGTAAACAAGATAGACTACAAGCCAAATGACTTAGCAACAGTAGAATTTATACTTATACCATAATGACTAAAGTAAGAACAACGCCATTTTTAACAGGCTATACAGTTAAGCCTTCATCTGTTTCAGGTCTAGGAATAGTAACATTTACTGATGGAACAAATCAAATAACACCAAATCAATTACAATGTGAAGCTTATGGTTACACATATAATAAAGTTACAGGTACTTGCTCAACTTTTCTTTATAATACAAATTTAAATAGAGCTTTTGCTAATGAAAACAATAAAACTTTTGGTTCTAATAACTCAACACAAACAGGAACTAATAATACTTTAGTAATGGGTGAAAGTAATACTGTTAGAGGTTTTTCTAGGAATAGTATTATAACAGGGAGTAATAATGCAATAGACAATGGAGTAAACAATGCTAACGTTTCAGGTACTTTAGGTGAAGCTACAGCCGATAACTCAATAGTGTTGGGTGGTAACAATGGTTCTGATGCTATAGGCGAAAGACAGTCTATACAGTTGCTTTATGGTATTCAGACAACTGATGGTGTAAATACAGTTAGCTTTTTAAACAATACAACAGATAGTCTATTCGCTATTC
>Ga0209482_1001958_pt1 | contig 13302 bp, 15 predicted proteins | sample CoawatmetaG10DNA_FD_187512 | JGI IMG/M metagenome (GOLD analysis project Ga0209482, IMG submission 187512) | Marine microbial communities from the West Antarctic Peninsula - Coastal water metaG104-DNA (SPAdes) (version 2) | ecosystem: Environmental > Aquatic > Marine > Coastal ...
GGGATGATGTCATCAAGGTTCCAGTGGGTGCCTATAAGGTAACACTACCTGATGGTGAGGTTGTTTACAGTAAGACAATCTCTACACGTATCTTCTCACAGCGTCACCAGTGGCAGAAGTGGGATGCAGATGCTAAGGCTATGCACAAGACATTGCTAGCAGCTAACCTCAACATGGACCTAAAGGATACGACAGGTAAGTTTAACCTTGGGCGTCCATCAGGATACATCAAAGACTTTCAGTCACTGCCTGAAGAGATGAAGACAATCATCCGTAGTGTTAAGCGGGTGCGTGTACTGCTTGGTGTGCTTACGCTAGACAAACCTACTGATGATATGGGTACTGCTATCAAAGGTCTTGAGGCAGAGATGCCATTCGTAATGGATGTGAAGAACAACGAGTCCATGAAGGCTATGGATGCATCTATCAGTCAGATCATTAACAAGAAGCTGACACCTGTAGAGCACACCCTCAAGTTAGGCAGTGCTAAGCGTGACCTGCCCTCTGGTGGTAAGTATGCCATCATTGTACCTGCACTAGGTGAACAGGTTCCATATGGCGCAACTGATAGTAAGATCCTTCAAGACTTTATTGATTGGATTGCTGGCACTAACAGCTGGATAGAAGGCAAGCACAAGGACGCTGCTGCTGGATCTATCTCAGAAGAAGACGCTAAGATCGTAGGCTCTATTGTAGAAGTACGAGAGTTTGAGGGATGATACACCCAGCTGAGCTATCAGTACACGCATTCTTGCGGTCAGCTATTAATGGCAAGGCAAGTATGAGTGAAGAGATAATACAAGGAGTAGCCACTGATGTGGCTGCTGCTCTCAACAAGCAGTTCAATGGTGGGCCACGTGATGAGTTTCGTTTGCGTATGTCCAACATTGGGCGGCCTAGATGCCAGCTGTGGTTTGCGAAGAACAACCCGGACACTGACGTTCAGAAGCCTACATCATTCATGTTGAACATGTTGATGGGGGATTGGACTGAGGCTATGTTCAAGGGTGTACTACGTGCAGCTGGTGTAGAGTTTGGTGATAACGATAAGGTTACCTTAAAGGTGGGTGATGCTGACATCAATGGTGAGTATGACATGGTGTTGGATGGTAAGGTAGACGATGTTAAATCAACTACACCCTACGGTTACGACAACAAGTTTGCCAGCTATGATTCACTAGCCTACGCAGATGACTTTGGCTATGTGTCCCAGCTTATAGGCTATGCTGTGGCAGCTGACAAGGGTGTTGGTGGATGGTGGGTTGTCAACAAAGTTAATGGCCAGTTCAAATATGTCTCAGCTGAGACAGCTAATGTAGAGGAGGTAATGGAGACTATCAAAGGTACAGTAGACTACATCAATAATGATGAACCCTTTGAGAGATGCTTTACGGCTGAGCCAGAAACGTTTAGGAAGAAAGCAAGCGGCAACATGAAGCTATGCAAGACATGTTCATGGTGTGACCACAAGAAGAAGTGCTGGCCTGAGTTACAAGAGCTACCATCTAAGGTGTACTCAGGATCAAAACTACCCCCGTTAATAGAATATACTTACGTAGAAGGATAAAAATACATGACTAAGATTACACTAGACGATATTGATTATGACACAGATGACTTTACAACTGATCAATCAGCATTAATAAAAGAGATTCAGATTAACGGTAGCTCTAAGGGTAGCCTTGAGTACCAGCTGTACTGTGTGAAGGCTCAGGGTGAGAGGTTGGTTAATAGTTTGAAGGTATCACTAACAAGCAACGATGAACCAGCTGATGCAACAATCTAAAAGGTATCACGCTAAAGGTAAGTATAGGAGTGGTCTAGAAAAAAGTACTGCTCTTATACTATCTGGGTGTCAAAAGGCTGTACGTTATGAGCAGCTGAAGATAGAGTGGGAAGACTTACGCTATCGCACCTACACGCCTGACTTCCAGCTAGACAACGGTATACTAATTGAGACAAAAGGTATCTTTGATTCTGAAGACAGAAACAAGCATTTAGAAGTCCGTAAGCAGCACCCTGAGCTAGACATTAGGTTTGTATTCAGCAACGCCTACGCTAAGCTGTACAAGGGAGCTAAGTCTAAGTACTCAGGGTGGTGTGATAAGCATGACTTCCTCTGGGCAAACAGAGTTATACCTGAGGCATGGCTTGAGGAAAAAGGAGATATCATTAAGGTAGATCGTATACCATTAAAGAAAGAGAGAAGGAAGTAACATGCCATATGAATTAGCAGACGATGAAGTTGCTTTTATTATACGCCCAATAAACAATGAGGACATGGATGAATGGGATGGTAGTGTAGGTACAGGCATAGCAGTAGGTGATAACTTCTGTTACTCTGATGATGTTCTTAGTGACTTAGTTTACGTAGCTACTCTATGTAGTGCCTTCTTAGATTTGATGGAGAAGGATGAGGAGGTATTTAATAGCGTAAATGACCACCGTTACGAAATGATGATGAAGCAAATTAATAACCGTAATAAGGAAGATAAGCCTTTACAAAATACCAAGGGTGAGGTAGTAAACTTCAACGAGTATACAAAAACAAAGGGTAACGCATGAGTAAGTTTGATCCAGTAGATCGTCCAGCCCACTACAACATGGGAGGTCTAGAATGTATTGACTATATCAAACAGGTAGTAGGCTTGGATGGGTTCATTGCTTACTGCCATGGCAACATGATCAAGTATCAGCACCGCTACCGTTACAAGCAGAAGCCAGCAGAAGATATGTTGAAAGCTGCATGGTACTTAAATAAAATGAATGAAGCACTAGCGGAGAAACACAAATGACGGGCAAGACTTTTAGCGTCACGTTCTTACTTCACATTGATGAAGCTAATAATATATTAGGATCGTATGAAGACGCACATACGGATGACGTTAGTGATCTTGTAACTGACACGTTCTATGATATAGATGACGTTACTGTACAGAACATCTTAGTAAGGGAAAGAGACTTATGATTACACAAGAAGACATTGATTCTATACGGTACAAGACAGACATAGAAGAATACAATGACAAGTTTAATGAGGATGGTATACCTAAGAATGACCTAGCTGCTTACAGTCAGTGGGTTGAGGGCAAGATAATAACTAAGGGCATGACAAGGCAGGTAGAGAATATCTTAGGTCTTGTAGGAGAGGCTGGTGAAGTAGCTGAGAAATTAAAGAAGAGCTTACGAGATGGGGCTGTACTAGACAAAGAAGGTATGATAAAAGAACTAGGTGACGTACTGTTTTATGTTGCAGCATGTGCAAACTTCTACGGTAGTACACTAGAGAAGGTAGCTAATTTAAACATGAAGAAACTAAACAGTCGCAAAAAGCGTGGCGTATTACAAGGATCAGGGGACAACAGATGAACAACTATCTACCTACAGATTACCAATCATTTATACACAAGTCCCGCTATGCACGATGGCTGGACAAGGAAGGAAGGCGTGAGACTTGGGGCGAGACAGTATCACGCTACATGGAAAACATTGTATACCCTGTGGCTGGCACAGACACGTACATCAAGGAGATTGAAGAAGCTATACTATCACTAGAGGTAATGCCTTCTATGCGTAGCCTCATGACAGCTGGTCCTGCAGCTATGAGAGATAACATTAGCATGTACAACTGCTCATACATTGCAGTAGATAACATCGTAGCATTTGATGAAGCTATGCACGTTCTCATGTGCGGTACTGGGGTAGGCTTCAGTGTTGAGCGTCAGTACGTTCAGAAGCTACCTGAAGTACCTGAGTTGTTTAACAGTGAGACTAACATAGTTGTTAAGGACAGCAAAGAAGGTTGGTCAAAGGCTCTACGTCAAGTGATTGCGCTACTGTACAGTGGTGAGATACCTACGTGGGATGTGAGTAGAGTACGCCCAGCTGGTGCAAGGCTCAAGACATTCGGAGGTAGGGCATCAGGCCCAGCGCCACTGATTGACTTGTTTAACTTTACCATCAATACATTTAGGGGTGCTCAAGGTAGAAAGCTTAGCTCCATTGAGTGCCACGACATCATGTGTAAGATAGGTGAAGTAGTAGTGGTGGGTGGTGTACGCCGTAGTGCTATGATATCATTGAGTAATCTTAGTGATGACCGTATGCGTACAGCTAAGTCTGGTGCATGGTGGGACAACAACCCGCATCGTGCCTTGGCTAACAACTCAGTAGCATACTCTGAGAAGCCTGACAGTCTATCATTCATGCGTGAGTGGATGGCATTGGTTGAGTCAGGCTCAGGTGAGCGTGGTATCTTCAACCGTGAGGCAGCTAAGAAGCAAGCAGCTAAGAATGGTAGGCGTGATGCAGACCATGACTTCGGCACTAACCCTTGCAGCGAGATCATACTACGCAGTGGTCAGGTGTGCAATTTAACAGAGGTAGTAGTACGTGCGACAGACACTATTGATTCACTTGAAAAGAAAGTACGCATTGCTACAATCTTGGGTACAGTACAATCTACCTACACAAAGTTCCCCTATCTGCGAAAGATGTGGCAGCGAAATACCGAAGAGGAACGACTGTTGGGTGTGTCTCTCACGGGGATAATGGATAACCCATTACTCACAACTAAGAACGCTGGATTGGAGAAAACACTTGAGCATCTTAAGTCTATCGCCGTGGCTACTAATATTCAGTGGGCTGAACGCCTTGGCATCCCTGTCTCTACTGCTATCACATGCGTTAAGCCTTCCGGGACGGTATCACAACTGGTTGATTCCGCCTCTGGTATTCACTCTCGTCACTCACCCTATTATATTCGTACTGTACGTGGTGACAATAAAGATCCACTGACACAGTTTATGAAGGATCAGAAGATACCTAATGCGCCAGACGTAATGAAGCCAGACCAGACTACCGTGTTTAGCTTCCCTCAGAAGGCTCCTGAAGGCGCAGTGTGTACCAAAGATACTACAGCTATTGAGCAGCTAGAGATGTGGCTCATGTATCAACGGCATTGGTGCGAACATAAGCCTAGCGTAACTATAAACGTCCGTTCTGATGAATGGTTTGAAGTAGGTGCTTTTGTATATAAGTACTTTGATGAGATGTCGGGTGTATCTTTCTTGCCCTTCAATGAGCATACATACCAGCAAGCACCTTACCAAGACTGTGGTAAGCACGACTACCACGAACTGCTATCTCTTATGCCAGATAAGATTGATTGGGAAGACCTAGCAAACTATGAGAAGGAAGACAACACTGCAGGGAGTCAGACACTAGCGTGTTCTGGTGATTCCTGTGAAATCGTAGACTTAGTATAAAGGAAATACAATATGACTTTTCTATCAGCACTTATCGTAGTACCAGTAATGACAATATTTACAGGGACTTTACTTGAAAAAGTTGTCATCCCTGTTATTACTTACATAGCTACCTAAACTTAACACCTAAGCATGTGACTAAACTGCTTACTTAAGGAATTAGTATGAAACAATTAGACTTATTTGATAGCTTAGCTAAGGATGATAAAGCTAAGAAAGAGAAGCAAGCAGCTAAGGGCAAAGCTTACAGAGAAGCTAACAAAGAGAAGATAGCTGCTTACAAAAAAACTTACAGAGATGCTAACAAAGAGAAGCTACGTGCCAAGAAAAAAGCTTACTACGAAACTAATAAAGAAGATTTCCTTGCTAAGGGCAAAGCTTACAGAGTAGCTAACAAAGATAAGATACGTGTCAAGATGCAGGATTACTACGAAGCTAACAAAGAGAAGGTAGCCGCTTACTACGAAGCTAACAAAGAGAAGATAGCCGCTTACAGAAAAGCTTACAAAGAAGCTAACAAAGAGAAGCTAGCAGCTTATGATAAATCTTATAGAGAAGCTAACAAAGGGAAGAGAGTAGCTTACAAAAAAGTTTACTACCAAGCTAACAAAGAGAAGCTAGCAGCTTATGATAAAGCTTATAGAGAAACTAACAAAGAGAAGATAGCCGCTTACTACGAAGCTAACAAAGCAGATAGAGTTGCCCAGCGAAAAGTTTACTACCAAGCTAACAAAAATATGTCTCGTGCAAGGGGGGCTAAGCGCAGGGCATTAAAGCTTAAACAAGTACCCATACACCTGCGTGACTGTCCTCAGGAGAAGCAACGTCTATTGCAGACGTACAAACTAAGTAACATTCTAACCCAAGCAACAGGAGTACAACACCATGTAGATCATATGTGGCCTCTAGCGGATGGTGGGCCTCACTGGTCAGGTAACCTACAAGTTATAACTGCATATGAGAACCAGAGTAAGAATGCCTCTGTATGTGAGGCTACTAAGAGTACTATAATAAAAAGCCTAGAGAGCTTTCAATCAGAGAGAACTATCTAATGAAACTACAACAAGAAGCACAAGACCACTTAGATAGCAAGAGGCGTGTGTTTGATGAAGGCCTACTGGATCACTTTACTTGGACAGAAGAGTTCGTCAACGCTAACCTCTGGGAAACTGAGGAGCTAGAGATAGCTAAGCAACACCTCACTACTGCCCTGCTATGGGTTAGACGTTCAGCAGATAAGCATGGACTTAAGTAATACTAGAAAGGGCGGCTTAGTGTCGCCCCTTCTTTTGTTTAGCTTACCTATTGGAACCAGAGACTACACTAGATAGGTCATCCTTAACAGCATCTAAGTATAGTATTAAGAAATCTAATTGATTGTCATCTAGATCTGTTACCTCCATGTCTAGATTTAATTTCTTCATTGCCTTAGTTACATCAGACTTAGTAGAACCTTTGCCACCCTTACTTATATTATAAAGCTTAAGGGTCTTACTGTCACTAGGGTCAATACTATTCTCAAGTATATCCATAGTAGTCTTCTTGGAACGTTTAAGTACATCAGCAAGCATGGCCTTTCGTTCTTTCACACCATTATTTTTCCACTCATAACTGTTTACCGTCTTCTCAGCATTAGTTTCTAAGAATCCAAACACATATTTATTGATGTCGTTCCTTACCTCTGGGATAAAAGACTTTATGTTAGTACGCCATTGAGGCATACCTATCTCATTATACATACGTTGAATAGATGTCTGACCTGACACTTCCCTATAACCAAAGATACGTCCTATGCCTGTTGGTGTAGCCTGACCAGTTAGTGCATTAAACTTTTCTTTTTGTTCAGGTAATAGATCTGTAAAGATTTGATCTACATAACGAGTAGACTTGTTTATAAACTCTGAGCCTTGCTTACGATCAGGTGGTATGAAGTCTTCCCCTCTAGCTAAACCTATGATCTGATTAACAGGATCAAATGGTCTTGATAATCCACTGATATACATAGAGCCTGTATCTTGTACAACTTTAATTAGTTGATCTCTAATTGGCTCATCCATATCCCCTGTTATAAGGTCTGCAAATAAATCATAGGACATCTTAGCTGAGTCACCTAGCTGACGTGTTAGATTTTTAGGTCCGAATACAGTTACAATTTCTCTCCACATATCAGGAGGAGCACCACCATCCCTAACCATGTGAGCGCCTACACGTCCCATAGCTTTATAGTAGCTGTACGGGAAGTCATACATGCGGTTACGTATCGCACCATCTGAACCCCGTTCATCAAACAAAGCCAAGCCTTCTTCCATGTTCTTATATTCACGTGCAGCTGTGACACCAATCAGACCAAGACCTACGGAGCTTTTGATAGCTAATTCTAAAGGGTCACGGGTAGTACCAGCTGCATACTTATGTACAAAACTTATACCTGAGTGATCAAGGAAATGACCCAAGGTGTTGTTAAAGAATTGCCCAAAAGGAACCATAGCTCCAAAGACAGGGACCTTTCGTATGTCTTCTATAGGACGTGCAAAATATTCAAAACCTTTAGCTGCCTTTGTACGGTCACCGCCATAAGACTTAGCGTACACAGATCTTAGTGCATCCTCAACAGCTGTGGCTTGCAGTGCAGCGTATTCGTCACCCTTTAAGTTCTTAAATAAGTTAGGGTCTTGTATAAATTCTGAGTAGGACATATTATAGTTTATACGAATCTGTTTATCTATGGCGTACATAAACTCTTGGGACTTAGTGAACATGTCCTGAGCCTTAACACCGTACATAGTCTGGGCAAAGTCCATGACCTTTTCAAAACCGCCGGGCTTATTTACATCAGACATATCAAAGCCTAAGTTTTTATACACGTCATCAAGCTCAATGCCGCCAGACATGTAACGAAATAATTCTTTCTGCGCCTTAGGATTTGCTGACAGATAAGAGAAAGCTGCTTGCTTTGTAGCGTAAGGGCTTACTAAGTTTGTAAACTTCTGACGCTGAAGGGAGTACATGAGCTTTGATTTTGTAGCAAATTCTGATGCTTTAGTATTACGTCCAATAGCCAACTCACCTAGAGCACGTCCTCCATACAACGCCCCCCTAATCATATCCCCTACAGATGTCATAGCGGAAGCATTACCCCAACCAACAACGTTAAGTGCTGTTGTACCGGGGTGTGTAATCAACATACGAATTAGGTTCTGCTGTAGACCCATGCCTTTTTCTTTTACACCAGTCCTGAAGGCATCTACTGTATCCTTAGTAGGTGCATCAGTAACCTCATCTACCATTACATTTAATCTCTCTACTGCTGACAGGCCATCTGGCGATAGCTTTAAGTCTCGCTTAAGACTAGAAAGTATTTGCCCATCACGTCCCCACTTAGCAGACATACTAGACAATGCATACATGCCACCTTTTAATTTTAGCTTTGAAAACTCAGGAAGTTTTTTCATAGTAATATTATACAATGCTTCCACTTCAGACTTGGCTTGAGTAGGTAAGGCATCTATAGTCTCTGTTAAGAAGTCTGTAAAGTTTTGGAATTTGTCATCTTCATTTGATAACTTAATACCAAAGTCTTCAAAGATACCCTTAAGCCCTTTGAATTTAGCATTGCTATCGTCTATGCCGTGAAAGAATGCAGATAGTAAATCATCTCTACGAGGGTCCGCAGCGGCCTCATCTGACATACGAATGAGAGTGTCTCCCATGTCTACTTTATCTGCCCACCTCTTTGCATTAGTAGTACTTTTCTTTATAGCTTTTGTAAGAGCCGCTGAGTCCAATGCTTTAATGGCTGCTTTGTTGCTCTTCTTACGTTCAGTTTTAGCCAAAGCCTCAGCAGCAATATCTAATGAGATTGCATTGTCATGTGCTTCTATAAATAAAGGTAGGGTTGCTTGGCTATGAGGGGACTTATTCAGCAGATTAAATCCGTATGCTAAGGAGCCGCCAAATACACCAGATATCCCAGTAAGTGCAGACTGTGCTACACTAAAGTTATCTTGGACAGATTTACCCTCTGATACAAGGGCGTTCATCCGTGCTCTTTGATATACAGAATCAACAGCAATTGCAGCAGCACTATCAAAGCCAGCTGTAAGAGCTATCTCTTTACGTGCTAAAGTCTTCATACCTTTACTAAAGGCATCCTTAGAAACAGCGGAACCTTTCTTGCCAGATATACCTTTAATAGGCTGGCCCTTAATGATCTGGCCAATTACTCTCTGTTCAATTATGTTAGCTTGTACTTGCTGCGCTGGGTTGAGTGCACCTTTTATAGTCTTTTTGCCTAGCTCTTTAGCTACAAGTGTCTTTACTGTTTCTTTAGCCAGCTGTGCTGCAACCTTAGTCGCACCCCCTGTAATAAGTTTACCAAATCCTAGAGATACTATGTTAACAGGATCAATTACAAGAGCACGAGCATAGTCACCTACAGCATCAGCCTTCTGACCAAAGGTATACTCTTCAGAGAAAGCATTCTTCATGTTATCAAAGAGATTGTATGCCTGACCTGCACCTATTTTCTTAGCTTCGTCATCACCTGTACTATTAAGATAGGCTAACTCTGTGACTGTTGTTACAGACTGACCAAAGTTAAACTTACGCATGTGGTTAACAAAAGAATCTACAATCTTCTGACGGTTATGATCTGATTCTCTCATACCAAAACGTTGATCCATATACTGTCCGACTACAGCAAAGTTACTGTCGGTCATCAGGTCATTGATAGTCTCAGCATCTGGTAGGGCTTCAACTGCAGCCTTAGTAGAAATCTCTTCATTAAGAGGGCCGAAGCTATCATACTTAAAATCAGACACCTCTTCTTCCTGACCAGCAGGATAAAAAGACTCATACCCAAACTCTTCTCCATCATCCTCACTAGCAGGATAAAAAGACTCATACCCAAACTCAGCCATTAATCAACCTCATATCCTAATTCACGTAACTTATCCATTAGCTGCCTCTTATTTCTATTTAAGCTTGTGTCTTGGATTTGATGAGGCTGAAGATTGGCAGCAGTTTGTTCTGGTGAATTAAACTTTTCAACAAAAGTATCCTCATTAATAAGAAGTTCAGGAGCTACTCTTTTAAGTAACTCTATTGTTTCTGCGTCTACTTGTAAGTATTGCTTCTGGGATGGCGGAACTCCAGCAGAGTTTAGCTTTGCCAATGCGGGGATGTGAACAAGGAAATCATTTGAATCATCTCTGCCATCAAAGAAATCTTTTACCCAACCTGTGATATTACTAATTATCCTATCACCCGTTTCCCTATTATTAGCACGTTGCTCATCTAAAGTAGATGGCCCTGCAGATATTTCAGGGGATGCAGCCGGGAACTCTGAGTTCTCTAACTTATCTATTAAGTCCATCATTATAAGTTGTACTTGTTCTGGAGCAGCTTCCATATCTACAGCTATTTGATCAGCCAATTCTGTACGTTTAGCGTCTGATGCACCAGTGGCATCTGCTACAAGATAATTGTTTACTGTTTCTAGCAGGGCATTTAGGCTAGTACCTGCTACATCATAGGCCTCTTCAAATGATCCATCTGGGTTAATAGTATTACTAGCTTCTCTCTTTTGAAACTCAACATTATAGTTATCATCAAAATCTTTTACTGCATTGTCACCTAGCCTTGTCCAGCCAGAAAGGATTGGATTATCTTCAACCTTATCTGCAATATTTAAGTCCAGCATCTGTGATGAAAGAGGCTTTTCTACACGGCCATCGTCATCAAGTGTTTGGACAGTAACTTCTTGCATTACGATAGGTTGTTCTCCAGTAGGGCTAAGTGAAGGATTAGGATTATTTGGATCTCTATTATCTTTATAGAAATCAGATACTCTTAGAACCCCCTTTAATATAAAGAAAGAATCTCCTGACGCTTTTGCATCAGCCAATGTATCATAGGACTTAAAAGCTTTAAGAGGTATAGCCTCAGGGTACTTAACTAATAGGGATGAGTAGGATGCTTGCATAAACTCAGGGCCACCCTCTCTCTTCTGTCTTTCGTCAAAGAAAAACTGCTTAACGCCGGGCTGGTAATTGAAATGAGGGTTCTTACTCAGGCCACCATTGGTTGAGGCGTCATACTCTAGCATATCATTCCTAATGGAGGGTATCATAGACCTTATTACGTCATACTTTTCAGCTTTGATTGCAGCCTGAAGAGTATTGTAATCTGCTAGAGGCTGACCGCCTTTTCTTTGTAGCTCCGCAATCTCCTCACCTGTCTTAGCTATACCCTCTAGTACTGTTTGCGCCTTTGCTAAAGACTGAGTATTAGAATACTGTGCCATTCTAATGTAGGCTGTCTCTGAGTATTGAGTAGGGAGACTACTAAAGTCTACACTCAAAGGAGCTTGCATACCTGAAGGGGCTGTACCCATGATGCGTTTTATATCACGCCCAGAGTACCCGTCAATGTACATCTCATCTAGCGCCCTGTCAGATGCGTTAGGATCAAAGCCAAAGGATGACCAGAAGCTTGCCTTTTCATTCTCAGCAGGATCATCTGTAGCTGCATTCTTATATAAACCAAACGTCCTCTCAATGTTCTGCTGGTAAGTCTGTCCAGAACTCTTATAGTCGTCAGCTTTCTCAACCATCTTATTAAACTCAGACGCAGATAACTGACTTGGTGTCATACCTTTAACACGAGAATATAGAGATTCTAAACCAGCTGGGCCTGAAGTCTCAACAATGTAGTTGATATTTTCAGCCTTCAAACCCATGGTCTCAAGTTCCATGCCTATGTTAACAATATTATTAACTTTATTTTTAGCACCCGTCACTGCCTGTACGCCATACGTCATCAGGAAGTCACGGTCTTTTGCACGTTTGTTTGTTATGTAAGCTGCTTGAGTATCTAAGAAATTCTTACTTGAATTAAAAAAGCCTGTTGCAAAACTCATATTATATACCCCTACTCATTAAGCCCATACCACCCACTGTTTGGGCAGGGGTTTCTTCACCCATGGATTCCATCTCATCAACCATACCTTGCTCAGCAGAGCTTGAATCCATAAGCTTTTGTTGCTCACCCTCTTGCTCTGGTGACATACTATTTTGCATTGCTTCCAAGTCATCCTCACCAGCTGAGCCTAGTGCACCTAAAGTCTGACGTGCAAACTCATCGTCACCTTTGCCTAGATTATCATCTAACTTCTTGAGTATTAAGGAACGAAGTTTTTCTTCTTGCAACTCATCGTCAGTCTTGTCTGCAGTAAAGGTATCCTTGTATTCAATGCCAGCAGTACGAGCCATGTAGCTCATCTCTTCCTCAATAACAGGTGAGAGTATTAGGCTAACATCAATTGAATGAATGCCCTCACTCACAGCAGAGGTAAGCATACTGCGTGTAAGAACATCTACTGGGTAGCCATACTCCATAAGAAATAGCACAGACTCAGCAACAGGCTTCTCAGACAGGCGGTCCATGTGAAATCTAAAAGCTTCATTAGGATCTGAAATCTCAGGAGGTCTTTCCCAAGCGAAGTTGTTGGGTTCGTCTGTGAGAGATTGACCGGGGATGGGAGCCAGCATTGCCATATTACTTTACCTTACTATTTAGTGAAACCTGCACCAAAGTACAGACCTATGATTGCGGATACTATATGTGTATCTAGTGGAGTTATTACAAAGCCGTTGGCTGACTTCCATTGTATTGCTTCTTCTGGGCCAAACAACCAGTTAGTAAAGCCACCCTGTACCTCAGTGTAGCCTACGATAACGTTGACCTCAGGATACCACACTGCCACTACCTTTGGCAAGACAATAATAGAGAACACAGCAGATAATGCTATGAGCCTACGTGTCCAAGCAAAGTGTGAGTCAGTCTTACCTGCGTCACGTGCAGCATTAACTTGTTCAGCTTGGAAGTTAGCCCTAGCTAGTAGCATCTTGTTCTGCTCAGCCTTAGATTTATTAGACTGACCCCATATAGACATCACCCCACCTAGTATGGTAGAGAAGAGCATGGTGATTAGTTCTAAGGGTAAGCCAAACATTTACTGAGCTTTACTTTGTGT
>Ga0209482_1001959_pt1 | contig 13296 bp, 24 predicted proteins | sample CoawatmetaG10DNA_FD_187512 | JGI IMG/M metagenome (GOLD analysis project Ga0209482, IMG submission 187512) | Marine microbial communities from the West Antarctic Peninsula - Coastal water metaG104-DNA (SPAdes) (version 2) | ecosystem: Environmental > Aquatic > Marine > Coastal ...
GGCTAAGGGTCTTAAAGAATTGATTGGTATGTTGTATATTGGACAGATTCCTCGTTGGAACTTATCTAAGATACGTCCAGCAGGCGCTCCTCTTAAAACCTTTGGTGGTAGAGCATCTGGCCCAGAACCATTAGAGGCTTTATTCAATTTTGCAGTAAATATCTTTAGAAATGCAAAAGGACGTAAATTATCATCTGTGGAATGTCATGATATTGTTTGTAAGATTGCAGAGGTAGTAGTTGTAGGGGGTGTAAGAAGAAGCGCGCTCATAAGTCTTTCTAACCTCTCTGATGACCGTATGAGACAGGCTAAGACAGGACAGTGGTGGAATACAGAACCACAACGTGCATTGGCAAACAACAGTGCTTGTTACACAGAAAAACCAGATATTGGTACATTCATGGATGAGTGGAAGTCTCTTTATGATTCTAAGTCTGGTGAACGTGGTATTTTCAATCGTGAAAGTGCAATGAAACAAGCTGCAAAGAACGGCCGCAGAAATGCAGAACATGACTTTGGAACAAACCCCTGTTCAGAAATTATTTTGCGTAGCAGAGAGTTTTGCAATCTATCTGAGGTTGTAGTTCGTCCTACTGATACACGCGAAACTCTTTTAGAAAAAGTTAGACTTGCTACAATTCTTGGTACAATACAGGCTACGCTTGTTAACTTCAAATATGTATCTTCTGTATGGAGAAATAATTGTGAAGAAGAAAGACTTTTAGGAGTCTCTCTTACTGGTATCATGGACAATAAATTACTTAACGGTAAGGGATTGGATCATGCATTACCAGCAATATTGCAAGACTTACGAAACGAAGCAATTAGGACTAATGAAGAGTTTGCAAAGAAAATTGGTATCAATCAATCTGTTGCAGTTACTTGTGTTAAACCATCTGGTACAGTAAGTCAGTTAGTTGATGCAGCTTCTGGTATTCATGCAAGACATAATCCTTTTATGTTCGTACAGTACGTGGAGACAAGAAAGACCCACTTACTAAGATGATGACTGATATGGGTTTCCCTGTAGAAGATGATGTTATGAATCCTAGTCACACAGCAGTATTCTCTTTCCCTATGAGTGTTCATAAGGATGCAGTTTTTCGTACAGACATGAGTGCTATTGATCAATTGAAGTTGTGGAAAATATACCAAGAACATTGGTGTGAACATAAACCCTCTGTAACCATCTCTGTTAAAGAGGAAGAGTGGTTAGCTGTTGGTGCGTGGGTATATGACAACTTTGATATGATGAGTGGTGTCAGCTTCCTTCCATTCAGCGAACATACATATAAACAAGCACCCTACCAAGACATTGAAAAAGAGGAGTTTGATTTGTTATTAAATAATATGCCAAAAGAAATTGATTGGTCTAAACTTTCAGATTACGAATTAACAGACATGACTATCGGCTCTCAAGAATTAGCTTGTGTTGCTGGTGGTTGTGAGATTTAATACATGAAACTTATAGTATGCGAAAAATGTGAAGCTGAATATAAAATATTCCATAACATGAATGATATGTATTATGTTATGGAATATTGCACTTTTTGTGGAGAATTTCTAACAGAAGAAGAGCTTCAAGATGAAGTAGAACTTCAAGGTTATGATAATGAGGAAGAATAGTTGAGTGGAACATTATTTGGTTTTCCTGTATATAATGTTAGGATTAACCCTGATTCTTATGATAAACAAAAAATAGTCAGTGACATAACAGAAAATTATGAGATAGATAGCAATAGGAATGAGTGGGGCTCTAGTAATCTCCACCATCCCTATGGCGATTGGGAAAATGAAAAGTTTATAGATATCAACTATAGTAAACTAAAGGAAGTTTATCAAAAAACTTTTGATAGGTTCTTTCATACTGATGGTTTTATTAGTAATAAACCTTTTAATTTCCACTGGAACATTGTTAACTACACAGCAATTAAAACAGGTCAATACATGAAAGCTCATACTCATCCAGAGTATGATTTTTCTTGCACTCATTATATCAATTATAATCCAGAAAAACATAGTTCTTTACGGTTTGTAAATAGTAGTCCTACTGGTTTATTTGGTAGAGAAATAATGAACGAACAGTATAATATTGCAGATAGATCACATTTATCAAATTCATATTTGTATGGTGATTATGACTATCCAGCTGTTGAAGATGATATGATAATATTTCCAGCAACATTACAACACGAAGTTCCTGTTCAAAAAGAAACAGATGAACTGAGAATAGTTGTAGTAACTAACATAAAACTTTTAAATGCTTAATAACATACCCTATATAATATGACTAAAGAGGAAATATGAAAAAAATAATAGATCGTTTGAAACATTGGTACGAAATTAAGATAGATCGTTTGAAACATTGGTACGAAATTAAGATGGAAGGGCCTCCTGTTCCCAAATATTTATCAGGTAAACAGACATTGAAAGTAAAAAATAATGAAAACAATAATATGTGATATTGACGGCACTCTATTAAATTACTTACATGATAAACCATTAGATGAACGTGGTAAAGAAGACCATGTTGCATTGCCAGGCACAGTTGAACGAATGAGACAGTGGGAAGTAGATGGTTGTAGAATTATAATCATTACAGGCCGCAGAGAAAGTCAACGAACTAGAACAGTTGCAGAACTAGAACGTGTTGGTATTCCATATGATATGTTACTCATGGGATTTGCTGATAGTGGTAGAGTTCTTATTAACGATATTAATAGTAAGGGTAAGGTTAAAGCTCATGCAGTATCTTTACCTAGAGATCAAGGTTTTGATGAATTTGATTGGACTCAAGTTGGACTTGAATGACTTGGTATCATAACGGCAAACCATTTACAAGTGAGATGATAGATGACAATCTTGGTTTTGTTTATATAATAACTAACACGAAAAATAATAAGTTATATATTGGCAAAAAAGGTTTGATGTCAAAAAGAAGATTGCCTCCTTTAAAGGGTGCGAAAAGAAAAAGAATCAAGATAGTAGAAACTGATTGGAAAACTTATTGTGGTTCAAGTGAAGAAGTAAAGTTGTTAGTAGAAGAAAACGGTATTGATTTATTTCATAGAGAAATAATTAGGTTGTGTAAAACTAAGGGTGAACTAAATTACTACGAAGCTAAACTTCAGTTTGAGACAGATTGTTTATTAAAACCAGATGAATATTATAATGCGTTTATCGGTTGTAAGATAAATCGCTCACATCTATTGACTAAAGTAAAAAAATGAACGGATGGATTGAAGGATACAAAAAGTTTCAAACTGATATGACTGTTAATGATATACACATATCAGATTTAATTAGTGACACTAAATCAGAAAAGGTGTTACAATATACTGGTGATATAATTGAAGGAAACTTTGATGGTATCTACACATATGAAACTATAGAAAAACTTACAAAAGAACAACTACCAGAAGTTATTGGAGAGATTTATTCAAAGTCAGAGAGATTTGTTTATCTGGGAATATCTACTAAGAAAGGTGTAGAGCCTATTGGTTGGTGGAAAAATATGATAGAAAGATATGCTCCAAGAAAAGTTTACACTCATATAAAGACATATGGTAATTGCAACAATTACGAAATATTATGGGAAGAAGAATATTTAGAGTGGTATATCGATAACATTTAACCTAAATAGAAGGTTAATAAGAGATTACCTACATTTTATTATAAATAGTAATAGAAGAGGAAAACCATGAAACTAAAAGCAATAATACTTGCTTTGGTGTTGTTTTATCCTTCTATATTATTTGCTGCTGACACAAACACATCGTCTACAGTAGTGACCGATAAAGCACCACCAACAGCATCTGCCCCATCAATCGTTATTAATAATAGCGATGTATGTAAGAGCGCGGCCAGTGCGGCAATCCAAACACAGATACTTGGATTTGCTTCTGGTATAACTATTACTGATGAAAATTGTGAGAGGCTTAAACTTGCTCGTTCTATGTACGGTATGGGTATGAAGGTTGCTGGTGTTGCATTATTATGTCAAGACGCTAGAGTGTTTGATGCAATGTGGATGGCTGGAACACCATGTCCTTATAAGGGAAAGATTGGTGATGCTGCTCAAGCTGGATGGTTAGAATATCCAGAAGATGCACCTTCAGAAAGTAAGTATGTTAAAAAAAAAGTAACGAAGAACAACGGGTAGTCGAATATGATATGCCTGATGATTACTCAACTGAAGAACGAATTACAGAAGCTCCAGAAAGTGGAGTTTATGTCGCAGGGGGTGTTGTCCTTAGCATTGTTGGTATGTTCTTTGGTATTCCTCCCTTCCTCATATTCTAATGCTGGAGATGGGGTGCATTCAAATACAATTATAGATGGGTCATCTACATCTACTTCATCAAGTGGTTCTCCAATCAGTACAACTGTAACCAATGAAGATGGCTCAACAACCACAACTGATGTCACTACAATTACAACAACTACAACTACGAAAAATGTTACTCAAACTGAGGTTCCTAATGTTGTAACAAACCCTACTTTTACAAATAACTTAGGGGGCGGTTCAAACTCAGGTTGGTCTATTACAACTTGCCCAGGCGGGTGTGCATTTAGCCCCAATGGGGGATTTAAGGCAGGCAACGGTGGTACGATAACACAGACATATAGTCAGTCTGATCTTTTTACAAATGAAATTGATTCGACAGAAGCAGCACAAGGAATGTCATTTAGTTTTGGTGCAGAAGTAGATAATGATCAAGCAGGAAATAATCTAGCAGATACTTGGTCAATAAAATTAGAAATGTTTGATTCAGATAATTCATCATTGGGTAGTACTGAAATTGGTAGTACTGAAATATTTGCTCCAACCATTAAAACTGGTACATTAGATATAAATGCTGGTAATGTCGTTAATACTGGTACACTAACTATATTTGGAAATACGGCTCTCAATGGTGATTTTAGATTTGGGCCTTTCTTTACTGATGTATTTGCTACCTTTTTGTATAATAGTATAGAAGAAACAATAACGAGTGCATTGACATACGAAACACTCATTACTCAAGTTAGTTGCGAAGTTTTAGACACTTGCGTTGTTATAGACACATCTACAGCAGATGATATTGCAACAGGAACAATTGATGTTGTTAGTGATACAAGTGTAACAGAAACAGTCATAGCTGCACCTGTTGTAATTGCACCATTACCTACAGTTGTTGCCTCAGTAGAAACTACTTTAGAGGTTGCTGAAATAGAAACGATATCGGAGATAACAAATGATACAACCAATACATCTGATACAGGAACATCCGTGGAGTCAGAATCAGTCTCATCGTCCCTTGAGGTTGAACCAGAAGCAGAACCAGAAGCTACTCAAGAAAAACAAAGTGCGAAACCCAAAGTTTCAAATGTTGAGCTCAAAAAATCTGGAAATTCTAATTCAGTCGCAAAACTACGAGTTGAGCCAAAAGGAAAAAAGGCTACTCCTAAACAGAAGGCGGCGGTAAAGAAGAAGGCTATGTCAAAGGCTGGAAATAAAGCAGTTAAGAAAATGGGGAATAAAAAATACTCTGATACCAATCAAATAAAAACACTTGTTATTATGCAAGTGTTGGGTAATACAAGGAGTTTCTTTGATGCACAATCACAATTAAAAGATACTCCAAATTTCTTTAGTAAAACCACAATCCCTGATAGTAGCATATCAGATAATAACTATACATCATATTTTTTATTCGGTGGCAGTGACAGTGATCACAATGCATTAATAGAAACACAGTATAGGAGATAGTCATGGCTGAAGTAGAATTTGCTGGAGTAAAATTTAAAGGTGGTAAGATGATTGCTATCGTCATGGCATTATCGACTCTTGTTGGTGGACTATATGGTGGGTTTGAAGTGTATAAAGATTATATGGATATGAAGAAGAAAATTGTACAATACACAGCACCAGATTTAAGTGGTATAAATGAAGAACTTGCAGTATTAGATAAGAAGATGGATGGTGTACAAACTAGTGTTTCAGAGGGTGTAGATTATACTAGAGATATTAAGAACGACTTAAAGAAAGATATTGGCCGTATTGAAAAACAAGTGGATAGTGTAGAACAACGTGGTAAGGATGCATTTGCTTTAGTACGAGAAAGTATTGAAACTAATGACACTAAGGTTCGTAAGATGGTTTCTGATGCAACAGACCGTTTTGATAAACGTAGAGAACAGACACGAAATGATATGGATTCTATGGAAACTAGAAATAAATCAGAAATGAAAATTTTAAAGGATGATATAAATAATAAGATAAAGAAAGCCTTAGAAAATCCTTTAGCAAATATGAGGAAATGAAAAATGAATTTATACGAAGTTGGCATATATAATAAATATGTTAGAAAGGCTGTTCGTGAAGACAATGACTTGCCCTTTGGTATAAGTTCTAAATGGGAAGATGTTTTGTTGTTTGAGTATTCAGCTGAAAACGAATCTGATGCAAAGAAAAAAGCAGAGTTTGAATTTTCACCTACACTTGGTTATGTTGTTGATGGTATAAACAAGCTTGGTCTAGGATAGGGTAAGAACATGGTAGTAGCTGAAACAATGGCCGCAATTGCTCTTGCAAAAGGTGCAGTAAGCGGAGTTAAAAGTGTAATCAACACCTGTAAAGATATTTCTGAAATTTCTGGTCAAATTGATCAGATGTTTCAAGCACATGAACAAGTGCATAAAAAATCTAGCGCTAAAGGTAATGAAGCATGGAATAATTATCTCACACAAAAACTCAAAGATGGTGATGAAGAAGAAGGAGAATCTTTTTCTGATGTTACTGCTGAAATTATTGAAAAAAAACAAATAGAAGAGCAGATGGTAGCAATGCAGCGTATGCTGAACAAACGCTTTGGCCACAATACTTGGACTGAGATTGTTGATCTAAGAGAAGAAAGACAAAAAGAAAACAAAATTAAGCGTTCTAAAGCAAAAGAAAAGTTTTTGATAGATAGAGAACGTAAAAGAAAAAAAATGAAATACTGGCTCCAACAAGCTGGCAACACAATAATATTGGCAGCGTGTGTCGCCGGAATTTGGTGGTGGCTCTCATATCTAATAAAGTGTGCTGGTAATTGTTTTTAAATAATTTTCTAGTTATACCAAATTTGCATAGATGGTGTTCTGAATAGACATGTCATTTATGCATACCTCTGTTATACATATAAGTGTAAAACATTTATAACACAGAGGAAAATGAATATGACTAATTTCTTAAAACAAGTGGTTGACTGCTTTGGGGTATCAAAATTAACAGATGATTCTGGCGTGAAACGATACTACCAAACTGAGTACGGCCGTATAGAAGGACAGAGATTATATTCAGAGTTCCTTAGAAACGGAAGGGTTCGCTAATGTGGTCTTATACATCTGAAGAAAACTCTTGGCTTTCACGTACTGGTAAATCTATTGTGACATACTTGGATAAAGTTGGCACTGCTAGAGCAAGTAATCGTGTAGCTCAGAATCATGATATTCTTAAATCAATAGAAAAGCATCTCCGCTAATTATTTAAATAAAAATGAAAAAAAATTCAAATAATAACAAAAAGTACTTGACAAACTTACTTTGATAGTCTATTATAATAATATATGATGACTTGAACGGATAAATAATATTATGGAATTAAACGAATACACTCACACTCTACTTGCTATAGGATGCCTGTATGGAACATATTTTTTAGGTGGTTATTTAAAATCTAAAAAGGCTGTTGAAGATGTAGTTGGTATCACTTTAGAGAGTCTAAAAAAAGAGGGGTTGATACTCACCAAAGAAGATAAAAATGGTGAAGTTGACATTATCCCTATTTCTGAAATTATAGCAAAAGCAACAAGAGATGCAATCACCAAATAAAATAGTTACATTATTCTGTACACTATTGACTTCTACTGCCCTCGCAACTGAAACACCTTGCGATTACACAACCAAAACTAAGGTTGTGTATGAGGGTAGCATTGAGTCTGTTCGTGTAGTCAAGAAAGATGTACAAAAATATGTAGAAGATACTCGCAAATGTACGATGAATATAGAAGCTCGTATAAAAGGTGTGTGGTATCCATCTAAAGCAAATTATATCTTTGGGCCTGATATGTCTGAAATAGACGCTTGTAGTCTAGCAGAGAATCGTGCAAAAACCAAAGTTATGAGAACTATTATACCCGAAACATTAAAAAGTGAAAATAATTTAAAATGTGACTTGACAAGTCCTAAGAAATCGTGTAAAGTAGTATTAATTGATGCAGAAGTGTCAGGTTATGGAAAACAACAGATAAGGATGTTAAGTTGTGAATGAAAAGAATGTGAAAATGGTTAGTTGTTTAGCCTTGTTAGTAATTGGTTTATCTGGTTGCAGTAGAACATTAGAGGGAGCTAAAACAGATATCTTTGATACCCGTAAAGCAATATCTGATTTTGTTGCACCTTCTAGTAAACCAGTTAAAGTGGAAAAGAAAATTGATTAAAATTATTATTGGAATTGTAATCGGATTTATGTTGTGTAATTATTACCCATCAGTAGTTCCAATTGCAAAATATAAATTTCTTGAGTCAGGTGGCCCAAGAGATTCGTTGGTAAATACATTGAAGGAGATTAAATAATGAACGCCAAACTACTCGCAACCGTATCGGTGGTTGCACTCACTCTTGGCGCCTGTGGTGTCACAAGTCCTGTTTCAATGGTGGATACACCAGAGATTCGTTATAAAACTGCAAAGGTTGAAGCTGCTGTTTCTATTATACCGTCATGGTATAAGAAGATGCCTGAGAAGAAAGGTTCTATCTTTACAGTCGGTTCTGCTACTGCACCAGACTTACAGCTTGCTGTTGACATTGCCACGTTGAATGGTAAGGTTGTTCTTGCTGATCGTATCAACGGTAAACTTAAAGCTATGACTAAATCATGGATTGCAAAGTTTGGTCAATCTGATGTTGATGCTCGTGTCATGACAGAGATTGAAAAGGTTGCAAAGAATGTAATTGCAAATGTCGATGTTGCTGGTTACAGTCCTGTTGAGATAGACGTTTCTGCAGCTGGTACTCAGTATCGTGCATTTGTTCTTTTAGAGTATTCTGATAAGGAAGCATCTAAAATCATCTTCAATCGGTTACGTAAAGATCGTTTAGTATATTCTCGACTACGTTCAACAGGAGCGTGGAAAGAACTTGATAAAGAAGTTAATTCATCTGAGAAGAAAGATGAAGGCCAGTCACTACAAAATCTTGAAAAAGTAATCAAAAAGAATCGGATAGTGACAGTTGAAGAACCTTCTGCTTAGTAGTACTTTAGTTCTCTCTCTGAGTGGGTGTTTAGGTAGCGGGTTAATGCCCTCTGGTGTAAACCCCACTTTAGGGTGCAGTCCAATTACAGGATGTACATCTAAAGATTACTACATTCCTGGCCGTGGAGTATGGGCTCCTAAAAATAATGGAATAACCAAATCTACTATGGGTGCTGTTGCTGGTGCTGGTCTTGGTGCAATGATGGGAGCTGGAAGTGGCCCTATTACTGCTGCAGCGTATTCTGTTGCTGGTCTTGTCGTTGGTCATGAAATTGGAGCTCACTTTGATAAGGTAGATCAAATACACGCTACATTGCTGTTGAAAAAAACCCTAAGTAGTAATAGTGATGGGCAGATGTCTAACTGGACAAATGAAAAAAAAGGGTTTAGTGTAACACAAGGCCCTGTTGCTACAAAAGGTAACTGTAGAGAATTTATATCTAATGTTGCTGTTGGAAAAGAATTTAGAAAATTGAGAGGTACTGCTTGTTTAGAAAATAAAGTTTGGGTTATGAAAAATGTTTATTAAAATAGCCCTTGACAAATCTTCTTTACTGTAGTATATTTATAATATGACAATGCATCTATTACCAGTTTATTTTAGTACAACCAGTACACGTAAACGCAAAAAATCCAAGAAATCAAAATCTCTGTTAAAAGCAGAGATTGTTCACCAGAAGTTTCTTAAAAAAACTATTCGGGGTGTAGCGCAGTCTGGTAGCGCATTCGCTTTGGGAGCGAAGGGTCAGAGGTTCGAATCCTTTCACCCCGACCAACCCAATCTAGCACCACTTTCTAATGATATTCCTGTAGGGATAGCAAAGAAGAAAGAAGTGATGGATCACAATTTCACAATCGCACCAGCTTATAACAAGGGTGCATATCAAGTAATCAGTAAAAACAGTATAAAGGATATTGGAAGATGATTTTAGGTTTAACTATTTTAGGTGTAATCGCAACTGCTAACTTTACAGTTAGTTTGATTAAGTGGGTAATTTAAATGAGAGTAGAAGTTAGAGGCAATAATGTCGATAAAGCATTGAAGATTTTAAAAAAGAAACTTCAACAAGATGGTTTCTTTAATGAACTACGAGAACGTGAATATCACATGACTAAAGGTGAAAAGGGTAGGAGATCAAAAGCTGCTGCTATTCGTAGAGAATTAAAAACACAACAAAAACGTATGGAAGAACTTGGATTTTAATTAATGACACACGAAACAACAACAAGTACTCCTCTTAAAGAACATCAAGAGGTAGTATGGTATATTAAATGGGCTTCATCTATTATTCTTGTTATTGCAATGATTGCAACTACAAATAATTTATATCCATATAATATGGTTTTCCAATTTTTTGGTTGTTTAGGATGGTTGTGGGTTTCTATTATATGGAATGATAGAGCATTAATTGTTGTAAACTCTGTTGCTTGTGCAATATTCATCAATGGTTTTGTTATGTATTTTAAGGAATTTAAATAATGGATATTGATGAATATTATAACGCATCATACGAAGTTAAAGATAATTTTCTATCAGAAGTAGAGTTTGCAAAATTAGAAGAAGCAATTATGGGCCCAGAATTTAATTGGAACTATAGTTACAATGTTTCTGATGGTGGTGATTCTGAGAATGACATATATTTTATGCATTTATTTTATATAGGTTTAGGTTCAAAACCTAAAATAGATTTTCATGGAAATCCAATACCACCAGAAAAAAGTCCTTTCTATAAGTTTATAGAACCATTTCTAGAAAAACTTCCTGACTTTCAAACTTTAATAAGAGCAAAAGCAAATCTTTATGTTGCAAGAAAAAAATTAATTCATCATAAAGATCATATAGATATGGAGTTTTCACATAAAGGAGCTATATTATATATGAATGATAATGATGGATTTACTGTACTAGAAGATGGTACAGAGATTGAAAGTAAAGCAAATAGAGTATTACTTTTTGATCCAAGTAAGCCACATCATAGTACTTCATGTACTAAAGATAATCGTCGTGTAAATATTAACATCAACTACCTATAGAGGATAAGATGGCTAAAAAGAAAATTACTTCAGTTACAGATAATAGTAAGTGGGTTGCTCCTAAAACTAGGAAGAAACGTAAACCTATGTCTGATGAACAGAAGGTTGCAGCTGCAGCACGCCTTGTACTAGTACGAGAAAAACGTGCTGAGTTAAACCCTACTTATGGTAAAAGTAATATTCATGTGTCTTTACATGACTTACCAAAAGATCATAATTTACATCCTGATAAAATTAAGTTGTGGATGAAAACACAAAAAGAACTTGCTTCTGTTGAACGTGCTAGTGTTAAGAAAGACTTTAAAGGTGCATTAGCAAAACTTGCAAATCATGAAGGTTATATCAGACAGATGCAAAGTTACCTTAAACATGGTGATTGGGTGAGTAACTTTTATGGTGAATACCAAGATAAGAAAATTAAATGGAAGAATGTAGCACTTGCTTATTATTTTGAGGGGCCTATGAAGGGTCAACCAAAACGTGATGTTGGCACATTTTATCCAGACTTGGGTTTAGTATGGGAAAGTGGTATGGTAGAATGAACGAAGAAAAACCTTCAGCTGAAATCATAAAGGGCCCTTGGAAGAAAACAATCAATACTCCAACAGAAGACCAACTTATGAAAGCAGAACAACTTGCATTTTGTGATGAAATTTCTCACAGCTGTTTGATGGCGATCATAACAATATTAGTTGAAAATGGTATAGATGCTACTGAAAAATCTTTTATTAAAGATATTACTTTTATAACGGAAGCAATTACAGCAACAATATTAAAATCAAATGATATGCACCACCCTTTACAAGTAATTATGGATATGACTACTGCTCTAGAAATAGACCCAGATAATACTCCTCATTGTGAAATGGATTATCATACTGTTGATGATATGATTGCAAGTTATAATTCTGTTATGGAGTCCCCTGATGATATTAGTTGATATGAACCAAATTTCTCTTGCAAGTATTATGATGCATATGCATATACAGAAAGAGTCAGATATTGATGAGAACATGGTAAGGCATATGATTCTCAGTTCACTAAAAATGTATCGTTCAAGATTTGTGTCTGAGTTTGGTGAGCTTGTTTTATGCTACGACTCAAGACATTATTGGAGGCGTGATTATTTTCCAGAGTATAAACACAGTCGTAAAAAAGGTAGAGAAAAAGATACTAAAAATTGGGATAGTATATTTAGTTGCCTTAACAAAATCAAAGAAGAGATAAAGAACAATATGCCATACAAGTTCTTAGAAGTGTATGGTGCAGAAGCTGATGATATTATTGCTGTTCTTTGTGCAGAATCTTCTGATGAAGTTATGATACTTTCTGGTGATAAAGATTTCATCCAATTACAGAAATATCCAAATGTAAAGCAGTATAGTCCTATCACCAAGAAAATGATAAATGGTTTTAATCCAGATGACTATCTAAAAGAACACGTATTAAAAGGTGATACTAGTGATGGTGTTCCTAATGTTCTTTCACCAGATAATTCTTTTGTAGATGGCATTCGACAGAAACCACTAAGTAAGAAGAAGATAGCTGCAATGGTAGATGGTAACTTTTCTAACGATGAAATCAAAAGAAACTTTCAAAGGAATAAAACTTTGATTGATTTAGGATGTATTCCAGAAGAGCTACGGTCAGAGATACTAGATACATATAAGGAAGCGCCAGAGAACAGTCGCAGTAAAATATTAAACTACTTTATAAAACAAAGACTAAAAACACTTACAGAATCCATAGGAGAATTTTAATAATGGAATTGTTAATATCAGAAATTTTAGACAAGGTTTCAAAAATCAAATCGAAGAAAGAAAAGGTAAGCTTTCTTCAACAAAATAATAGTGATTCGCTTCGCATGGTAATTAAATCTGCTTTTGATCCTAAGATTAAGTGGTTATTACCAGAGGGCGATGTTCCATATGCACGTAATGATGCTCCAGAAGGAACAGAACATTCTGTTCTTGCATATGAG
>Ga0209482_1001964_pt1 | contig 13273 bp, 13 predicted proteins | sample CoawatmetaG10DNA_FD_187512 | JGI IMG/M metagenome (GOLD analysis project Ga0209482, IMG submission 187512) | Marine microbial communities from the West Antarctic Peninsula - Coastal water metaG104-DNA (SPAdes) (version 2) | ecosystem: Environmental > Aquatic > Marine > Coastal ...
ACAGAATAAAGATTATTTTCGCAAACAAATAGAATTGGTACATCTTTAAGACTAGCAAAATCTAAACTTTCAAAAAAAACACCTTCTTCTGTCGCTCCATCTCCCAAAAAAACTGCAACTATACTAGTGCTTTTTTTCAATTTAAAAGCCCATGCAACTCCAACTGCTATTGGAATTGTGCTTCCAACTATTGGAACTGCTGCAAAAAAACCACTACTTAAATCGACTAAATGCATTGAACCACCCTTACCCATGGCACATCCAGTTTTTTTACCATATAGCTCTGCAATCATTGATTTTAAATCCCCGCCCTTGGCTAGGAAATGAGCATGAGCTCGATGGGCACTCATTACAATATCTTTTCGATCTAGATGCTCGCAAACACCTACTGCTACTGCTTCTTGGCCAATTGATAAATGAACAGGACACCGCATTTCTTGCTCTGAATATAACTCTGCAATTTTCTCCTCAACCATCCTAATTCGTAGCATTGAAAAATACAATTCTTTAGAATTACTATTCATTTCTTTAAGCCTTACTTTTAAACTGATTAATAACACTAATAATTCTTTCTAGATCAATTTTTTCAAGATATTGGTTGACTGGTAAAGTTAAAATTTCTTTAGACTGCTTTTCAGTAACTGGAAAATCTCCAACTTTATAACCTAATTTTTTTGCAGCTGGCTGGAGGTGAATAGGGATTGGATAATGAATAGCTGTATCAATTCCATTTTTAGATAAATACTCCTTCAACTCATCACGGAGTTTGCTTTGAATAACAAAAGTATGATAAACGTTATATTCACTATTTTTTTCTTCTGGAATCTCTATATCTTGATTATGAATATTGTCCATATATAACTTTGCATTAATTCTTCTTTTCTGAGTAACTGCTTCGAGTTTATCTAATCGATAGTTCAGAATTGATGCTTGAAGATTATCCATTCTAGTTACACTTCCAAAGTGATCAACAATATTTCTATTAACCATCCCATGATTTCTATATGATTTTGACTTGTTATAAATAGCTTCATCATTCGTTGTTAAAAAACCACCATCACCACAAGCATTTAAATTTTTTAAAGGATGAGTAGAAAAACATCCAACATCTCCAATTGATCCACTAAGCCTTCCTTTATATTTAGAGCCAACTGACTGAGCAGCATCCTCTATGACTTTTAGGCCATACTTCATTGCTATATTAATGATTGGATCCATATCACACATCCTGCCTGTTAAGTGGACAGGCATTATTGCTTTAGTCTTTTTGGTAATAGCAGCTTCGATTTTAGATGGATCAATATTCTGGTCTGGAAGAACATCTACAAAAATAGGTGTTGCGCCTATATGAACAATTGCTGCAGTTGAGGCAATAAAAGAGTTTGGAGGTGTGATAACCTCATCACCTTTTCCAATACCAGATAAAGCTAGGGCTAGCATTAAGGCATCTGTACCACTATTTAATCCACATGCATACTTTGTTCCACAAAGCTTAGCAATACTTTCTTCAAACCTATCTAACTCATCACCACCAACAAGTTGAGCACTTTCAAGCACCTTATCAATAATTGGTAACAAGTCATCTCGCTCTTCTAGCCACTGCTTTTGCAGGTTTACATAGGGGATTCTGCTAACACTACTTTGCATAATATTCAGCTACCGTAGAAATAATATAATCTAATTGCTCTTGCTCTAGATGCTGATCGCAAGGAAAAGTGATTATTTTTTCTACATGTTCATCCGTAACTGGAAAATCCCCATCTTTATAGCCTAAATAATCTAAAGCAGATTGCTTGTATATAGGAATAGGATAGTGAATTTTTGCATCAATACCTTTATCAAGACAATATTTTAATAGACCATCTCTATCTTTTGCAAAGACAATATAAAGGTGAAAAACTAAACGAAAATCTTCTGGTCTAGGTGGTATAGAAATTTCATTTATTTTTTGAAGGCCGTTATCTAGGTACTTAGCGTTACCAATTCGTTTGTCAGATATTGATTTAGCTTGAGGCAATATCCAATTTCCAACAACTGCTTGGATTGTATCTAATCTTGAATTACAACCCATCATCACAACTGTATCACGATTTTCAAACCCATGATTTCTAAGGAGTCGCAGTGTTTTATATATCTCATCATCATCAGTTACTATTACGCCTCCATCAGACCACACATTAATATTTTTAAGAGGATGAAGAGAGAAAGCACCAGTTTTTCCCCATGTCCCAGCATTCTTTCCATCAATTGCACCTAAAATTGATTGACATGCATCTTCCACAACTGGAATATTATACTTTTCAGATAGGAGATTCATCTCTCTCATATCAGTCATATATCCAGTGTAATGAACAGGCAAAAAAGCCTTTGTCTTTTTTGTAATTTTTTCCTCTACCAAGTCAGTATTCATACAAAAGGTATCATTACAGTCAACAAAAACTGGAGTAGCACCTAGCTCACAAATGGGGCCTACAGTAGCAACAAATGTATTTGCAGCAGTAATAACCTCATCTCCTGGGCCTATATCTAGAGCTTTTAGAGATAATTTAATTGCATCAGTTCCTGAGTTCACACCCACTGCATATTTAGTTCCAATCAATTTAGCAAAGCTTTCTTCAAATCTTGTTAAGGGCTCTCCCAAAGTAAAGTCACCTGTTGCAACAAATGCTTTTAAGTCTTGCCATAAGTCTTCACAATCCTCAAACTGTTGAGGTAAATATGAGTATCTAACTTTCATATTAACTAAGCTCCAGAGTATTCATTCTTTTAATATTAAAATACATTTCATCTTCTAATGAATTTGGTAGCAGATTTTGATCGAAAGCTTCACAAAGATCTAGTACAGCATCTCGAATTGTATGTTTAGCAACAAAACCAAGTTCATTTTGAATTTTTTCAGAAGAGACATGATAAGAGCGGTTATCATCTGAATGAGTTGTAATAAGCTTTACATCGTCTCCAACAGCATTTTTTACAGTTTCCGCAATATCTTTAACTGAATGATTCTCATAGCCGGCATTATAAATCTTTCCAGCAATCTTTTCTTTTGGAGCCCTAAGTAGAACCATGTAGACCTCAACCATATCTTTAATGTGAATATTTGGACGCAGCTGATCTCCACCAAAAATCGAAATTTCTCGCTTATGATAAGCTAAATTAGTTAATATATTTACAACCACATCAAGACGCTGGCGAGGAGAATAGCCACAAACAGTAGCTGGACGAATAGTTGTAGTAGTGAAATCATCTGACTGATACTCTGCTAATATCTTTTCACAATCAGCTTTAAAAATAGAATAGTCAGTTAGTGGCTCTAGTTCCATCTCCTCATGAACATTTGGTTCATCCTTAATACCATATACACTTGAAGATGATGCATAAAAAAAGCGCTTTACACCAAATTTTTTTGAAATCTCAACTAACGGTCGAAACGCATCAAGGTTTATACTTTTGCCCAATTCAGGGTTCATTTCAAAGCTAGGATCATTTGAAATACAGGCTAAATGTATTACTGCATCATGTCCAGGTATCAAATTGCTTAGCAAGTCTTGATCTCTAATGTCACCTTTAACAGTATTTAAATTAGCATGTCTTGGCAAAACATGATCACCATAAATCATAAGGTCTAAAACTGTAACTTCAAAACCTTGCTCTAGAAGATGAGGCACCATTACTGCACCAACATAGCCAGCACCACCTGTAATAAAAACTTTTTTCATAACAAATTTCCTATATTATTATATTAAATTATGAAGAATATTCTCTTTTTCCAATTATAAGATCCACAATTGTCAAAAGCCAGGCCTGATGAATATTTTCCACAAAATTATAAGCCTTACTATCTAGCCATAGATTAATGTCTCCTAATTGATTTAGAGGATTATCTTGATCAAAACCGGATAGTGTAACTACTGAATTAAAATTACCATTACGAGCTGCCTTTACACCATTAAGCATATTTTGAGAGCGGCCACTGGAAGAAATGACAATAAGCAAATCTCCTTCATCGCCATAAAAATCTACGGCTTTTTCAACCCAATGCTCAAAACCATAGTCATTAGAAAAACAAGTAATAAGACCAGCCTCATTAAAATTAAGACATCGCACTCTAGCATTTTTAGTAAGGTCAACACTAAAATGACTAGCAATAGCGGCACTACCTCCATTACCAAATATGAGTATTTTCTTATTATTTTGATTAACCTCGAGCAGTAAATCACGAACTTGGATTAACTTTTCAATTAATACATCGTTTGGCCTCAGGAGATCTGAAAAGTCATTTAAATAACTTTTAATAAATTGATGTTCTGACATAATATTATTTTAAGATATGAGAAATTGTTTTTAGAAGTTTAGCTTTACTTACGGGCTTACTATTTCCAATACTTTCAACTGACTGTGCTGCCGCAAGAGAACCAATAAAGAGAGCTAAACCTTCATCGAAATTATTATATAGAGAAACTGAGAGCAGAGCTAATAATGCATCGCCTGAACCAATTTTATCAACAACTTCTGTGGCAAAACCTGGGCAAGTAAGTGGAGTTTTATTACCGTTAATTACAAAAGCACCATTTTTCCCCTCAGTTACAGTAATAAAGCTAGCATTAATGATATTTTTCAATTCAAGGGCAAGAGCCTTTATGTCTCCTTCACGCTGTCGCATTTCATGACAAAGTTCAGTTGAATTAATAATCAAGCAATCGATATCTTTATATTTCCTAATACTATGCGTTCCAATATTTGCAGCATTAACCTGGGCATTTAGGCTAACAAATTTTCCAGTTTTAGAAATATGCTCTGCTATCTTTGGTGTAATAACACCATGTCCATAGTCTGAGATAATTACTAAATCATGCTCTTTAGAAAGCGTATCAAAAGACTCTATGAATTTATCTTCTTCTTCTTTATTGAGCATATTGTCATTGATTGAATAAACTCCTAATACTTTTTTTCTATCAATGTGATCAACAAATCTTCGTTTAACAATAGTTGGAGAATTACTTTTGTTATGAAAATTTAAATTAATATTTTTTTCGATATTATTCTCTATAAAGTCTTTATATTCATTGTTTTCTCCTAATAAACTAAGAATAGAAACATCATCACAGAAATCAGATAGATGTCTTGCGATTGCTAAAGAGCCACCTAAATATTCTTGAGTATCCAAATCCCTTAAAACTAAAACTGGCTCTTTACCTGATTTTCCAAGGGCCTCACAAAAAACATACTGATCAATAATTACTTCACCAATAACAAGAACTTTTAATTTCTTTAACTCTTCCACTTTATTTTGAATCATTTCGAAACTATATTTATCCGAAATATTTCGAATCAATAATTCTTGCTCTTGAGAATATATATTTCCAAATTTATTTATTAAATTACTTGAACTAAAGGTAATATCATCAGTGTAAATTATCTTTCCACCAACAGATTTAACAGCACTCTCTTCATCAGATATCTTTCCAGTGATATCATCTGAATGATTTTTATAATCTGGACCTTTGCAGTATACATTTGGCTTTAGACTATTAATAATTTCTTCAGCAGTCGGAAATTTATTTGCAACTACATAATCAACACACTCTAATGCAGCAAGAGATTCTAATCTTATAGGTGTGGTAAATGCAGGACGACCAGGGCCTTTATTAACAAATTCATCAGGAGTAATTGAAACAATTAAAATATCACCAAATGTCTTGGCTTCTTTAAAATGCTTAATATGTCCAATATGAAGAAGATCAAAAACACCATGACAATGAACGATTTTCTTTCCCTTAGACTTAAGGTTTGAAATAATTTGTGCTAATTCTTCTATATTTTTAATTTTTTCTTTCATTTTTTAATTTAAATATTTAAACCATGAAGCCGTTGCCTTTTTGATTGAATCTAGCTCCCATACTGGAGCATCTTTCCAATCATCTAAATGCGTAAGCATCTCTGCAACTCCATCCTCAAAACTAACTTCAGCCTGCCAACCCAATACCTCATGTATTTTAGCAGTATCTGCATAGGTACAGTCAGGCTCACCTGGCCTTTTTGGTACATAGGTCAATTCACCCCCACCAAGCAGTTCCACTAAACGATTGACACTGTAATGACTATCACTACCCACATTTAATGCAATACCAGTTGCTTGCACCTCTACTGCCTTTAGAAATGCTTTTGCTACATCGGTAACATAGGTAAAGTCTCTGGTTTGAGTACCATCACCAACTACAGTAAATGGTTTGTTGTGAATTTTCTGGGAGAGGAAAACTCCAAAAACTGCACCATAGGCGCCTGTTGTTCTTGATCTAGGTCCGTATACATTGAATAGGCGGAGAGAAATGGCGGGAATTTTGTAGGTTTGTGACCAGTGTATTACCAACTCTTCACCCATATATTTTGTTAATGCATATGGGTATTGTGGACGAATATCTGCTGTCTCTGCTGTGGGATAGTTATCAGGAATACCATAGCTTGATGAGGACGCAGCATAGACAATCTTTTTTATACCTGCCTCACGCGATGCTTCTAACACGTTAAATGTACCAGTAACATTACAGTCATAATATTTTTTTGGGCTTTCAATAGATGGAACAATATCCGCCATACCAGCCATATGGAATACCCAATCAACATTTTTGAATATTGGTTTTATTTCATCAAGATTGATTATATCAAGCTCATGAAATTTAAAGTTTTTATTGTCTAAAAGATGATTTATGTTATTTAATCTTCCATTTGATAGATTATCTATAACAACCACCTTATGGCCTGTTTCTATTAATAAGTCAGCTAGATGACTACCAATAAATCCTGCTCCGCCAGTTACTAATACTTTCATATATCTCTAATCCTTTGCTGCATTTTTATAGGTTTTTTTAAAAATTCCATTTAAGATAAAAATTCTATTTATGTCTTAAATGCAATTTTTGAGCATCTTTTTTTAATTTATTAATTTCGTTTTTTAGAACTTCATATTCTTCCAACTTAATTTTAAGAAATGCAATAGTAAGCCTTCCTTTCTGTTCAATTCCCTGAGGGGTAAGGAGATAAATATAGCTCACTTTACTTGGATTATTACTGAAATTTGATATTTTTACCCACCCTTTCTCAATTAATTTTTGCATACAGTAATTTATCTTACCTAGACTTACTCCCATTTCTTTAGAAAGCTCTCTTTGGGTAAGTTCAGGACTTACCTCTAGTTTACGAAGCAGGTCAAGATGAATTTCTTTTTTAATCAATTTTTATAAAGAAATAGTTAAAAAGTTTTGATTTATAACGCTACCGCCACATTGCACAAAGAAATTTGCACAACAACAGATATCAAATATACTTTATTTTAACATGCATATTATTAACGTTCAACAAATGAACAGATATTATTTGTAGGCATTTTGAGCATTAGGAGTTAAAAAAATTATTCTTAACATCCAGCTTTATTGATAGAATTCTTTACTTTGACTTAAAGTTATTATTGATTGTTCTATCCTATTTTGTTTTTCTTAATCATTCTAAATTAATGATGCTCTATAATTAAACAAAATTTAATAAACTATGATGTATAACAAAATAGATTTTAATAACAAAACAATTCTAATTACCGGTGGCGCTGGTTTTATTGGAAGTAACCTTGCTTTTTATTTTCAAGAAAACTTTCCTAACTCAAAAATAATCATATTTGATTGTTTTAGAAATGAAGAAGTTTTTTCAAATGGAAACCTAAAAAGTTTTGGTCATTATAAAAATTTGATTAATTTCAAAGGAGAGATTATTTGTGGTGATATTAATGTTCAAAATGATCTTAAATTATTAAATAGTTATCAATTTGACTATATATTTCATCAGGCAGCAATTTCTGATACTCGTGTAATTGATCAAAAAATAATAATGAAAACAAATGTAAATTCATTTTATGATTTATTAAACATAGCAAAAAAAGACGGTGCAGTAATGATCTATGCAAGCTCCGCAGCAACTTATGGCAATTTACCTTCGCCTCAAACTGTTGGCAAAGAAAGTCCAGAAAATCCTTATGGTTATAGTAAATATGTTATGGATCTAATTGCTAAAAACTATTCAAAAGAAAATCCAGAAATGACTATTTCAGGACTTCGATATTTTAATGTTTATGGTGGAAAAGAATTCTTAAAGGGCAAAACTGCTTCAATGGTTATTCAGTTAGCTCATCAAATTCTTGATGGAAAGCCACCAAGACTTTTTGAAGGATCAAATAATATTTTGCGTGATTTTATTTATATTGAAGATGTTATTCAAGCAAATATTAAGGCATGTAAACCAAAAAGTAATGGTGTGTTTAATATAGGAACTGGAAAGCCAAGAAGTTTTCAAGAGATTGCTGACATTTTGCAAAAAGAATTAAATACTAACTTAGGAACAGAGTATTTTCCAAATCCTCATACTGGTTATCAAATGCACACCCAAGCAAATATTTCTAGCTCAGAAGAAAATCTAGAGTTTCAAGCACAATTTTCACTTGAGAGTGGAATTAAAGCATATATTCCTGAAATAAAGCAACTTCATCGTAAAGATAATTTATGATTAATCTACAAAATAAAAATCCTAAAATTTTAGTTATTGGCGATCTTATGGTTGATCACTATCTTTGGGGCTCATGTGAACGCATATCTCCAGAAGCACCTGTTCAAATTATAAAGGTTGATAATGAGAGCATACTTCTTGGAGGTGCAGGAAATGTTGTTAATAATCTCAAAACACTAGGCGCTGAAGTTGATGTAATTAGTGTAATAGGAGAATGTGAAACATCTGTAGAACTTAAAAAATTATTATTAAAAATTAAAATAAACACTGATTACTTAATAGTTCAAAAAAATCGAATTACTAGCAAAAAAAGTAGAATAATTGCTGAACAGCAACAAGTAGTTCGCTATGATTTAGAAAGCACTGATGAGATTGATAATAATTCTCAAATGGCTATTATTAAAATCTTTAAATCAATTATTAATAATTATGAAGTCATACTTTTATCTGACTATGGCAAAGGCATACTAACTTTTGACCTTACCCAATCTCTAATTAGTATTGCCAGTCAACATGGTAAAAAACTACTAATTGACCCTAAGGGGCTAGATTATTCAAAATACAAAGGTGCTTATCTTTTAACTCCAAATAAAAAAGAGGCTAGTGATGCAACAAATATTTCTATAAATGACCCAGAGAGCCTTACTAAAGCACTCCAAAATCTCAAAAAACAATGTAACCTAGAGGTCTCATTAATTACTCTTAGTGAGCAAGGTATTGCACTATTTGATAATGAATTACGGATTTATCCAACAGTTGCAAGGGAAGTATTTGATGTAACTGGTGCTGGTGATACTGTTCTTGCATCCCTTGGCTTTGCATTATCATGTAATAAAAATATTGATGCTGCAATAAAATTTGCAAACTTAGCTTCAGGGGTGGTAGTTGGAAAGATTGGATCTGCAACTGCGTCAATTAATGAAATAATTGAGTATGAATCGAGTCTGAATAAATCTAATAGTGGCGAACACATAAAGACTTGGAATGAGATATCAGCTATTGTTAGTGAATTAAAAAGCAAACGAAAAAAAATTGTATTTACTAATGGTTGTTTTGATATATTACACATCGGACATATCAAATATTTAGAAGAGGCTAAAAACTGTGGTGATATATTAATATTAGGTTTGAACGCAGACAAATCAGTACAAAAACTTAAAGGTAAAAATCGGCCAATAAATACTGAATCTGACCGTGCCTACATTCTTGCTTCACTTGAAGTTGTTGATTATTTAGTAATCTTTCAAGAAGATACGCCTTTCGAATTGATTAAACTCATTAAGCCAGATGTTCTTATTAAGGGAGGGGATTATGAAGGAAAGGAAGTGGTTGGCCAAGATATTGCCAAAGAATTAAAACTAATTCAATTTATTGATGGTAAGAGTACTTCAAATACTATTAAGAGGATCCAGGAATCATGAAAAGCATTGTCATTAATGAAATTAATGAGCACATAAAAGTCTCAAACTTACTCCATAACCAAACTGAAGAGATTATTAATAGCTCTCAACTTTGCATTAATAGCCTAAAGAATGGTGGTAAGATTTTACTATTTGGTAATGGAGGTAGTGCTGCAGATGCTCAACATATAGCTGCAGAACTGGTTGGCAGATATAAAATTGAACGCAGAGGTATACCAGCTATTGCCCTAACAACTGACACCTCAGTCTTAACATCAATTAGTAATGACTTTGGCTACAGCCATATATTCGACCGCCAAGTAGAAGCTCTAGCGGATAACCATGATGTAGTAATTGGTATAAGTACAAGTGGTAGTAGTATCAACGTCATTAATGGTCTAAAAAAGGCTTCTAAGCTAGGCTGTGGAACCATTGGATTTAGCGGCCAAGATGGTGGACAAATGAACCAAATTTGCGATATTAACATAGCCATACCATCTAATGACATACCTCGAATACAAGAAATGCATATCGTTATTGGCCATATAATTTGCAACTTAATCGAACAAGAATTTAAAGTTTAATTAAGTTTCTTAACTTCTTTCAGTACATCTGAAGCATCTATTAGCTTCATACATTTATGGTGTTTAAGAGGACATTCACGTTTCATACATGGTTGACATTCTAGATTCTTCTTCACTATTGTGCTTTTTTCGTTCATCCACTGAGAAGTTTCAATAGAATTAGTTGGCCCAAAAATTGCCACTGTTGGAATTTGATAAGCAGCTGCAAGGTGCATTGGCCCACTATCTCCAGTGATAAATAAATCAAGATTTGAAATTTGTATGAGTAATTCATTAATAGAGATTTGACCTGATAAATTTTGAAAATTATTAACACCTTTTTCAATCAAATATTTCTCAATGTCTGCTGCAATTTCTATTTCTTTATCGCTTCCCAAAATAACAATATCATAATTATTAGATAAATCAAAAGCGACAGAGGCAAATTTTTCAGGATACCATCGCTTAGCACTTCCATAAGATGCTCCAGGATTAATCCCTAGTATTTTATTTTTAGAATTCTTCACCCTCTTTTGAGGAGACATTTTCAGCTTACCCGGAATTAATTTAATATTTAAAACACTATTAATGAAATTATTATATTTTTCAACTTGATGACCCTGTATAGATTTATTTTTATCAAACTGGTACTTTCTTGGAGAAGAGATAAAAAATTTAACAACTTTAGAGCGAAAAGAGCTTCTGAAAGAAAAAAATGCATCAAATTTACCAAAACTCTTTATAGTATTGTATAAATTAAAATATTGTTTTTCCAAAACGAAGACTTTAGTAACTTTTGGATGATTTTTTAAGGCTTCAGTTGAAATAACTGAGCCAATTAATATAATTTCTGAATCATCAAAAAAATTTGCCAAATTCTCAATAGCAGGTGTTGTCATTACAGCATCACCAAGCCATGAAGGGAGTTCAATTAGAATTTTCATTTAATGAGCTTAAAATGCTTTTTACTTAACTCTAATCCAAATAAATTCTCTAACTTAAGCATAATTCGATGTTTTTTTTGCTTTAAAGTAATTTTGTAACTAGGATCTGTCTCATACAATCCATTCTCTTTTGGGAACCAATCTTTAATAATTTCTGGGTGCGTTCCTTGAAATTCTTTAATTATTAATTGATCCATTTTTGAATAGTCAATTACTACTGGCATCTCTCCCCAGTACTTTTGAACTTTTTTACTCTTTAAATTCATTTGCTCCTCACTCCGGACCCAGCCATAATGGTAACAAGTTACTCCAGTATGTTTTGCTGTGGGATATCTACCCTTTTTATTAGAACTTAGCACAACCCAAAATAGTCCATCTGGAGCATAAGATCTGATTGAATTTTTTATAATTCTAGCCTCTGATCGATACCATCCAGGTGAATTAAGTAGGCTATTAGTATTTCCATAAAAGTGATTAAAGTCAAAAATAAGAGCTTCAACATTTTCATCATGTAAATGCAGTTCCATAGATTTTTTTATTTTCTCTAAATCTCTCTCATGATAAACCTCATCTCCTTCAATGTAGAATGCCCAATCACCTGTGCAGTTATATTGTGCTATCATTTTCTGCTGACCATAAACATAGCCTCTATCTTGCATGCTATCATTCCACTCTGACTCAATAATGCGAATTTTTTTATCCTTTATAGAGCGAACCACATCTAATGTATTATCTTCGCTCTGGCCAACATTGATAACAAACTCATCAACTATTGGCAAGATTGATTGTATAGATTGCAAAAATGGATAACCTAATATCTGTCCATTTTTAATAAATGTAAAGCCACTAACTTTCATTTTTATTCATTGAGTTCATTCCATTCTCACACCATTCAATATGATTATTTATTACATTATTTAAAATTTCATCATTCTTTTTTAATGATATTCTAGAATTTTCATTGTGCCATAGATGGAATTGAATCGCCTTAAAACGAATATTTTTCCTTTTAATTGCACTATTCATCAAACGAGCTACAAACTCACTATCCTCTCTTCCCCAGCCTTCAAAGTCATTATTAAATCCATTTATATTTATACAATCTTTCATGTAAAAAGCCATATTACAAGACTTAATACCCTGTAGATGATTTTTTTTATTAGAAAATAACATAGAAAGTATCTTTGAATGGATAGAGTTTTTCCTATTCTTTAACTCTGATGAAAAAAATGAAAAATTAACATTTTTTTCAGCTAATACTTTTTGCGTTTCTTTCCTAGATAACAAGGCTCTTGAGCCCTGAACAAAATGTCCAGGCTCAGCAAAATCAATATGATCTTTAACAAAATTATGATGAAGTACTATATCTCCATCAATTAGAATAATGTAATTACCAGAAGATTTAAGTAATGCCTTATTTCTAGATCTTGCGACTCTAAAGCCATTATCTTTTTGCCATGAATGAATAACATTTAAATCAAACTGTTTGTTAAAGCTTGAAATTAATCTTCTTGTTGACTCATTACTTCCATCATCAGCAATAATTATTTCATCAGGCATAAGGCTTTGATGTCTGATGCTTTCTAAAACTAGCAATAATGATTCAGGCCAATTAAAGGTAGTGATAATTAGACTAATTTTCATTAGCTGATGAGTTATTAGATAAAATAGGGATTAATTTATAAAACATTTTTTATGATTTATATAAAGTACAAATAAATATTGACCATATTACTAATTTTACTGACACTATGAAAATTTCTGTGTACATTATCGCCTTTAACGAAGTAGAAAAGATTCGAGATTGCATTAATAG
>Ga0209482_1001967_pt1 | contig 13260 bp, 10 predicted proteins | sample CoawatmetaG10DNA_FD_187512 | JGI IMG/M metagenome (GOLD analysis project Ga0209482, IMG submission 187512) | Marine microbial communities from the West Antarctic Peninsula - Coastal water metaG104-DNA (SPAdes) (version 2) | ecosystem: Environmental > Aquatic > Marine > Coastal ...
ATCTAAAAATGCTACCTAAGGTTCAATTGCCTGACACAAGAACAGTGTATTTGATCGATAAACCCAATGCTCAACAATCCTACATTGTTGCGGGTCAGTTGCTTCCACCAACAGCGACCGATGAAGAGATCGCGCTGAATTATATGAACTATGCAATTGGGGGAAGTTTTACAGCACGGCTTAACATGAACCTAAGGGAAGATAAGAGTTGGTCTTATGGAGTTAGAACCAGACTGGGAGATGCCAAAGGCCAAAGAGCCATGCTTGTAACTGCTCCTGTGCAAACAGACAAAACATCCGAATCAATGGCTGAGATTGTTAAAGAGTACTCAGATTACCTGACAACTAAACCAATTACGGAAGATGAGCTTGCAAAAGGCAAAGCATCAAAAACTTTAAGACTGCCTGGTCAATTTGAAACTTTGGGCGCTTTAAAAAGCGGGGTATCTGGAATTGTTACCTACGATCGTGATCTTGATTACTTGAATCAATTGCCTGCATTGCTAGATGAGACTTCTCTAACTCAAGTTCAAGCAAAGGCTCAGAAATACATTAAACCCAATCAATGGACTTGGTTGATAGTTGGCGATCTATCTAAGATAGAAGAGCCAATTAGAGCTCTAGACCTTGGCGAAGTTAAGGTGATCAAATAATGAGTAGCCCACTATCAATTAGCAAAGAAATTGCCAACTCTACGTTTAATGAAAGGCAGCATCCTGCAGTTCATGATTTTAAAACAACCATTAATTTAACGGACCTAGATCTATTTACCAAAGGTCAGCCGATTAAGGAATTTAAAGAAATGAGAGATCAGGCACCGGTCTTTTGGCATCCTCCGATGGTTGGAGATGTTGAACCTGGATTTTGGTCGCTAACAAACCATGCCGATATTCTAAAAGTATCATCCGATCCTTCAACTTTCTCATCACAAATGGGCACAGGGACCATGATGACTCTTGGAAGAGAAGATAGACGTCATCCAAAATTATGGCGATCAGCAATTGATCACATGCTCAATCTTGATGGGGCCCTTCACATCAATCTTCGACGCGAGCACATGCCGTTTTTTAAACCAGACTATGTGTCTAATTTAAGAGTGAAAGTCAGCGCTAAGATTACAGCCCTCTTAGATACAATTGAGCCAAAAGGAGAATGTAATTTTGTGCATGACTATGCTCAACAACTTCCTATTTACACCCTTTCAGAAATATTAGGAATTCCAGAAGCTGATAGACAAAAACTTGTTACCTGGATGGAGTTCTTGGAACTTGCTCAATACATTCAAGTGGATCAAATGAAAAAGGAATTGGATGCAGAGCATACCAAGGAACCTGTAAATACTGAGATGATCGATATGTTCAACAACATGATCGATGAAATGTTTGAGTACGGCAGAGATATCTTAAACAGCAAGCGTAAGAATCCTCAAGATGATTTGCTGTCAGCCATTGCTAATGCTGAAATTGAGGGGCAGCAACTAAGCCAAGAATTCTTAGATGGCTCTTGGTTGTTAATAATCTTTGCTGGCAATGACACAACCAGGAACACCTTAAGCGGAGCGATTAAATTGCTGACTGAAAATCCAGATCAACGTCAAAAATTAATCGATAACCCGGAACTCATGCCGAACTTTGTTCAAGAGTGTATCCGAATGATTTCCCCTGTTATGCACATGCGAAGAACCACAACTTGTGAAACCCAAGTCGGTGATCAGTTAATGGGCCCAGGAGAAAAAATTGTGATGTGGTATGGAGCTGCAAATCGTGATCCAGCAGTTTTTACTAATCCAGATAAGTTTGATATTGAGCGAGAGAATGCCGAAAAGCATCTAGCTTTCGGTATTGGTCGTCATACTTGTGTTGGTAAACCTGTGGCGCTTATGCAGTTAGCAGAATCTTACACTCAAATACTTCAGCGTTTTCCTGATATTCATATGAACGGTGAATGGAAAGTCGCACCGAATAACTTTGTGCATGCGATCCAAGAGATGCCTGTTAAGTTTTAATCCGACTGCGCAGCTTCTAACTTTTCATTTGCAGTTAGCCAAACCTTCTCTACCTCTTCTATCTGAGATTTGAGTTCGGTTTGATTTCTAATGAGATCGTGAAGATCGTCTTGGAAATTACCGTCGTAAGTATCGGGTGATTGCAATACAGCCTCAACTTCTCCAATTTTTTCTTGGAGACGTTTTAATCTTTTTTCAGCGCCCATGATCTCAGCTTTAATTTGACGCAACAGTTTTTGATCTGCTTTTTTATTTGTGCCGCCTGATTTAACTTTGCCTGCTGATTTTTTTGGCTGTGCTTTGCTGAGGTTGGCAAGAATTCTTGTGCTGTAATCGTGAAGGTCCCCCTCATACTCGTCTACCTTGCCATCATCTATAAGCAAGAATTGATCAACGTTGTTGGCAAGCAGATGCCTGTCATGTGAAATCAACAGTATTGCCCCACCAAAAGACTGCAGAGCCATGGTAAGAGCTTGCCTCATTTCCATGTCTAAATGGTTGGTTGGCTCATCCAACAAAAGAAGGTTGGGTTTTTGGTACGCAATCATGGCCAATGCCAGCCTTGCCTTTTCACCACCGGAAAAAAGCTCAATGGAATCTTTAACCTTGTCATTCTTAAAATCAAAGCCACCAAGGTATGTGCGAACTTGTTGCTCGGTTTTTTGAGTGTCCATTTGGTGAATGCACTCATAGGCTGTTTTGGTCAGATCCAAATCATCTACTTGATGCTGGGAAAAATAACCTACCTTTAAATTAGCGCCTTCGTATCTATCGCCTTCGAGCAATGAGATAGCGCCTACAAGACTTTTAATCAGAGTTGATTTACCAGCACCGTTTGGACCAAGAAGGCCTATGCGGTCGCCTGGGTGCAAGCTAATGTTTACTTGCGACAAGACTTGTTCTGAGTACCCAAGGTTGGCTCGATCTAAAGTTAGCAGCGGATCGGAGATTTTATCTGACTGAGGAATTGAAAAATGAAACGGTGAATCAACGTGCGCTGGGGCAATAACTTCCATTCGCTCCAAAGCCTTCACTCTGCTTTGTGCTTGCTTGGCCTTTGTTGCCTTGGCTTTAAAACGCCTTACAAAATCTTGCATGTGCTCGATTTGTCTTTGTTGTTTTTTGTAACTGGCTGCTACTTCTGCGAGTCTCAGGGCTTTAACCTCTTCAAATTGAGAGTAATTTCCAGTGTATAGCTCTATCGATTGCTTGCTGATGTGGGCGATGGTGTTCACGCACTCATCTAAAAACTCTCTGTCATGAGATATGAGTAAAAGTGCTCCTTTAAATGATCTGATCCAATCGGATAGCCAGACGATGGCATCAAGGTCCAAATGGTTGGTTGGCTCATCAAGCAGCAATAAATCCGAGGGTTGCATCAAAGTTCTGGCTAGGTTTAATCGAACCCTCCAACCGCCTGAGAAATCTCTAACAGTTTTCTTTAAATCGTCTTGAGTAAAGCCAAGACCAACCATAAGTTGCTCGGCTTTTGATAGGGCGGAGTGACCATCCAAAGAATTGAACATTTCATGAAGTTCGCCCAACTTACCAAACTGCTCGTTCTCTTCAGCCGACTTAATTTGTTTCTGAATTTCTATGAGTTGTTTGTCGCCTTCAAGAACATATTCAACGGCTACTTGATCTGTTCCAATGACTTCCTGGGCTAAATATGAAATTCTTAAATCTTGGGGGTAATCCAAATAACCATCTTCGACGTCCAGCTCACCTGTAATCATTTTAAAGAGGCTTGTCTTCCCTGCCCCGTTAGCACCGATCAGACCCACCTTCTTGTCTCTGTGAATCACAAAGGAGACATCTTCGAATAAAAGATTTGGGCCTCTGCGAAGAGCTAGGTTAGTAAATGAAAGCATTTTTGTGTCTATAAAAAACGGTAGTGTAACAAAAACAATCGGGCTTTCCTTGTTCTGTGATTGATATAAAATAACGGCATGGAAAATACTATTTGGTTTGAACCTCTAACGATCGAGCATTTCAAGGATTCCTCGGTCAACATGGACAAAGCACTTGGCATTCAAGTTACAGAAATTGGCGACGATTACATTATTGCAAAGATGCCGGTGACAGAAAAAACCAAACAACCCTATGGAATTCTTCATGGCGGCGCTTCGTGCGTTCTTGCCGAAAGCATTGGCAGCATCGCAGCCGGCCTGTCCATGGACGGTTCAAAAAAATACCCAGTGGGCATTGAAATCAATGCCAATCATCTCTCTTCTCCAACCGAAGGGTTCGTGCATGCCAAGGCAGTGCCTGTTCATATTGGTGGCTCAACCTCAGTTTGGAACATAGACATAACAGACGATGCGGGCAAAAGAGTTTGTTATTCAAGGTTTACAGCTATGCACAAGAGTTATCCTTCCTAATACTTATATGGATTATGTACCCTACGCAGTTCCGTTTTTTTTAATCGCCATATTAATTGAGCTGGCATACGGTATTTTAAAAAAGAAGAACACCTATCGACTCAACGACGCAATTAGTAGCCTTTTTATGGGCACATTAAGGACCGCAAACAAGCTAATCATTATCAGCTTTGGCGGTTATGTGTTTTATCTCATTGAAACAAACAACAGCTTATGGCGCATGGATGCGAGCTCACCGCTGGTATGGGTATTTGCGTTTGTGGTTTATGACCTTGTTTATTACTGGTTTCACAGAATCAGCCATGAAAGACAAATATTTTGGGCATCTCATGTGGCTCATCATCAAAGCGAAGATTACAACTTAAGCACTGCCTTAAGGCAAACAGGAACTGGAGCATTGGTTACTTGGGTGTTCTATATCCCAGTGTTTTTGATTGGCGTGCCCTCTTATGTCTTCGTCAGCGTTGCCTCTGTAAATCTTATTTATCAATTCTGGGTCCACAGCGAACACATTCCTAAACTGGGCTGGTATGAAAACTTTTTTGTTACGGCTTCAAATCACCGCGTTCACCATGCGCAAAATGAAAGCTACATTGATAAGAACTATGGCGGAGTATTTATTATCTGGGATCGAATCTTTGGCACCTACAAAGAAGAAGACGATGCAGTCACACCGATCTACGGTATCAGAGGCAAAATTGATACGTTTAATCCAATTTGGGCCAACCTGCATATCTATGTGAAGATGTTTAAAGATATCTGGTATGCGCAAAGCTGGAAAGAGAAGTTCTTTGTGCCCTTTGCAAAAACAGGTTGGCAACCTTCCTCCCTTTCAGTGTCATCAGAAAAAGATGAGTTTAATGCTGCAACATTTAAAAAATACAATCCTCAGGTCCCAACCAAAATTAAGTTCTACGCCTTCTTTCAGTTACTAGCATTGAGCTATGTTGGATTAGCAATATTAGAAAGTGGTGAATTAAATTATCAACAACTTTTTGTGACCATTACCATGATGGCATTCACCATGTATTGCACTTCGCTGTGGCTTGATGGAAAGAAAGGTTTTGTAATGGAAGTAACTCGACTTGCGTTATTTCTGATGATTGGTGTTTACGCGTATCTTGAGATTAGCTTAGCTCAAGTTGCTATAAGCTTAATGGTTTATTCGGTGATTAATATATTGATCCTACCTTGGATCAACAGGCCTCAAGCAATACCCGAGGCCTGAAGAAAAACCATCGATCTTACAAAACACTCACGCTTTGCAAAATATAACTAAGCTTACTCTGTTCCAGCAGCCCAAAGTTTATTTTTAAGTAACTCTCGAGTGACACCTCTTAAAGCTTGGTGACCAAGAAATTCGGAGATTGCTTTTACTATATCTGGGACAGGTGTTGGAGAATGTTGGTCTTTTAGATACTTAGAGATAGCTAAGATTTCTTCTGGTGCCACATCAGATATATCTCTTGCCCCAGAGGATGGGTGACGAACTTCATTGTAGTGTTCTATATCAGTGTCCTGCGCCCAATAATAGACCTCGTCTTTATAGGAAGTTTTTTGTATATCTATTGGTATGGCTGAGGTGATAGCACTTCTAACCTGAGTGCCGCCCCTAGCTAGACTGTGTGCTTTTCTAATTCTTTCAACAAGCATCGAATGGCTGATCGGCTCCTCTACTTCTATGATTCCTTGAATGGCATTCTGAAGTTGAGATCTATAAGATGTGTTATAAAATTGCTCGGGGTTAACATCTATATAATCAGAGATGTCAGCCTCAGGATATGGAATGGATTGCGAAGCATACTCAACATCAAAGCTATCGGGAACAACTTCCAAGCTTAGTGGCGATTCATCATCGGAAGATTGATTTTTTTCTTTAAGTTCGGCTACTTCTTTGAGGCAAGTTTCTAGCCTCGACTTCATTTTCTGATGAAGCTTTTCTTTAGTGCCAACAGGATCAGACATCCAGTCTGTAGACCAAATTCTATGGAAATGCCAACCGTATCCCTCTAGAACCTCTTGTCTTAGATAATCTCTATCTCGGGCTGCTTTCGTAGAATGATATGTTGCACCATCGGTTTCAACTCCAAGTATGTAGCCATATGGGTAGTCCTCATGCTTAACACCAATATCAATTCTGTAGCCTGATGCTCCAATTTCCCATTCGGCTGAAAAGCCAGGTAATGAGTTAACTTGATCGATACCCCATGCTTGAAAAGGACTTTCAATTTCTGCAATACCTGCATCTCCGACTTGAAGAATTTTTGTTTCTGCAAAAGCTATGTATTTTTTAAGAACCTGAACCCCTTCACTTTTACCTTCTTCAAGAATATCTGCGGGTGTCATAGAGGTTACAAGGATTATTTGGTTTTTAGCTCGTGTAAAAAGGACATTTAATCTTCTCCACCCATGCTGTTTACCAATATCCCCAAACCTTTGTGGCATGGCTCTGGTGCCTTCTTGATTGGGGCCATAGACTGTACTAATAACTATTGTGTCTCTCTCATCTCCTTGCACATTTTCTAAGTTTTTTACAAAAAAGTAGTTCAATCCACCATCTTTTTCTTCCCAGTAAGAAATATACTTTAACGCTTCTCTATTTTTGGCTGCTTCAAGCTGCAATCTATTCTCAACCAATTCTTTTTGTTTTTGATTCATAGTGGCGACACCAATGGATTCATGTGGTCGCTCCTTCATCAATCTTAGAACTTCCTGAACTACTTTCTCTGCTTCAATAGGATTGATTCCGCCAGCTTGTCCTTGAGAACCAGTTTTATATCTAGCCTCTTCTAGGAAGATATGTTTAATGCCTTTGTTAGGATCATGGGTATGAGCTGTTACTGGAATCATTAGATTATTATAAAACTCTGCATTAGAAAACTTAATTAAATCTTCATGCCTTGATCGATAGTGGTAGAGCAATTCTCTTGGGTTAGGAAGGACTGTTAATGCCATATCCAATATGGATTCACCAAGAGTGTCCTCATCGTTTTCATCTTCAGATAACATTCTTTGAAAAACAGTTGTAGGGGGAAGCTGGTTTTGATCGCCAACGATCACAGCTTGTTTAGCTCGGGCAATTGAGCAAATTGAATACTCAGGTTTCATCTGCGATGCCTCATCAATAATAACAACGTCATACATTTCCGTGAGTGGCAATGTCTGTGAAACTGCAAGCGGAGACATCAAAGTGCAAGGTTTGATAAAGGTTGCAGCATCAGCTGCACGTTTAAAGAATTCCCTAATAGTTGTTCTAGCATTGGGGACTTGGGCTACGTGATCTATCAAAGCCATACCTGTTTTCTCTGAAACCTTTCCTGAATTGCTTCCTTTGGGTGCCTTAGACCCTAATTTTTCTGTCTCATATCCAACAAGTTTTTTAGACAGTTTAATTATTTGTTTATCAAGTGACCTCAAGTCATCACGAAGCTTTTCTATGTAATCTGATCCCATAGAGCCTAATTCAGGATACTTATCGTAAATAAGCTCCTGTTGAGCTGTTCTAATAAAATATTTATAGACCTTGTCTATTAAATTAATGTCTTGCTGCTCTTCAATATATTCATTGTAAAAATCACGAAGCTGTTTGTTAGCAATGATTTCTTCCGTAGCCAGCCACTTCATGTGGTCATCCAGCGGCACAGGAGATGTCTGCATGTCTAAAATAATTTGAGCGTTATTAAGGAAATCATCGCCCTTGTCAATGTCATAGTTCTCAAAAAAAGATGCAATAGGTTGTTTTGTTTTTTCAACTTCTTGTAATGCATGGAAATGTGACACTACAATCTTGGGATCGTCTAACCATAGTTTTTGAAAATTTGAACTGAGCTTATCTATTTTTTTATACAGAGTTTCGCAAGCATCTGTTCCAGTTTCTTGTAGTTGATTAAAATTAATGTCATCAAAAATTGCTTTAAAATCACTTTCTAATTTTTTGTTCTTAGAATCTAGAGAAGAAATTTCATTTAAGTTTTTAGAGGAGTTTTTTTCAAAGGACAGGTATCTCTTCAGCAAAATTGCTTTTTCTTTTCCAGAGTGACTATCTGGCTTAACATAAATACTTTTAAACAACCTATGTGCTTGCCTCCACTCACTAAAGAATATTGAAAAGAAATGGGAGCCCTTGAGAGTAATAATCGCTTTTTTAAGGTCTTTTAAATCATATAAGTCATCAGAATTATCAAAGTGTAAAGCTACAAATTCTTTATCTGATTCATGTTTATCTGTTAGATCCTTTTGATGATTAAATGAAGTTATGTAGTCAATTAATAATTTTCCAATATCAGCATGAAGCAACATCCTGATTAATTGCCAACTACTACCTTCAGGGCCATTGTTGGATACAAATTCTTTAATAACTGAGTGATTTAAAATTTCTTCCATTGCGTGATCCGCAAGATAAGGGCTCAATTCTAAATTGGTGACAATTTCGTCATGAATCGGAGAAATTAAATTATTCAGTGAATCTAGCTCTTCTTTAGCTGCTATTAAATCAAATGGACTTGATAAAAATTTCTTGAATTGAGTAATAGCCAATTCATCGAAGGAGTGAGTTTTGTAAACATCATTAAATGTTGACTGAATATACTTTAAATTACTAATGTCTAAATCAAGTTGGGTTTCAGCAATTTTTAATATCTTCTTTTTATTTTTGAACTTTAATGAATTTGGTGGCTTGAAATTTAATGACGGCTTATCCCATAAAAGATCATGAATTGTCTTGCCAGTGCCTCCAAAAATCTCACCTAGAATTCCTGCATGGTGATTGAGTTTCTTTTTTGTATCCTGAAGTGCCTCTATTTTTTGAAAATAGTCTTGAGGTGAAGTTTCAGTTTCTTGGTTAACCCTTCTGCCAATAGATTCTAGGACTGTTTTCTTCTTACCTTTTATAGAAAAGATTTCTAATAAGTAATTCTCAAGCCCAGCCGCAGCAAGATTGTTTCTTACAACATCTAAGGCAGCTTGTTTTTGAGCAACAAATAAAACTTTTTTACCTTTCATCATTAATGCAGCGATGATGTTTGTAATAGTTTGTGATTTTCCAGTTCCTGGCGGTCCTTTAATTACAAGATTTTGCCCTTTAATAACGTCGATTACAGCTGAATATTGAGATGCGTCAGCTGGCTCAACCAGGGCTGGAACCTCCCTTACAACATTGTCATCATCAACATCGTAAACTTCAGCTGACGAGCCTTCAGATTTACTTAAGCCTGAAATAATTTTATTAAGTAACTCTGAAGTGTTGTTTTCAAGAAGTTTTTTAATATCTGCATAGATAGGCATGTTTTGAGCTTGATAAATACCAAATGAAGCCCAATTTCTTACCTTCCAACCTTTTGGCTCAGCAATCAACTCTTCAACCAGATCTATATACTTTTCAACATCAAAAACACGGGCTTCCTCATCAAGCTCTGCATCTTCCTCATCTTCAGCATAAATATCTGAGATAGATGGAAGCTCTAGCTTGAAATCTCGTTTTAAACGCTCGCTTAGGGTTTGGTTAATTAAAATTTCATCGCCAGTAGATTTGATATCAAGAGTACTAGATTTTTTTTCATCGTCCATAATTACTGGTAACATCAGTAAAGGTGAATAAAGTGTTTTATCTGAGCTTGATGATTCTTTCCACTCTAAAAATCCAAAACAAACATATAAAGGGTTAACACCTGATTCTCGAATAGATGATTTGTAATTAGTGTAAATACTTTTTATATGTCTTTGTAAATTCTCAGACAGCATCAAAGTTTGAATATTTTTATCCTGATGGTTTGGCTCATCAAGAGTTTCCTGATTTGATCTAGGAAGATCATAGCTTGGGTTCAAACCATGCTGCTCTGCGTGATGGCTAACACTAAATCTATCATCTGATAGCTGAACAAGGCCGAGACTCTCTCTTACCTTATTTTTTAAAACTCTTAGTGCGGCCTCCGCATCTTGATTGATCTCGTCTGATTGACTATCTTCAATCCCATCAATGGTTTGTAAATAATCCTCATCGGATAACATAGCAACTTCCATTGCTGTTTTGAATTGAGTGCTAGATTCATCTAAAGGAATTTCATCTGGCTCAGGAAGCGGCTTAAACTGCATAGATGATGTGGAAAGCTTTTGGTATAGCTGATTTGCAACCTCATCTATAAATCTAAAATGGAGCTTTGTTTTGGCTTGAAAATTAGAATGAATCATTCTATTTCTAGCGGTTAGATCAAGCAGACTATCAGCGAACTTTGTTAATCTTTCTTTAAAAAGAGTTGCGTTTTCAGACATGGTTTGAATTGATAAGGATTTTCATTCTCTTTTATATAAATGTATAAGGATTAACTTAATATATATCAAATATATAAACAATTTTAATACATAGAAAGTTCATCACTTTACGTAACGTATTAGATTTTTAGTTTGTGACAAAATATATTAGTTCCCACTAATGCACCTCATCACCAGAAAGACATAAATCCATTTGTTCGTCGAATAATCTATGAAACGCTGTAAAAGAGCCGTCCTCTTCTTCGTGCAAAAATTCAAAGTAAGTTGGAATTTTCTCCTCATCATCAAAAACCATCGTGACTAGATCACCGCACCCAGCACAAACAACTTTGTCATTGGCCGAGTAAGTAAAGGAAGGATGGATACAATCATTCTGCTTGGTAATCATGTTCATGCTGCCTAGAACCAGGAATTTACTAGATATTTAATTTTCATTTCATCGCACATAGTTTTTAAATCTCCTACCGTTACCTTTTGGCCTAGATTAAAGCTGGTTAAAAGGCTGCCAATGGTAAATTTAGCAACCTCTTTTTCTGGAATGGTGAAAAAGTATTCATACTCATCTTGACCCCAGAACTCCTTCACGCCCTCACCCATGTCGTGCTCGGTAAAGTTTAAGTTTCCATCTTCATCAAATTTTGCATTGACTGAATGGTTAATTTCCCCGCCTGCAGGGGTGTTAGATATATTTTTAAATATTTGCATATTTTCTCCTTAAAACACACGCTCGAAATTGAGAGTGTTAGGTGTGAGTAAGAGGAAGAGAAATAGGAATATATTTCTTTAGTTACACTTATTTATATGGGGGATTTTTTATGAATTTCAAGATCAGAAAATAATGATTCCCGATGAAATAAGAAGGAAGAAAAATAAAATTATGTACATCAACTCTTGGGTATATGCATAAAGCAATAAAGGAGCTAGAGACGGAAGAATTGCTCCTAAAGCATAATCATTTAACTTATTAACAGTCTCAGAAGTGTATTCAATGACTTCTTGAGATCCTTTAATAACTGCTTCGCTTGCTGCTTCAGCAGCATATAGAACAGATGGAACTGCAATAGCTGTTGCAGTCATAAATGCAGTACTTTTAATAAAATATCTTCTTTCCATTTTTTAATAATACCCCATTGGTTGATAAGTTTCATTGAGAAGGTCTAGGAGCTCAGCAAAGTCATGAAACCATTTATCCAATGCTTCTTTATGCTCATATCTAGTTTGTAACAATTCTTTGACGTGTATTTGAAGATCAGACCATTTTTTTTCTTTTCGATAAACATTAATTTGAACCAATCCATTTTCATCATAAATTTCTTTTTCATCCAATTTTTTTAGCCTTTTGATATCTCGATGTTGAGCATCCATTCGATCTATATGCCTTAAAACATATCTGTATTCTTTTTTCTTTTCTTTATGAAGGTGAATAAGGTCCTTTTTCATATGACATGGAAATAACTCAACCTGAACAGGTGTATTGGATCTTCTGAATAGGGGGTGTGGCTCTACTGGACTCAAATTAAAATATTAGTTTTAAGGTTATTTGAAAAGAATTTATAGTAATTCATAAGGTCGTAACTGCCACAGGAAGGTTTGTTAGATAATTGTATTCAAGTGAATGAAACAGTTCTTCAAAATTAGAAGCCGGTCTAAGCATCTTGACCTGAAGATCTTCGTCAAAAGAGTTTGCAATTTTTAGGGTCTGCTCGCATAGAGCCAATGCAGTTGTAACAGTACACGCAGAAACTTCTACTATTTTTAATTCGAAGTTTTCTATTGCTGAAATTGCTTTATCTGCCTGCTCTGATGGATATTCTTCAGTGGTCTGCTCGGCAAATTCTTGTATAAGCATATATAGGTCGAGTTGAATGTGAGCTTCGCGATACAAAGAGACAATAAAAATTTTTTGCATTTTTTGAAACCTTTTAAATGCTGAGTGATCAATCATTAGCTCTTGTGATGATGAGCATAAGGCGTCAAATTCTTGTATCCGATATTCATTGCTGTCAATTATTTGATAGGTCTGCTCTAAAATATCCATTGCTGAGGCTGCGCCCTCTCGATTTGAAAGAGATGGTTGCAGGCTTGTTGCTTCAGCAGAGTAACTGTCAAGAAATGCTTGGCTCTCAATGCAAGCTGCTTCACATAAGTAAGACTCATAATGATCTGATGGGAGATAGGATTTGTAAGCTGTATTTGTTTCCAGCCCTGACTGCAATACATCCACCAAAGCAAAATCAGTTTCAAGAGATTCATCCTCATCAAAACATCGAGAAAAATCATATCGTTCGTATGAATAGAAGCTAATTGTATGAGCGTAATGAAGTTTAAAGGGTTCCTGTAATGCAGGAGAGTTATCTTGATTTACCTCGTCAGCTTTATCGATTATGGCCTGGATGTCCTTAAATCTGGTCTCCACCTCACCATACCTGCTAGCAATAACTGGTTTGGATTCGAAGGAAATGAAGTTATCAATGTCTCTGAGCAGCCATTGAGCATATTCAAGGTAAGTCTTTGATACTATGTAATTTTTAAGGCTTTTTTGTGATTCTTTAAACAATTCATCTCTCTAATGTCGGTCTAATAGTATACATACATACAGTACTAAGA
>Ga0209482_1001968_pt1 | contig 13251 bp, 17 predicted proteins | sample CoawatmetaG10DNA_FD_187512 | JGI IMG/M metagenome (GOLD analysis project Ga0209482, IMG submission 187512) | Marine microbial communities from the West Antarctic Peninsula - Coastal water metaG104-DNA (SPAdes) (version 2) | ecosystem: Environmental > Aquatic > Marine > Coastal ...
AACAAGGACGTGAACAATTTATTGCAGATTCCAAAGAAGCTATCCTTAAACTTCGTGAAACAAACACGCCCGAAGGCATGCAGTTGGCGGCGTCTATTGAACAACGCCTCGTGGAACAAGAAATTATTGATCAACTTGAAGTAGCTAATACTAACTTTATAGGCGCTACGACAAGGTTGTTTGGAAATGAAAGTGACGCCCCTCAAGACGCGGAACTTGGAAAACGGTTTTTTGACTTACAATTACGCATAGTCGCCGGATTAAAGGCCCAACGCGACCAGTTGTGGAAACAAGTACCTGATTTTAATGTTAAAACTTTTAGTTTAAAAGACGGAACTAAAGTAAAACAACCAAATTCTCTTACTATTTTTAATATCCCGGTCAAAGAAGGCGGGTTAAAGTTTAGTAGTTTGGGTGGCGAAGCGGATTTTAATACCATATTAGGTAAATACAAAGACGACTTTGCTTTAATGGATGAGTACTTTAATCCTTCCGGACAAACAGATGTGGATGGAAATTTTGTTGAAGGCGCATTAGATAACGTTCCAGATTTTCCTGTTCAGTTCAGTAGATTGCGTGAAATGTACTCTCACTTTAAAGGTTTAAAAGCAGATCGCGAAAAAAATAACGTTATGGACCCTATGGCTTCACATATTGGTAGCTTAATAAAAGCTCTTGATCAAGACATGAGTGGTATGGATGCGGAAGGCGTTTTCTTGACGCCGGCAGGAGAACTGGTAACTACCGATCAAGCTAAAACTGTACAAGCTTACTTAAAAGCTAAATCGTACACTTACGGCATGCATAATGTAATTTCTAGAACTTTTATTTCGGATTTTTCTAAACAAAATTCGGCACGTGGCATGGTTCTTGATCCGTTAGACGCGGTCAACGCGGTTAAAAAAGGTGATGATATCCCGTTATCCCGCATAAATGAAATGCAAAACGCCGCAGACTTTATAACGGCAAAAAACATTACGGTCCGGAATGTAGAAGAACCTTTAGAGGACATAACTCGAATTAGTTATTTTAACAAAAGCACGGGACAACAATTTAATGATGTTCCATATGATTCGGAAGCGGTAAGTTTAGAATTAAATGAGGTCTTGGAGTTAATTATTCGAGATGCTCGTAAAAACATTATGATTAATAAAACAGACCCTTTAACCGGCGAAACAATAAGAACAGTTGACCTTGCAAAATTACAAAAGTATAAAGAAAGGGCCAACAGTGAACAATTGTTTGCTATTTTTCCGGCATTAGCTAGGGATTTAGATAGTGCTGAATCTGCTCAAGTATTAATAAACCAGACCCGAGTAAACAATAAAGCGTTGCAAAACTCCGTGGAACAAAAAGCATTTAGTTTATTTCTGGATCGTCCAGAAAGCGGTAGTAAAGTCATTGCTCAAATAATGGAGGGCCAGCAAAAAATACCTACTGCAAAAACTTTGCAATTAATGGTCGATAGAATAAAAAGTCGAGGTAGCTACGTAAACCAAGAAACAGGAGAAGAGTTTACATCTGCACAAGTTTTAGACGGACTACGTGCGTCCATTATGAACTACGGAATTGTTAAATCCGGCGGTAGTGGTTTTAACTTTAGCCCCACTAAAATGTATGACACGTTGTTTGCTGACGCGGCTATGGTAGACGCTACGGGTCCCGGTGGCGGTTTTAAATTAATGGATTTTATGAAGCGTAATGACATGGTTGATACCGCATATGTAGAGAACTTTCAAAAAGCTCTTAACCAAATGCGTAATGTTGAAGCAGGCATTGCTAATAATGAACTTTCAGGTAATCTTTTTAAACGCCCTAGTGTTGCAAAGATCGCCATGTTAAGAATAGGTGGGGCCTTAGCCATGGGCGCATCTCTTCAACGTGTAAAAGGCGTGTTAGGTAAATTCGGTTTAGGAGATTTTGGCATCGGTGGCGGAGTGGTTGCGGGTGGTGAAGGTGCAAAAGCCGGCGAAAGCCTTTTTATTACGGGGCCTGAAACAATCGTTATCAACACCATGTCTCGTATTATGAACGACCCTAAAATGTTAGCTTTAGCTGTAAAAGAAGCATCTACCGCGCAAGAACTTGCCGAAAGTTTAAACGCCCTTCAAAAAATGTTAGGTGCTCAAGTTGTTCGTCAATTGCCTAAAGTTGAAAGAGATGTAAGCGCCGATGAAAGTTTTGTTCGTCCGGGAACGCTTGGTGATACGCCTGTTGATACGACAAAAGCTAAAACAGCGTTGCCTTTACCGGAACCACCCGTACAAGCACAAGAAGTTACCCAACTTCAAGGGCCGAAGCCATCTCCCACCCCGGCATCGGCTCCTGTTGCACCGACCACGGCCCCGAATACGGGGCCTGTGGACCGGTCACGGTTTGCCGCAATGTTTCCTAATGACATAGCGTCCGGCTTGATTAATCAGGGTATTGGAAGTATTCCCGCATAAAGGAACATTGATATGGCAGACCTTACTAAAGATCAGACAAGAAAGATGATTAAGGAGCTGAAAAATGCATCTCGACTCCACGCTAATCAAGCAAAAACGTTAGAAAAGACGTTGAAGAAAATTAAGAAAGCCAGTGCTTAGTGTTCTCACCTAGTACTTGTCCGGCTAAATCTATCTTGCCGCGTAAAGCGGCGAGTATCTTTTCATCAATAGTCCCGGGACATACCAAATCTATATAGGTAACGGCCTTCTTCTGTCCTATTCGGTGCGCACGGTCCTCGGACTGTAGTCTAATCTCTAAATCATAACTGTTACTAAAGTACACAACGGTGTTCGCGGCGGTCAGTGTTATGCCGTACCCGCCCGTTTTAGGCTGTCCGATAAAGAACCGAAGCTCCGAGTCAGGTTTCTGAAACTCTTCTACAATATTTTGACGCTCATCTTGCTCTGTAGCCCCATAATAGGTAGCCACTGAATTAGGCCCAAAACGCTCGCCTAACGCCTTTGCGATTTGGTTGATGTCATGGGTGTATGAAGCCCAGATAATCGCCTTACCCTGCAACTCGTCGGTTATTTCAAGTAGTTCATCCAAGCGTCTGCTTGGCAGTAGTTCTATCTCACCATCATCCGGTTGTAAGAACCCACAACAGATTTGTTGTAAGCGCATAATCTGTGTCAGGACACTAGCCGTTGTAGCCAACTCTCCGCTCTCAAGCTTGGCTAACGCTAACTTTTGCATCTGGTTGTACACTCTGACCTGTTCGGGCGTCAGTGGAACATCCCGGCGAATGTATAACTTCTCCGGTAAGTCTAAGCAATCTACCTTTAGTACTCGGTTGCTAAACTTGTCTAGGTTGATGTTGAGCTCATCTAACCGTCTATACCCTGTAATCTCTTGGAAACTACGTTGGCCCATGACCCGGCGCTGTACAATGGAGTATCTGCTTTGGAAGGCATAATAACTATTGAAGCCTAACGCTTTGGGCGTTAAGAATAGGCACTGGCTATAAAGGTCCATAGGTGATTTGGTAATGGGACTACCCGTTAGAATGCGTCTGTACTTGCTGATTTTGTTCATTGAAATAATGTTCTTGGTCCGCGCCGCTTTACGGTTTTTTATCGTCGTAGACTCGTCAACAATAACTAAATTGTCCGGGTTACGAGTAAGAAACTCATATGCTATCATGGCCGCCCGGGGCGTAGAGAACGCCTCTGTATTCATCACAAATACCTTTAGACTTTTATCCGTGCTGTTTGTAAACTCATTAAGTTCCGCTTGATACTTCTTAGATGTACTGGGGGTCCACCTTAATACAGTGAGGTCTATCCGATCCGGGACATGCGTGGGTATCTCACCCCGAATCCAGTTGTCATACACTCCTTTAGGGGCTACAACCAAACAAGCGTTTATCTTCTGGTCCTCATACAACATGGACATTGTGTCCAAAGCTACCTTTGTTTTTCCCGTCCCCATTTCCATTAACAACGCGTAAAAAGGCTTGTCCCAAGAGTCGGAAAGAGCTTCATTTTGATGGGCGAAAGGTTTGGTTTTGAACTTGAAATTATTTATTTTCAGCATTTAGTTAAATTCCTCTTGACAGAAAACGAGTATAAGATAATATATGGCTTTGTCAAGACCCAACCGGTGTCTTTAATAACGAAAAGGAGAACGCGATGAGCGATGTGTTACAAATGATGGAGGAAGATTTTGAAACGAATCTTGCAACATCTGTAGAGAAACTTGATCAGGAGGGCCTTAATTCTGTGGCCGGTCTGGCTCGAGCAATCCGTGCGAAGGAGGGTACTATCTCGCATCTTGAAGAAGAACTCAAGGCGCATAAGAAAGAACTTTTGAAATTCACGGATGAAGACATGCCTTCTATGCTTGCAGAGATAGGCATTTCCAAATTTTCACTAGACGACGGTTCCGAAGTCATAGTGAAGTCAACTTACGGGGCATCAATATTAGTCGCCAATCGTCCACAAGCCTTTGAATGGCTACGTGAGCAAGGTTACGACGACATCATCAAGAACACCGTTGCATGTCAGTTTGGTCGTGGTGAAGACGATAAGGCGAGTGCCTTCGCATCTTTTGCAGAGAAGGAAGGCTTTTACGCCGAGCAGAAGACTGAAGTGCATCCGCAAACCTTGCGAGCGTTTGTTAAAGAACGCGTTGAAGCGGGGGAAGAATTCCCAATGGAATTATTTGGGGCATATGTTGGGCAAAGAGCTACTATTAAAAAGGGTAAAATCTAATGACAGATTCAAAAGCAGTAACAGAAGCTAAAAAGAAAGAACTATCTCTGGACGTAACTTCATTGTTTGAAGATGACGCCGGGATAGGTATGGACAACATGGGTCAAGAGGACTTAGCACTACCGTTCCTCAAAGTGTTATCAGGTAATGATCCGGTCTTGGACGACATGGACAATGCACGTAAGGGTGACATATTGAACACCGTTACGAACGCGTTGTACAAAGGCGCCGAAGGTATCAAGGTTATTCCTTGTGCGTACCAACGTCGTTTCATTCAGTGGTCACCTCGTGGTGAAGGAAGCTCGGCACCTATTGCAATCTACGAGCCTTCTCAAGAGCGCCCAAAGACAGAGCGTTCAACTGAAGATAACAAAGAATATGTTATCGGTGGCACTGGAGATTATATCGAAGAGACGCATCAGCACTTTGTTGTTGTGTTAAATGATGACGGATCTGCCGAGACTGCGTTGATCGCGATGAAATCAACTCAGCTTAAAAAGTCACGTAAGTGGAATTCAATGATGCAGTCAGTACAGATGCAAGGGAAGAATGGTCCCTTTACTCCACCACGTTTTAGTCACATCTATCTTTTGAAAACATTGAAGGAAGAGAACAGTAAAGGTAGTTGGCACGGTTGGGAAATGAGCCGTGTTAGCCCCGTATCTGAGAAGGGTACTTACATCCGTTGTAAAGAATTCGCTGAAAGCATCACCGCCGGTGATGTAGTCGTCAAGCATGGCGAAGACACTGCGAACACCGGAGATCGGTCAGCATTCTAGACCGTTTGTAAGTTGAGGGGCGGCAGAGGTCGCCCTTTTTTACCAGTTTAAGATATGAAGGCATAATATGATTGTTATTGAAAAATTTATGACCATCTTCGATGGACTGCAAGAAGCCTATGGTACCTTCAAGATAGAAAATACCGGAGCAAACGGTAAGACCAAGGGTAAAGCAAGATTAGTACGCGAACCACGGACCATGCTCTTGTGGGAGAACCATTTAAAGGGCAGAAACGGGATTGGAATTATCCCTATTAACGAAGACAACAACTCTAAATGGGGTTGTATCGATGTCGACCAATATCCACTAGACCACAAACTTCTAGTAGAAAAAATCAGAAAGCTAGAGTTACCTCTAGTTGTGTGCCGATCTAAGTCAGGCGGGGCGCATTGTTTTCTATTCACCACCGATTGGGTAGAAGCTAAAGACATGCAGAAGGCTTTACAGTGCATGAGCGCCGCACTAGGTTACGGCGAGAGTGAAATATTTCCTAAACAAATCAAGCTACACCTCGACCGGGGTGATGTTGGTAACTTTTTAAACCTACCTTACTTTAATGCCGAAGAGGGCTTACGGTATGCCATTAAAGATGACGGCACGTCCGGAACTATTGAGGAGTTCTTTGAGTTACATGAGAAGTACGCGCAGACCTTAGAGCAAGTCAAAGCATTACAAGTCATGGCTGAAAAGGGTAAGACATCGCTCATGGCTGACGGCCCGCCGTGCTTGCAGATACTGTGTGGCAATAAGATATCCGAAGGCGGTCGCAACAACGGGCTGTTCAACATTGGTGTCTACCTGCGTAAGGCGTACCCAGACTCTTGGGAGCTAGAGGTCTTGAACTACAACATGCAATACCTTGTACCACCCCTACCGCTTAACGAGGTCAATCTGGTTGCCAAGCAGTTGCACCGGAAGGAGTATGCTTACAAGTGTAATGATGCACCGATCAATTCGTACTGTAACAAAGAGCTCTGCCGAACCCGAAAGTTTGGTGTGGGCGCGGCGATACAGGGTGCATCAATTGCTAACCTACGGAAGTATGACTCTACACCCCCGGTGTGGTTTATGGATGTTAACGGTGAGCCGTTGGAGCTCGACACGGAAGGTCTGATGAGTCAGCCTGTATTTCAGAAGGCTTGCATGGAACAGCTAAACTTTATGCCACGGTCTGTCCAGAAGCAAACATGGGAAAGTCGTATCAGTACGTTGCTCACGGACATGAAAGACAATGAGTCCGCCATCATTGAGGTTGCAGTAGACGCTAGTACAGCAGGACAGTTCTATGATTACCTAGAAGAGTTCTGCCGGTTTCTACAGCAAGCGCAGGATAAGGAGGAGATATTGTTACGCCGCCCGTGGACAGATGAGGAGACTAACCTTACTTACTTCAGGTTACGTGATTTTGAGAGTTATCTTACTAAGAACAAATGGTTTGCTTACAAGAGCCATAAGATCGCTCAACGCTTGCGTGACATAAATGGTGAAAGCATCGTGTTAAAGATTAAAGGAAGGGCCGTTCGAGTATGGTCCGTTCCGGCGTTTGCTTCAGCCGACATCGATATTACTACACCTAACTTTGGCGCACAGAACGAGGTTCCGTTTTAATGAAAGGTTTTCCAGAAAGAAATGCAGAGATATACAGATTGCGTGTTCAAGAGAAGATGACATTGGCCGCGATAGGATTAAAATACGGTTTGACGCGTGAGCGCATTCGGCAGATTGTCAAAAAGATTAAAGACAGTGTTTAGAATATTCGGGCCTCCCGGGACGGGTAAGACCACCACGTTGTTGAACATGGTAGACAAAGCGTTGGAGTCGGGTATACAGCCCATGGATATTGCATTCCTAGCGTTTACGAAAAAGGCCGCAACCGAAGCCAAGGAACGTGCCGCCGAACGGTTTAACCTTGACCCTAAGCATGATCTGTGCAATTTTCGTACACTTCATAGCTTGGCGTTGACCATGTCCGACATTCGTGGCGATCAAGTTATGCAAGATGAGAACTACCGCGAGCTGTCTAAGTTAACGGGCGTCAGTCTTAATGGTTCTAAGGTATCTAACTTTGATGACGACCTACCCAGTGTTACTAAATCAAGCGACCCTGTGCTTGGCGTAATCAACTTAGCACGGTTACGCAAGGTACCTCTGCGGGATCAGTACAACCTCAGTCGGTTGGAGGAGTCATGGAATCTTGTTAATTATGTCGACAAGTCTCTGCGTGAGTACAAGGAGCGATTCGGGCTCTACGACTTTACCGACATGCTCGCCGTGTTTGCAGAGCAGGGAGATAGCGTTTGCCCAAACTTTCGGCTGACATTCTTAGACGAAGCGCAGGATTTGTCTCCACTACAGTGGGACATTGCCCACATGCTAGATAAGAAGTCCGACAAGATGTACTGCGCCGGCGATGATGACCAAGCGATCTACCGGTGGGCCGGTGCTGATGTCGATCAGTTTATTAATTTACCCGGCGGGTCCGAGACGCTATCGCAATCTTATCGCGTCCCACGCTCCGTTCACCGCATTGCCGAAGGCGTAGTCAAACGCATCCACCGACGATTTCCTAAGAAGTATGAACCTCGCACAGAAGAAGGCGTTGTCTCACGAATCTCAACCCTAGCCTCAGTAGATATGGCTGAAGGATCATGGCTGGTCCTCTCGCAAGCAGGGTACCTGTTACAGCCCGTTGTAAGCGATCTTAGGGCCAATGGTTACCTGTTCACGTATCGCGGCCACCGGTCCATATCGGAGCGAATAAGCGATGCGGTAAATGGTTGGGAACACTTGCGTAAAGGAGGCGAAGTCACCGGGGAAGTGGCGCGTAAAATATACGGGTTCATGTCTATCAAGACTCATGTCACTCGAGGCTTTAAGAAAGTGCCCGGGGTAGAAGATCACGAGTTTGTTAACCTGACGGAACTACAAAGTAAGCACGGTCTGCTGGTCGACAACAATCTTATTTGGCACGAAGCACTCGATAAACTACCCGAGAATGATCGGGCCTATATTATTGCAATGTTACGCCGGGGTGAAAAGTTTAACGGAAACCCCCGTATTACAGTGTCCACGATCCACGGGTCAAAAGGTGGTGAGGCGGACAACGTTGTATTGTTCACGGACCTATCCCCTGCGGCAGACAATGAGATGAGTGATAACCCAGATGACATGCACCGGGTGTTTTATGTGGGAGTGACCCGCACTAAGCACAGTTTGTTTATCGTAGAACCCGAAGACGTTAGTCGAAGTTATGATCTTTAATAGGAGAGATACATGTTAAAAGCCGATGGATATAACGATGCAATCATGGGACTTGTTCAACGATGCGGACAAGAGCCCGTCATTTTGTATGACACTGACAAAGTGTTACAACTTTTAGTTTACAACGACGGTATGACTTACGACGATGCCGTAGAGTTTTTTGAGTTTAATATACTTGGTTCATGGGTTGGGGATGAAACCCCGGCGTTCTTTTCAAAAGCAAGCTTAAATGATTTAAAAGATATAGAGGATTTAATATGAAAGACAGAGAAGTAATAATAGACGGAAAATCTATCGAAAGAACCCTAGAACATTGGGAAAAACACTTGGAAAAGAATGACGGCGGTTCAGAACCGGGCGTAAACAGAATGGTGTCACAGCCTAGCCATTATGCAGATGGAAGTATTGAGTGCATCGACGCTATGGTAGCGGCTTTCGGAAAAGAGAATGTTCGTATTTATGCGGAGATCGCTTCATTTAAGTACATTTGGCGTATGAACAAAAAGAACAAATACTCTGCGCAGGATAAGCTAAAGGCTATGTGGTACTTGCGCTACTCTATGAACGACGATCCAAGGAAGAAATAATGAGTTTACAGATGGCAATGTTTACACCTAAGACGGAATGGATACCCCCGACCGAGCTCCCGGACCTAACCGGTGCCGCCCGTATTGCAATCGATGTCGAAACCCGCGACCCTAACCTGAAGACAAACGGACCCGGATGGTCCACAGGTGATGGTGAAGTAGTGGGTTACGCTATCGCAGTAGAGAACTGGGCCGGATACATTCCTATCCGACACCAAGGGGGCGGTAACCTTGATGAGCGTATTGTTAACAAATGGCTAAAGAAAGTGTTCGAGTGTCCGGCTGAGAAAATCATGCACAACGCTCAATATGATCTGGGTTGGATTAAACGTATGGGGTTCACGGTCAACGGCCGCATCATTTGTACCATGTTGGTGGCCTCACTGCTCGATGAGAACAGATTTAGCTACACGTTAAACTCATTAGCCTATGATTACCTAAACAAAACCAAGTCAGAGAAAGCGTTAGTCGAGGCCGCCCGACAGTTTGGAATTGATCCGAAGGCTGAGATGTGGAAAATGCCGGCCATGTATGTGGGTCCCTACGCTCAGGTCGATGCTGAACTCGCTCTGGAGTTGTGGTCCTGCTTTTCTGTTCTTTTGGGCAAGGAAGACCTCTGGCCGATTGCTAATCTCGAGCTTGAATTGCTCCCATGCCTCGTGGATATGACTATGCGGGGTGTCAGAATCGATGCAAACCGGCTTGAGCGCACCCGGGATCAAATCCTCAAGCGGGAAAAGGGCGTCATCAAACAAATCAAAGACATGGCCGGGGCCAATGTCGAAATCTGGGCGGCTCAATCCCTTGCTAAAGCGTTCGATAAGGTCGGGGTCAACTACCCAAAGACCGAAAAAGGCGCACCGTCGTTCACGAAGCTGTTCTTGCAGGAGCATAAGCATCCACTCGCCCAACTCATCCTCGAGGCGCGGAACCTGAATAAGACTTCGGGCACTTTCATCAATACCATCATGAAGCACTGTCGTAAGGATGGCCGCATTCATAGCCACATAAACCAAATACGATCAGACGATGGCGGTACAGTATCCGGCCGCATATCTATGTCCAACCCAAATTTGCAACAAATCCCGGCCCGCGACCCGGTGATAGGTCCGATGATCCGTTCGTTGTTTCTACCAGAAGAAGGTGAACAGTGGGCGGCCATTGACTTCTCGCAACAAGAGCCGCGCATCTTGGTTCATTATGCGCATGTTTATGGGAAGATGAGAGGCGTTGAATTGGATGCATGCCGTGAGTTTGTGGACGGCTACAATAATAACCCAGACATGGACTTCCACACAATGGTGGCAGAGATGGCTAACATCTCACGCAAGCAAGCCAAGACTATTAACTTGGGCATGATGTACGGTATGGGGGTGAACAAACTATCTGAGCAAATGGATATCGAGGTGAGTGAGGCTAAAGCATTGGTCAAACAATATCACTCCCGGGTACCTTTTGTTAAAGGGTTGATGCAAGGTGTTACCAATCGACTCAACGATAAAGCCAGTGCGGGCTCGATCAGGTCACTTCTGGGCAGGAAGTGCCGGTTTGACCTATGGGAACCTGATACTTTTGCCATGAACAAGGCGTTACCGTACCGTGATGCGATCAAAGAGTACGGCGAGACCACCCGGTTGAAGCGAGCGTACACGTACAAAGCCCTGAACCGTCTAATCCAAGCTTCAGCGGCGGACATGACTAAGAAAGCAATGGTCGATATCTACAAATCCGGTCGACTGCCCATGATTCAAGTGCATGATGAGCTCGCAATGTCGGTAAAAGATAGGGCTGAAGCCGAGGAAGTGTCTAAAATAATGGTGAATGCCGTGCCCTTAGAAGTACCTAGCCAGTGTGATATTGAGATCGGCCCGTCATGGGGTGAGGCTAAGTAGTCAAACAAACAAACTTGGTCTATACTAAATAAAACTCATCCCCTTAGTTTTACCCCGTTCCGGCGGGGTTTTTTAGTTGCGTTATTATATATAATCTTATATAGTCTCAGACATACGCAACTGGGAATTAAAAAATGGATACAAACAAGTGGAAAAGTGTGCTCGTGCCTAAAGAAGTGTACGAAGAAATTAAATCTCGTGCCAAAACAGAAGGCCGCACTATCAGTGGGCAACTCCGGGTAATGTTTAGTTTTTATAAAGACGCCGAAGACTTAAAAAATAAAAAAACCGGATAGCTCCTGTACATATCCCATACTATCCCGTATAGTTTATCTCGTGCTCCGTAGGCACTTAGTGGTAAGGAAAGGCCCTCGCAATTAGACTATTTGCGGGGGTTTTTTTTGCTTGCTAACTCCCATATTATCGTATACAGTTTGAGCTCAATTTTACTTTTACGGAGTAGCACCATGCAAGAGAAACAATTTGTTGACGGCCTGATGATCAAAAAACCTAACCCCAACGCCCCGGAGTGGATCAAATGTAATGGTTCCATTAAACGCGAAGATTTGATACGTTGGTTGGGCGAACAATCTGGAGATTGGATCAATATCCAAATCTGTGAAGGAAAGTCCGGCAAGTGGTACGCCGAGGTAGACAACTGGAAGCCCGAAAGCCAAGGGGGACAGTAATGATACAGGTAACAGATGCTGTAGAATTCTGCGACATGATTGATAAACAAGTGGCTCAAATGAACGAGCGCGGGATGAGTTGGAAAGATGCCGTGCTAGTCATGGAAAAGCTAGTAGCGGAACACAACAGCGTTATTGAACACTTTCCGCACCCCGAAGTTGATAAAGTAAATGAAGCGTGGGCCCGGATACAACGAGGATAGCTATGGACATTAATTCAAAAGAATGGGACAGTTTGCTACAAGACTTACATCAGTCTCTACCGCCAAACATGGACGACGCTCTACTGGTCGACCTCATTCACTTTATTTTCGTGCAATACGACATAGATTGGGCCCGCACTCTGCGGCTCACGCACATCGTCAACGACTTACACGCCGCCCATACAGGAGAAAAAGTTCTTAATAATCAAAAGCTACACTAAAAGAGGGCTTGGTATGATAATTGAAATAATCATAAGTATTTTATTTTTAGGGTTGTTTGGTTTATTACTAAACGGCGCATATTTAATAGTTTGCGATAAGCAACAAGCTTGGAACGATAAACAAAACAAGTCGCCCCCTCCCGGGGGTTGACAAACTCCCATACTCCACACTATACTCCAATTTCATTAACTTACGGAGTAAATCAAATGAGAGTTAAAATAGACCAGTGGGAAGTGTTACATGCCATAGAGCGTTACATCAAAGACCAGTACGGCGTGGACTATGATATAACCGAGGGCCTTGAGGACAACCCGGTGATTGAATATCAGGAAATAATTAGATCGTTTGAGAAACACAAAAACGGCAGGGTAGTTAAAAATGAACACGGGTTTCCTGTTATAGATCATTCCAAAACCACGTATAAAAACGCGTCATGCGAGTGGAAAGAATTTGATTCTATAACCCTTTACTTGGCACCAACCTCATGAAATATTACGAATTAGTGCTAGTGAATAATGCAAAAGACGATATACACCTCGTGTATTACGAAATGGCTGACATTGAGAGTACTTACGGTGACTACTTTGAATGGGCAGATGACGACCAAGAGAGGGTTGGCCGAAGCCATGCTATACATACGGCCCAGACAGCAATTGCGGAGTGTGGCCTAGAGGATGACGTAAGTTGGCAAGTTTTCTTGGGCGAACGGTTTCGCCACAGTCAAAACCACGATTTCCCACAGCAGGCCAAGTTTAACCGTCTGGGCGCTGAAACCTCACCTTACCGCTAGATTAGGAGATTAAATAAATGAAAAAAGCACACTTACATCTCATAAAATGGGGTTTAGCTAAAGGCTACCACATCGCCGTCTACGGTGAAGATGAATTTGGCCTAATAAGTGACAAGTATAAGCA
>Ga0209482_1001974_pt1 | contig 13229 bp, 15 predicted proteins | sample CoawatmetaG10DNA_FD_187512 | JGI IMG/M metagenome (GOLD analysis project Ga0209482, IMG submission 187512) | Marine microbial communities from the West Antarctic Peninsula - Coastal water metaG104-DNA (SPAdes) (version 2) | ecosystem: Environmental > Aquatic > Marine > Coastal ...
TACTTTCAATTTTTTCTATATATTCAATTTTTTCAATTACTTTTTCATTAAAGAGAAAACCTCTAACTAAATCCTCATCATCACCAGGCGTTCGCATAGTAATAGATATAGTGTTATCGACCCAACTTTCTTTATTCTTAAATCTAATTATAATTTCTAAAGGTTCCTCAATAGATACTAAATCTTCGACTTCTTTTGCGTTGTTTGATCTAAATTTTATAACTTTATAATTAGAATTCATATAGCCAGTATATTTAGACTGGCTAAATTTGAAACAATAAAAAAATTAGTTTTTCCAACTACTTGGATAGTTTTTCTTCAAAATGAAACGATTTAGAATAATTGCATAAACAATGATTATTATTGAACCAAAAATAATTGGGTTTAATAAAAATTCATATGAATAAGCACCAACTATTATAACAATGGGATTCCCCCCTGCTGGTGGATGAGTTACGCCAAGTATTATCATTACAAAAATACCTAGGCCAACAGCGATAGCAATTTGTAAAAACTGATCTACTGGAAGAAATTTTAAAATTAATACACCCACAATGGAAGTCACTAAGTGTCCAAAGAAAACATTTTTAGGTTGTGCAAAAGGGCTTTCAGGGTATCCAAAAAGTAGAACCATAGAAGATCCAAAAGACCCAGCTAGAAACAATCCATAAGGAGTTTCAAATTCTAAAAATGAGAGAGTACCAATCGTAATTATAGAAAATATTAAAGCGTATAAAGCTCTATTAAAATTCTCTTTTATTGTATTTATCATATTTTTTATCTTTAAGGTTATTGTTAGTTTAAAGCTTTAGAGCCTTTGAAAGAGTTTTAAAAGGAAGCAACAAACATTCTTTTCTAGCAATATTTTCTGGATTCATTATCTTTTTAAAATCTTTCAGGTCTTTTATATTAATTTTTTTTGATTGGTCAGAATTTTCATCAAAGAAAAACTCAGCTTTTTTGACAAAATTTGAAATTTTTTCTATTGGTAATTGTATAACCCACCTTGAAAGCAAACTTACTGATGCTTGGCAGTAAATGCATGATTTGCATTGGTACCCCATATCCTCAATTATATCGTCTTTAACTATCAAGCTAATTTCCATTTCATCACCACACAAAGGGTTCTTATTCTTTGATTGATGAGTATGATTTTTAATCACTTTGTGATTTTCGGTATTAGATGCAATTTCTAAAATTTTTAAGTCCATTATAATTCTTTAATTAAAAGTTTAATGTTTTATATTTTTATTTATGGAAGATAACAATATTTTAGCAGTAGTGCTAGCTGGTGGCAAATCAAAGAGATTTGGTGAAGATAAAAATCAGATTAAACTTGGAGATAAAACACTGTTAGAACATGTTTTATCTAAAATTAACAATAAATTTGAAGAGATACTTATTGTCTCAAGTCACAATGTAGAAATTAAAAAATCAGAAAATATTACTATAATCCCAGATTGCTTTGATGACTTTGGTCCGCTAGCTGGCGTGTTAAGTTCAATGAAATGGATCAAGGAAAATCAAAAACAGTATAAGTGGGTTGCTACATTTCCATCTGACACACCTTTTTTTGAAATATCAATTATTGAAGAATATAAAAAAAGAATTAACATAAATGATAGTTCACTATATTTTATAAAATCTAATAATAAGAGGCATAATATTTTTGGATTATGGTCAATAGATTTATTAGATGTACTAGAAGATGACTTAAAAAATAATAATTTTAGAAAAGTTGAAGATTGGGCTGATAAAATTGGAGTAAAAACAATTGATATTGAGGTAAATGAATTTGATCCGTTCTTTAATATAAATACTAAGGAAGATTTTGAAAAAGCAAAAGAAATACTAAACAAAAATTAAAATGATTAATTATAACCAAGCAAAAAAAATTTTAATTAAATCAAAGATTAAAATCAAAGATGAGTTTATAGATCCATCAAAATCAATAAACAGAGTTAATGTACTAGATATCTATAGTGCTGTGAATTATCCAGCAGGTACTAATGCTGCATTTGATGGTTTTGCTATCAATTCAAACGATACAAATAAACTCAATAAAAATAATTCACAAACTTTTAAGATATTAAAAACTATATCAGCAGGGGACAATCCAAGATTAAATAAAATAAAAAAATATGAAACAGTGGAAGTGATGACTGGTGCACTTATACCTAAAGGTTTTGACACAATCATTCCCATAGAAAAAATTATTTTTAACTCAAATAATAAATACATAAATATTAACAATAAGATAAAAAAAAATCAGCACATTAGATATGCAGGATCTGATTATAAAAAAAATGATTTAATAGTTAAAAAAGGAACTATTATTCAACCATCCCACATCTTAGCCTTTAAAACATTGGGGGTTACAACGATTAAAGTTAAAAAAGTACCTAATATCTTATTTTTTTCGACAGGAAATGAAATTTCTAATAATAAAAATATTGTTAATTGGAAAGTAAGAAACTCGAATAGTCATTATATCAAATCCCTATCAAATAATTTTTTATTTAATTATATTGATGGTGGAATTTTAAGAGACAAAGATGAAAGCCTTTTTAAAAAGCAAATAGAAAAAAGTATTAAATCAAAAATTGATATTATAATTACCTCTGGAGCTGTTTCTGCTGGAAAACATGATTTTGTTCCATCTGTTGTCAAAAAGTTTAATCTATCTAATTTCTTTAAAGGAGTTTCAATTAGACCAGGTAAGCCAATTTTGTTTGCAAAGTTAAAAGGTCTAGATAAAGCAATATTTGGTCTTCCAGGTAATCCTATTTCATCTTCAGCATGCTTTAGATTTTTTGTTTATCCTTACCTTCTTAATATTCTAGGTATTAAGAGTGAAAAGCCATTTAAAGCTAAATTAAAAAATGACTATTCTAAAAATAAAAAGATTATTAGATTTATTAAAGCAAGACTAACTTCAACCAATGATGGAAAATTAGAACTACAAGCTTTAAAAGGTCAAGAATCCTTTAGAATTAAATCCTTTGTTGAGGCAAATGTATGGGGTTTATTTAAGGATGGACAGTCAAAATTTAAAAAAGGAGAGTTGATTGATTGCTACTCTCCAATTGGATCAAATATTAATATCTTCAAATAGAACTCATTTTTATTGTAGTCCAAAATAATAAGCTTTAAATAATCTTTTATGATTGAGCTTAAAAATGAAAAAATTGCAATACCAGTTGTTTTATTGGCTGGTCTGATTTGGTCCTTTGGTCCTTTGGTTGTTAGGTACATGGATGATCCAAATTTAGTGCCATGGCAATATATTTTTGCACGTGGATTAACAATTTTTTTAATCTTAAATCTTTATCTTTTTTTTGAAGAAGGAAAAGATTTTTATAAAAATTACTTAAAGATAGGAATATCAGGTATTATTGGCGGTACTGGCCTAGGTATAGCGATGATAACTTTTATCTATTCTATCACAAATACTAGCGCTGCAGTTACCTTGTTATGCTTAGCTGCTATGCCATTTTTTACAGCGTTATTGGGTTTTTTATTTTTGAAAGAAAAAATATCACTCAACGTCTGGGTTGCTATTTTTATTGCAACAGTTGGAATAATAATAATAGCCATTGGTAATACAGAAAAAAACTCTTTATTAGGCCTAATATTTGGAATGACTTCTTCAATTGGTTTTTCAGTTTTTTCAGTAACCTTAAGATGGAATAAAGAAACACCAAAATTTACAACAGTAGCCTTTGCGGGTCTTTTTTGTTTTGTGGTTGCTACAATAGTTATTTTAAATAAAGACATGCCATTTTTATCTTCAAGTTATAATGGTGCTTTATTCTCTGTGCATGGAACTTTAGTTTGTATGGGATTGATTTTATATTCTATTGGATCAAAAGCTATACCTGCCGCAGAACTTACTTTGTTGTCATTAACTGAAGTTATAGGTGGAATTTTTTGGGTTTGGATTCCTTTCTTAGGTATTAACGAAATACCTGAAACAAACACAATAATAGGTGGATTCTTTCTTTTTATGTCTATTATTTATTATAGCCTTACAATTAAAACTAATAGACGATTTATTGCTTTAAACTAATCAAAAATGGAAAGACCAGATTTTTTTAATTTAAAAAACGGTGAAAAAGCCAAACTACCTTTTACAGATCAAGAGTATCAAAGACGATTAACTAATTTAAGAGCTACAATGAGTAAAAATAATCTTGATATGATTATTTTAACTTCAATGCATAATATCGCTTACTACACAGGTTTTATCTATTGTTCTTTTGGTAGACCTTATGGCTGTATTGTAACTGCTAACAAAATTTCAACAATCTCAGCAAATATAGATGCAAGCCAACCTTGGCGGAGATCTCATTGTGATAATGTAATCTTTACAGACTGGAAAAGAGATAATTTTTTAAAGGCAATAACTTCAATTATTGGAAGAGATGAGCCACCTAAGAATATTGGTATTGAAAATGACCATGTAACTTTGGATGTTAAAGAAAAGCTTACGTCTATTTTTATATTTTCAGTCTTCAGTGATGTCTCAAAAGATTTAATGCAGCTTAGAATGATTAAATCAGCTGAAGAAATAGAAATTATTAAAAATGGTGCAAGAATTGCTGATCTTGGTGGTGAAGAAATTGTAAAGAATATTAAAGTTGGAGAAAGTGAACTTGAAATTGCAATAGCAGGCAGAGATAGAATGGAGCGTGAAATCGCAAAAACTTACCCTGATGCAGAATATATGGATACTTGGGTTTGGTTTCAATCAGGACTAAATACAGATGGTGCTCATAACCCAAAAACAAATAGAAAATTAAAATCGGGAGATATTCTTTCTTTAAATGCTTTTCCTATGATTTCTGGATATTATACGGCTTTAGAAAGAACTCTTTTTGTAGATAAAATTGATGATGCTTCTCTAAAAGCGTGGGAGGCAAATGTTAAGGTTCATAAAAGAGGATTAGAGTTAATTAAACCAGGTGTGAAATGTTCAGCTATCTGCCATGAATTAAATGAACTCTTTGCAGAGCTTGGTTATCTTCATTACCGAACATTTGGTTATGGTCATTCATTTGGTGTTTTATCTCATTTCTATGGAAGGGAAGCCGGATTAGAATTACGTGAAGACATAGACACTATATTAGAAGAGAATATGGTTGTTTCTATGGAGCCAATGATCATGATACCCGATGGAAAGCCAGGTGCCGGAGGATACAGAGAGCATGATATTTTAGTTATAGGAAAAGATAATGCTGAAAACATTACTAAGTTCCCTTTTGGTCCAGAACATAATATTATTAACTAATAAATTTATGATTGAAAAAAAAACTATAGTTAATAGTTGGAACGAGTGGGATCCTTTAAAACATGTAATTGTTGGTAAGGCTGATGGCACTTGCATACCAGCACCAGAGCCAGCTTTGGATGCTAAAGTTCCAGAAGACTCTGATATGCGTGGTCAGTTTGGACCACGAACAAAAGATACAGTAGATAAAGCAAACCAGTTGTTAGATGATTTTTCTAACATGTTAATCAAAAGAGGAATTAAAGTTGATAGACCTGACCCAATAGATTTTAGTAAAAAAACCTCAACACCAGATTGGGAAGCAGACACAATGTTTGGCTGTATGCCACCTAGAGATGTTTTGCTTACAGTTGGCAATGAAATTTTAGAAGCAACGATGAGTTATAGATGTAGATGGTTTGAATACCTTTGTTACAGACCATTGTTAAAAAAATATTATGATGAAGATCCTAATATGAGACATGAAGCTGCTCCTAAACCAAGGTTAACTGATGCCGACTACAGAAAAGATTATTTATCCGATAAAATTGGAATTCAAAAAAGACTAGAATGGACTGAGGATAAATTTTTTGTAACCACTGAAGAGGAACCTTTATTTGATGCAGCAGATGTCTTAAGATTTGGTAAAGATCTAGTAGTGCAACATGGTTTTACAACAAATCTTAAAGGAATTGATTGGCTTAAAAGGCATTATAAAGATCATAGAGTTCATGCAGTTAATTTTCCAGGTGATCCTTACCCAATCCATATCGACGCAACATTTACTCCGATTAAAGAGGGTTTAATCATTAATAACCCTCAAAGAAAACTTCCAAAAGAACAAAGAAAACTTTTTGAAAACAATGGATGGGAAATTATTGATAGTGCTCAACCAGCACATAATGAACCACCACCATTATGCTACTCTTCTACTTGGTTATCTATGAATGTTTTGGTGTTAGATCCAAAAACAGTTTGTGTTGAAAAAAGTGAAGTTTATCAAGCTGAACAATTAGATAAACTAGGAATGGAAGTTATTCCAGTAGAGATGAGAGACGCTTATGCATTTGGCGGAGGACTACACTGCTGTACAGCTGACGTTTATAGAGAAGGGGAGTTAAAAGATTACTTTCCAAAACAATAATATTTATGTCATCTAAAATTAAAACAAAAAGAGAGCGAGTTAAATTTGCCTCTGACAATGTAGCAGGTGCGTGTCCTGAGGTTTTAGATGCAATTATAAAAGCTAATGAAGGAGACAGTACTCCATATGGTAATGATGAGTGGTCAACAAACCTACAAAATAAGTTTTCTGAAATTTTTGAAAAAGATGTAATTGTTTATCCAACTGCATCAGGTACAGCCGCCAATGCTTTAGCTTTATCTGCAATGACACCAGTTTTTGGAAGCATTTATTGTCATAAACATTCACACATCAATACAGATGAATGTGGAGCTCCTGAATTTTATACAGGTGGTGCAAAACTTGTACCTTTAAATGGAATTAATGGAAAATTTACACCAGAGGAATTATCTGAAAATATTGGAGGAGTTGGTATTGTGCATCACACACAACCTTCTGTAGTAAGTATTACTCAATTATGTGAAACAGGTGAAGTTTATCAGTTAGATGAAATTGCAGCTATTTCTGAAACTACTCATAAACATAATTTAAAAATGCATATGGATGGAGCAAGATTTGCTAATGCTTTAGTATCTTTAGATGCAACTCCTGCTGAAATGACATGGAAATCTGGAATAGACGTTTTATCTTTTGGTGCAACTAAAAATGGATGTATTGCAGCAGAAGCAATTATATTTTTTAAACCAGAGTTAGTAGGTAACCTACCTTTCTTAATGAAGAGATCAGGGCATCTACTTTCAAAAATGCGTTTTGTTTCAGCTCAACTAGAGGCTTATATTTCAAATGATGTTTGGTTAAGAAATGCAAAACATGCAAACAAGATGGGAAAAAAATTAAGTGAAGGATTAAACTCAAATCATAATATTGAATTAGCTTATCCGACAGAAGCCAATGAAGTATTCGCTAAATTTCCAAAACCTATCATTGAGCATCTTAATTCAGAAGGTTATAAAATGAATCAAGAAGAGCTTGATGGAAAAGCAGTGAGACTTGTTACTGCATGGAACACTCAAGAGAATGACGTTAATCAACTTTTAGAAATAATTTCTCAGAAAAACTAACTAGGATTTTCTTTAAGAAACTCAATATATTTTAAAACTTCATCAAACTGTTCATCAGGAATATCTTTATAAGAGTTGCCAAACTTCTCTTTGACACATAGGGCAACATGAGCGTAGGGGTTTCTTCCTTTAGGGTGATTAGGGTGACTGGGAAGTTGACCTAGTAAATAATCACCAGCTTCCTGTATCATTTTCCACAGTTTACTTGCGTTTTCTTTATTCATAATCCTTATAATTAAATTTTAGCTTTAACGGCTGCTATTTCTTTACATTGAAAAATATCTAATGATCTTTGTGTTTTTAAAGTTTTACCATTGGAAAATAAAATTTTCTCATAAGATTTAACATAACCATCAGTTTCTTTAAACAAATTATCTATTGCTACATCAGTATACTTTTTATTTCTTTGCAGAGCTTTTACCCACTCATTTTTATAATCCAACATAGTAAAATCATCTCTTTTTATTATTATATGTTGAGCTGTTGCTTTAGATACCTCTGAAGACCAAAAATTATCCTCTATTTTTTTGTAAAAAACATAATATTTATCTGAAACATAAATAAGAAATTGTTTTTTTTTATAAATGGTTTTAGTAAACCGTGCCTTATCTTCATGTATCTCTATAGTAGGTCTAGCCTCTTTACCTTTTGACTTAATAACATCCATAGATGACACATCCGCTACCCACCTCTGTTGATAAATATTGTAAATAATTTTTTTTGTATTGTGGAATTTTATATATTGTGATTTTTTAAATCCTTTGTCTGCCTCACATAACATCCAACTAGGCTTATCAACAACTCTACTTTGATAGCTGGTTACTCCATAAGATATCAACAATCCAACTGATACGAGAGAGAAAACTAACCATGAAAGTTTCAGGAAGTCGATTGGTTTAGTCATTTTTCTAATAGGTTTAATTTTTGGGTTTAAATATACTTGTAATAACTATGAATACAGGAATTATTGATAATGAAATTAATCTCTAAAGTTTACAAATTCAATTGGGAGACCAATATCAATGGCCTCTATTGCAGCCATTGCTTCTTGAAGATCATCTCTTTTTTTTCCTTCAGCTCTTAATTCTTCTCCTTGAATTTTAATCTGGATTTTAAGTTTAAGTTTTTTTATATTAGCAATAATCTTTTTAGCATTTTCTTGGCTAATACCTTCTTCTAATTCACTGACTTGTCTGACAGTTGTACCTGCAGCACTTTCTGAATTTTTAATAACTATTACTCTCGGGTCTACTTTTCTTCTTATAAGATGAATTTGTAGCAACTCATTTACTTGTTTTAATTTTAATTCATCTGGTGCTAGTGTAGTGATTATCTTATCTTTTCTTTCAATTGAAATTTTAAGTCCTTTAAAATCATATCGGTTACCAATTTCTCTTAAACAATTAGCAAGAGCATTATCAAATTCTGGATAATTTATTTTACTTATTACATCAAATGAAGGCATAATTTTTAATATCTTATATAATAATGTATTTTTTGATTAGAACAATCTCTATTAGCAATACTATTACATTAACAAAAGCTACTAGGATTGACCAATTGATTTACTCTGAATGAAGGAATAAGTTATGATTTATGGAAAACTTAGTTAAAAAGCTGGAAGAGCAGATTACTTTTCTACAGCAAGAAATGTCTCAAATGAGTAATGAACTTTACTCTCAACAAAAAGAAGTATCTGTTTTAAAAAAAGAAGTTTTAAATCTTAGTAAGAGAATTGAAGAACTAGATAATGGAATTGAATCTAGTATTAATAAAGAAGATACAAAACCACCTCATTATTAAATTTTATAATTAATTCATGACAGAAAAATATGATGTTATTATAGTTGGTGCGGGTGCAGCAGGCATGATGAGTGCTATAGAAGCTGGTAAACGTGGTCGAAAAGTACTTTTAATAGATCATGCAAAAAAAATAGGTGAAAAAATTCGTATATCTGGTGGTGGAAGATGTAATTTTACAAATATTCATACTCACCCTAGTAAATTTATTTCAAACAATCCTAAATTTGTAATATCTGCATTGAGTCAGTACACACAAAATGATTTTATAGATTTAATAAAGAAACATAATATCAAATTTCATGAAAAAAAATTAGGCCAACTTTTTTGTGATGAGAGTGCGCAGCAAATCATTGATATGCTACTTTTAGAATGTGAGATGGCAAAGGTAGTTTTAAAAAAAAATACAATAATCACCGATATTGATAAACAAAATGATAAATATTTTGTCAATATTGATTCTGATAAATATTTTTGTGATTCATTGATTATTGCTACAGGTGGTTTGTCTATTCCTAAAATTGGAGCAAGTAAATTTGGTTACGATATTGCTCAAAAATTTAATTTAAATGTTGTTGAAACATTACCTGCCTTAGTACCTTTAACATTTAGTGAAAAAATACTTGCTATGTGTAAAGAGCTTACAGGGTTATCTGTTGAGGCTGTTGTATCGTTTAAAAAAATACTATTTGAGGAGGGGATGCTGTTCACACACAGAGGATTAAGTGGACCTTCTGTATTGCAAATTTCTTCCTACTGGAAATTAGGAGAAGAAATTAAAATTAATCTTTCACCAAAATTAGATGTTATTAAATTTTTAGGAGATAGAAAAAACTCTAATCCTAAACACGATATAAACGCTATAGTTTCAGAAATTCTCCCTAAGAGATTAGCACTTATCATTTGTAATGAAAATAATGTTAGTGGAAATATATGTGAATTATCAAATAAGATATTAAACAAACTAAGTAACTCTATAAATGCTTGGGCGATAAATCCAACTGGGTCTGAAGGTTATAGAACAGCTGAGGTTACTCTTGGTGGTATAGATACGAATGAAATTTCCTCTAAAACGATGATGTCTAAGAAGCATCCAGGTCTATTTTTTATTGGTGAGGTAGTGGATGTTACAGGTCACTTGGGTGGCTATAACTTTCAATGGGCTTGGTCTTCTGGCTATGTGGCAGGCCAATATGCTTAAAGATTAGTTGTTGTTTGAACTTCTTCTACTTTTTGTGGTTCTTCAATAGGCTCTGTTGTTGGGTTTAATTCAATTCCAGCTGGCGTAATAGTTGATGGCATAGCAACGAACTGAGAGTCTGGGTTTTCAACTGTTTCTCTAACTCTCATTCTATAGACACCAAACACACCTATTAAAGCATGAAAGAAAAGTAAAAATACAAAAAAACCATTAGAGCCAACAATATTCATAAATATTGAACAAAGGAATGGACCACTCATAGCTCCCAAACCAAATGTAAACTGTATTCCAGCTCCAGCTGCTACAAATTTTTCTTTTGGTATGTAATCATTAGTATGAGCACAAATCAAAGAGAACATGGGCAAGCTACAAATTGAAAACAAAATTAAAAAAATAAAAAACCATACTTTACTTGTAGCAAGCTCACCAGGTAGGTACATTTGGCCTGATGATATAATAGCAAGTAATGCAAAAATAGAAGCACCAAAAGTTGAGATGACTATTACTTTTCTCCTATCATATTTATCAGAAAGTTTTCCAATAGGATATTGAGAGATAGCACCAGAAATTGCTAAAAGAAAAGTTACAAGTGATATTTGAAAAATAGTAAAATTCATTGATGCTGCATATACAGCTAACAATGTAAATAGTGCTGACTGGATTGTTCCATAAAAAAGGGCACTTACCATTCCAAATGGTGAAGTTTCATAAAGTTCTTTTAAAGGCATCCCTTTAATTTTTTTAAATGTAGGTGGTTTTTTTTTAGTTAAGAGAATAGGTATAAGGGCAACTGATGTAATAATTGAAACCAATATAAAGGGTTCATAATTTGCAGGACTACTAAAATTTAGTAAAAACATTCCTATACCCATTGATCCATATAAAATAACCATATAAATCGATAAAACACTTCCTCTATTTTTATTACTTGATCTGTCATTTAACCAACTTTCAGCAACAGTATAAATACAAACCATACTTATTCCGGTTAAAACTCTTAAAAAAAACCAAACATAAGGATTAATAAAAATAGAATGAACTAAAATAATTAAAGATGCTAAAGATGCAAAAGCTGCAAACACTCTGATATGACCAACTCTTGATATAAGACTGGGAATTGTTGAGGCGCCAATAAAGTATCCAACAAAATACCCAGACATCATAAATCCAGTTGCTGCAAGACTGAATTCTTCTTGAACAGCTCTTACACCTAGGAGTGAACTTTGAAATCCATAGGCCATCATTAAAAAGCCCATACCTAAAAACAATGCCCAAGAATTCTTTAAAACTTTATTCATAAAATTGACCGTACTTATTTGCGATCTAAATGTAAATCAAGTCTTAATTGTGATTAAATTAGGAATTTTTTAATTTGATAAATGAGTGGATTGCGATGGCTGTGATGATAACAGCACCACCTTGCATAGTTTCAAGACTAGGTTGTTCCTTAATAATCAGCCAAACCCAAATAGGACCAATTATAGTCTCTAATAAGAAGAATAGGTTCACTTCAGCTGCAGGTATGAACCTTGGGGCTATGGTAACTAGTACAAAAGGTATAGCAACACACATAACACACATTAAAGGAACAATAATTAGGTCACTATCCACTAGTGCAAAACTTTCAATAAATAGAAGCGCAAACATAGCTACAATTAACTTTCCAACAACAGCAGCAGGAATTAAATTCTTATCTTTTGCTGACCTAATTGTAACTGCTCCAACAGCCAGCCCTAAGGCGGTTACTAAGCCCAAAATATCACCATAAAAATTTCCAAGCTGTATTGAATCATAGAATATGTATATGGCTGCAGTAAATGTTACAAATATTGTGATCCACGTTTTTCTATCAGGCAATTCTTTTAAAAATATAGCCCCAAGGAAAGCAGACAACATAGGAGCCATAGCGATCATAACCAATGTATTAGCAACATTTGTATTTTGTATTGATACTACAAAAGTAATATTTGTGACTGAAAAAGTTCCTATATAAAGTAGTCCATGATACCCACTTGAGAAAAGCATCTTAAAAAAATTTAATTTATAAATTATCAACATTCCTAGAAAAACAGTAATAAATGGAATAAGCCCTCGATAAAAAACTAACCCCCAAGTATCTACATTAGAAAGTCTAATAAATAAAGAATCAGGTGTAATAAACATTACTGCAACAAATGCTAATAAAGACCCTTTTTGCTGTTCAGTTAAATTATTCATGCACCCAAACCTTCCCAAAAAACTTTAGCAAGATTTATATTGGTAAGATCATAAAATGTTTTAAGACCAGTAGGTGAAGTAACGTTTATATCTCCATTTAACTTTTGATCTATAAAATCAATACCCGAAAAATAGATATCTTTTTTTTTAAGATCTTTGGCAATTAAATTAGAAATTTTTGTTTCTTTTTTTGTCAATTTAGTTGCAATAGGAATTGCTCCCTTACTCATGTTGCTTAAAAAAGATCCTTTTTTTGGAACTCTTGAAATTGCACCACAAATTTTTCCATTAATTAAAAAAACTCTTTTATCCCCAAACTTAATTTTTGGTAAAAACTTTTGACACATAATATGACCATGTTTTTTTATAAAACTTAAGATCATCTTTTTATCAATTTTTTTCACAATAAGGTGAATATCATTTCCACTAAAACTATGAATAGGTTTTATAATCATTTTTTTATTTTTTGAAAAAAATTTATTAATTTCATTCATATCTCTTGTGAAAATTGTATTTGGCATATATTTTTGAAAAGAA
>Ga0209482_1001980_pt1 | contig 13187 bp, 10 predicted proteins | sample CoawatmetaG10DNA_FD_187512 | JGI IMG/M metagenome (GOLD analysis project Ga0209482, IMG submission 187512) | Marine microbial communities from the West Antarctic Peninsula - Coastal water metaG104-DNA (SPAdes) (version 2) | ecosystem: Environmental > Aquatic > Marine > Coastal ...
GTATTATATTGTTTATATGCGATTCATTAATAATAATGCCACTTAGAAATGGGAAGAAATATCTAAATGACCATCTCTGTAAATGTAAAAAATTTTATTCTAACAAAGATTTTGAATATAAATGTAGTGATTGTTTTAACTATTTGACTAAAAATGGTATTATGACAGGTAAAGAATTTTCAGATAAATGTGAAAAATGGGTAAAAAATAATACAATTGATGAAACCGGTCGTCTTTTCCTTTTAAAAAATAAAAATATTAATGACCTACATCTATTCAACCTTTTAACTTCGATACTTGAGACAACAGGTAAATATATAACAGAAAAGGTAGGACTAGAACTCTTTAAAGCACACAGAACAAATCTTCGTGGTCATATAGTTGGTTCTTTTGTAGCGGATTGGTGGAATATCAAGTCACGTCATGTAAGTGATGAAAACAAATGGCCTTCTTATCTTGACTGTTATTATGGAAATTATAGTGAAGATATTACAAAATGGTCTGGACATAAAACAATACCTCCCCACAACCCATGTGGGCCAAAGAATGATATGATTAATAACACAATTATGAACAATCTTGATATATCTCAATATTAATTATGCTAATTTTACTCCGATTCAATCTTCTCAACTAATAAATATAACTTAATTTGTGCATATGTCACATCGCCAGCTGCGTCTTTAATTGGTCTAAATTTTTTCTATATTGGTTTATATAAATATTTATCGTTACTTTAAAACAATTATAAAATTGAATTAAAGTAACATTTTTTCTATTTAATAATTATATAATGTCGAATGATTACTCACAGTTACTTAAAAATAAATTGGAGCAGACAAATGTAGAATTAATAAAAATATCAATTAAAAAGGATACTGAAATTGTTTCGAATATTGATTTGGACAAAATCAAATTAAAACGAGATGATAATTGTACTATAAGTTGTAAGTGTGGGAAAACACACACTATATCAGTTCGTCAATGTATCGACACAGGTTTATTGTGTTATACTTGTAAGCGTAATATTTATTATGAAAAATCCGGGAAAACACATTGGAACAATGAAACATTGTGGGAATTTTACAATGAAAAAACAACCGAATATCCCGAAAAAAGCAAAAATTACACCTGGTGGAAACAAAATCATAAAAATTTTGTGTCAGCATTACAATACTATAGAGCAAAGCATCAACAAGAAGAATTACCATTTATATCAGAAAAACAAAGTAGAGCAAAGGGAGGAAAAGATTTGTGGAACGAGGCGTTGGAAATATATAACTCTTCAGGGGTTTTTGGATTGACTAAAACTAATTTAAATAAAGCCCGAAACTTTTATAACTACCTATATCAACACAAAATTATAGAACAAACAGAGCGAAAAGGTAATCAAGATTACCCGGATATAAAAGTGTGTGAAAAATTAAAAGAATATTTTCCGGATAAATGTAAAAATATTTTAAAAGATAGGACCAAATATTTAAAAAAAACATTCCCAAGAGAATGTGATACATTTGAAGAAATGTGTGAAATCCATATTAGACCTATATTACCAGATATATTTAAGCAAAATAACTTGAATGGAACTTTATTAACCCAACATTCTTTTGAAGAAAATAATCATTGTAATATTGTCAATGCATGGAAAAATAAGTTTAAAAAAAATATTTATGATGTAAGAAATCATTTTAATTTAGAGTTGTGTGATAAAAACAAATGTATTTCATATCAAGGCATAATATGCGACAGTCAATGCGAAATGAGAGTATACAACTTCTTATATTTAAGAGATATTGCACTTCATGAAAAACAAAAGTATCCAGGTGATTTAAAGAGATATACAGACGATGGAAGGATTTACAGTAAAAAAATGAAGTGTTGGATTATTATTGAAATTTTTGGAGATAAGAGGGGAGATTATGAAGAACGAAAACAGAAAAAATTAAAGTATTGGGAAGAAAATGAGGATAAAAATGAAAAACTATTGGCTTTAACTTATAATAATACAACAAAAAAAAGTAAATTAATAGAGATATTTGAACCTTATATAGGTATTCTAGAGGAAAAAGTATTAACTGATGATTTTTTGGAAGAAATGAAAAAATGTAATTATAAAAATATAACTATGGTAAAAAAAAATAAAATAATTGATAAAGCCAAAGAAATAAAAAAAAATAGTAAAGATGGCATGCTGCCCCCACTTTCAGAATTACCAAAAGAAATTCATAATTTTGTCTATAGTCGTTCTTTCGATGGAGGTATTGATGATTTTAGAAAATTATTAGGTGAAGATATAAAGACCTCCAAAAAAATTAATAAGAAAAAGCAATTAGTAAAAATGAAAAAAACAAGAGATAATTGGACATCAGATAAAAAACTGGCTATCAAAAAAAAGATGAAGGAGACGCGGTCAAAAAAAACAGAATGTGAAAAGAAAGCTACAAACAAAAAAATAAGTGACGCAAGACTTAAAAACGGGTCGGCGAAAGGAAAAAATAACCCCATGTATGGTAAGAAAGGAAAAAATAACCCTAATTTCGGAAAGAAATATAAACCAAAACATAGTTACGAAGAAAAATATATTCCAATTATGGTAGATTTTATTAAAAGTTTAGATAATAAAGAAGGAGTTTGTTTTGTAACTGAAAGCGACTGGAAAAAATACACCAAAACATTAGAAAAATGTCCTCAAAAACCTTATAATAATCCGGGTGAATATAATCCTTGGGAAAAAACAGGATTTGTTGGGTTTTTGAAGGATGCAAAAAATTATATCATTGAAAATAATATAATTATTAAATGTAAAATTATGAAAGTATCCAACCCTAAATGTGCAAAATTACATTATATTAGAAGAAATGAATTTATTGATTTTGTAAAAGAGAACAAAAAAATGCCGAATACAATAGATAATAAAAAATTACACGCATGGTATTACGATTTCAATAAAAGGAAAAAAGACGAGGAGTATCAAATTGAAGGTATGGAACTAATTGATTTTGCAATGAAAAAATATCTCCACTGATAGCCGATGTCAAGGAAAGAAATGGTATAATTATAATTATTCTAATTTTACTACGATTCAATCTTCTCAACTAATAAATATAACTTGATTTGAGCGTATGTCACATCGCCAGCCGCGTCCTTAATTTGTCTAAGTTTGTCTGTCCCAACTTTTTTTATTGCATTTTTTATTTTCTCTTCTTTTTCTTCTGTTAGATCAAAATAGTCCATAACTATTTCTTCATCATCGTAATGTTCGAATATATGTAAAATATGACTAACAACTGTCTGCTCTTTTACACCCAAAAGTTTAGATATTTCTTTTGATGATTTATTTTGTTTATAAAATTTATATACATTATCTCTATTTTTACCGGGCATCTTAGTTGTCTTTGGTTTATTATTTGTTTTTTTTACATATTCGTCCATAAATTCCACGCAAGGGGTTGTCATAATGAAATCATTTGAAATACCATCCACACTCCACAATTCTGACATATTTTTTGGGGATTTTGTATTAATATTCATAATAACCCTGTCGTTTATAAAGGACGTTGGTATCAATCCAAATTTATTTGCTATTTTATTTCTCAATTCTATAATTTTGAAAATATTCTTTTCTACAGGTTTACTATCGGTCATCCTTGCTTTAATTGATGGTATATTTTTCAACCGTACATTACCAAGACTGATTACAAATCCATATCCTGCTTTTTCCCTCCGCAATACATTTTTAGTAACCAAAATTTCAATTAAATCCTTTATCCATTTCTCCGTTTTTTTTGGTCGAATTTTTTGTCGAATTTGAGAAACCGTTTTTTTAAGACCAAAATTATGTCTATTTTTCAAATAAATATTTTTTACAATGCTAACAATAGAGACCGCTTCAAGACTAACATCAATCATATCTTGTTTTGGTCCAGACAAACAATTATCACACATATTACATTTTGGTATCTCTTTTACATCATCTTCCGATGCGAATTTTCCAGTAGCAAAGTAGAAATCTATCATTTGTTGTCTGCATATGTTTTTTTCTTGAAGAAAACTTCGAAACGTATTCATACCTTGTGTTTTAATTTTGATTTGTTTCTCATCTTGAGACAAAGATATTAGATACGCTGTTGTTCTAAAATCACTATTGTCATAATAAATAGTTGCTTTACTATCTACTCCATCTCTTCCAGCTCTACCGATTTCCTGGTAGTAACTTTCAATATTTGAAGGAACACCATAATTTACAACATGTCTTATGTCTGATTTGTCAATTCCCATACCAAATGAAATAGTTGCAACAATTACTAGAATTTCTCCATTTATAAATAATTCATGGCTCCTTTCTTTTTCCTCTTTCTGCATTCCACCGTGATAGTATGCTGATGAAATTCCTTTTTTCATAAAATCGTCGTGTAATTTTTCACATAATTTGCGAGTCTGAACATATACAATAGTTGGTTCTGTTATTTTGCATTTTGTAAATTCAGACTTAGGCAAAACCTTTATCATAAGATTTGTCCTCCTAGTTCCCAAAGCATATTCATTCGATTCAGTTATATTTAAATATTCATACATTTCATCCAAAACTCTTGGTGTTGCTGTTGCTGTAACCGCCAATAAAGGAATTTCTGGGAATTGTGTTTTAAGAATGCCTAACTTTTGATAGCTGGGTCGAAAATCATGACTCCATTGAGAAACGCAATGTGCTTCGTCAATCGCGAATAGACCAATACTATCCTTAATACGTACAAACGCGTGTAATCTTGATACAATAAATTCAGGTGTTGTGTAAATAATTTTATACCTAACATAATGACCAATTCCAACCGAAGATTCCGAATTTAGACAAATACTCTTTATATTTTTGGAATTAAGATACTTACATTGGTCGTTCATTAGTGAAATCAAAGGAGAAACTACTACTGTAATTTTATCTGTAAAGGTTGCTGGAAACTGGTAGAGCAAAGATTTCCCTCCACCTGTTGGTAAAATAGCAAATACATTTTCCTTATTTATAATATCACTAATAATCTCCTTTTGATTGTCCCGAAAAGAATTAAATCCATAGATTTCTTTAAGATGGGTATCCATTTGTTATAATAATTTATATATTTAACATAAATTAGTATCAATTTTTATAATGGAAACGAACAGGTTGTTGAATTTCTCTCCATTTATAATTTACAAGAACTATTTATATGATTTATTAACGTCTTCTTCGAGATTTTCTTTTAGATTTTCTACGTTTTCTCTTGCCCCTGCGTTTAGTTTTTCTTCTTCCTCCTTTCCTTTTTGTTTTTCTTCTTTTCTTAGTTTTTCTTTTCTTTACACCTCCGCGAAGTGGTAAAAAGCGTGGCGTTCCCGAACCAAAACCCCTAGGTGAGGCATTTCTCCTTGTTGACCTCCTGACCGGTGTCGAGGTGTCTGGTCTGATTTGCCAAGTTCTAGCACCTGTATCGGTTGGCGTGACCTGCACAGGGCCTTGCAACTGATTCGTCTGGTTTTGTTGGTTTGTTCGGTTTTGCCTTGGGGTTACTGCTGCTGTTGTTGTGGTTACTGGTCCTGTCGTCGTTTGTTTGTGGTGTGTTGCAAGCCGCGGAGATGTAGAGCCAAAACCTTTGGGCGTGGGTGGGCTTTGTTTCGGCATCATTCTATCATTTCCCTTGTAATTTAGCAAATTTTTTTTTTTGGTTTTTCTCGGCATTATATATTGTACATATATTTTAAATTAATATTAAGATAAATTGTTTAATATATTAAATATGGGTGTTCCAAGCTATTTTGCTTACTTAATAAGAAATCACAAAGAAATGTTAATAAAATTAGTTAGCTTCAAAAAACAAATAAATAATTTGTATTTTGATAGTAATTCTATAATATATGACGCACTAAGAATTCTCTCCAAAGATTATACTAAATACAAAAACAATGAAAAATTTGAGAAAGATTTAATTGATATGGTATGTTTAAGTTTGGAAACATATATTACTGAAATTAAACCTAATAAAAAGGTATTGATTGCGTTTGATGGAGTTGCTCCTGTTGCAAAGTTAGAACAGCAACGAACCAGAAGACACAAATCTATGTTAGAAAAGAAAATTATGAATAATATTACTGGAGAGAAAAAGGAATGGAATAAAACAGCAATTACTCCTGGAACTAATTTTATGGCTAAATTAAATAAAACAGTTGATAATTTTTTTAGAGGTCAAGCAAAGAAATATGGATTAGAGAAATTTATTTTTACAGGGTCTAATGAACCAGGAGAAGGCGAACACAAACTATTTGGTTATATTAGAGACCATGAATGTCATAAAAAAGAAGTAACAGTAGTATATGGATTAGATGCTGATCTTATTATGCTTTGTTTAAATCACCTAAGGATCAGTAAAAATATTTATTTATATAGAGAAACCCCTGAATTTGTAAAATCAATTGATAAAAGTATAAACCCAAATGAAAGCTATTTGTTAGATATACCCTTTCTTTCTAAAAGAATTATATTAGAAATGAACGGTAATAAAAAACCATCTTCAACTCAAGAAACAAACAAACTATATGATTATATATTTCTATGTTTTTTCCTTGGTAATGATTTTTTACCTCATTTTCCTTCTGTAAATATAAGGACAAATGGTATAGATATTATGTTAAATGCCTATAAAGAAGTAATAGGAAATCAAAATTTAACAAACGGTAAAATTATTTATTGGAAAAATGTAAGAAAGCTTGTAAAATTTTTAGCTGAAAATGAGTATGATAATTTATTGGATGAATATGAAATTAGAGAGAAATGGGAGAGAAGAAGTTTTAAAAGTGGAACAAAGGAAGAAAAAATAAATAAATATTTACATATTCCTATCAAAAACAGAGATATAGAAAAATACATCAATCCTTATGAAAGTTTTTGGCAAAAAAGATATTATGAAGCTCTTTTAAATACAGATGAAACACACGAATTTAAAAAAGAGATGAGTGTAAATTATATGGAAGGTTTAGAATGGGTAATGAATTATTATACAAAGGGTTGTATAGATTGGAGATGGCATTATAAATATAATTACCCTCCCTTGTTTAATGATTTATTAAAATTTATTCCAAGTTTTGATACAGTAATGATAGAACCGAATAATCATACCAACGTTAGTCCTTGCGTTCAATTGTCTTATGTTCTTCCAATTGAAAGTTTACCACTTATTCCAAATAATATTGGAGAGAAATTATTAAAAGAGCGTGGTAAATATTATGCAAAACAATATGATATAAAATGGGCATTTTGTAAATTTATGTGGGAAAGTCATTTAGAATTACCCCATATAGATTTAGATGATTTAGAAGAATTTGTAAAAAATATCTAATATATATATCTAGTGCTTCTAACCATACTGAAGAGTCTGCCGCAGCAGGCGTCGTAAAAAGACAAAAAAGAGAAGAAGAAAAAGAAAGAAGAATAAAATCCAAAAGGAAATAATTGATTTAAATAAGTAATAGAATTATATGTAATGGTAAAAATTACAAATAATTCCTATATAGAAATTAAGAGTCATTACGATGATGTTTTAAACAAAGACAGAGCTTCATTTAAATCAAGCAATGATGAACCAACTCCTATAAGTTGTGTGGAGGAAATGATAAAAAAAATCCCTAAGAGCTTTTGGAATAGAGACTTGGAAGATTTAAAAATATTAGATCCAGTTTGTGGAAATGGAAATTTCCATTCTGTAATTTATAACAAATTAATTAGGAGTAAATTCTCTCCAAAAAATATTTTAGAAAACATATTATACTTCAATGATATTGATAATAATAGAACAAATATGATTGATTCTATGTATGAAGCAAATAAGTATAATATAAATGTAACGACTCAAGATTATCTTGAGTACAATGAATCTCAACAATTTGATTTAATAGTTGCAAACCCACCTTATGCAAAACTATTACCTAATGGGAAAAGGGCATCAAAAAATCATAATTTAATAAAACCATTTCTTGAAAAATCATTAAAATTATTGAAACCGAATGGCTATTTACTTTTTCTTACACCTGACAATTGGATGTCATATGCCGATAGAAATAAATTAATACAAAGAATAACCTCATTACAAATTATGTATTTAAATATCCATACAGCAAAAAAATATTTTAAAAAGGTGGGTTCAAGTTTTACTTGGTATTTAATTAAAAATACTCCTGGAAAAAGAAAATTTACAGTTGAAGGTATAAGAAAGGGAGTTAATTATAAAAGCAAGGTAAAAAGTGAAGTTAGAAAATACATCCCACTTGTTTATAATGATATAATTCAATCTATATTACATAAAACAATAGATAGTGATTTACCAAAATTTAAGGTAGAAATGTCAAGTGATTTACACAAATATACAAAGAAACACTTAATATCCACAGAACAAGATAATGAACACCCATATAAATTAATTCACACACCTAAACAAACGGTGTATGCTAGTAGGCCACATAAATATCAGGAAGGATACAAGGTTTTTATAAGCACAACTAGTTATTATAATGTATTTGTTGATGATTGCGGAATGACACAAAACGTTGCGTTTATAAGATGCGATGATGAAGTTAGTGCCTTCAAAATTAAGGATATTTTGATACATCCGATTTATAAATTTTTGAATAATATTTGTAGATGGGGTAATTTTAATAATCCTAGAATACTACAATTGTTCCCTATGTGTGATGAAGTGGAATCTGTATGGGGTAAATTTGGTATAACTCAGGAGGAGAAAACATTTATTACTAATTTCAAATAATACATTATTAAAATTGAAAATTATATATTAGTTATGATATATAACTAAATCGATACAAAAATAAAATGCAACCATCACTTATTTTCACAACCAATTTTGTAAATATTCTTTCATGGGCTACAACCCCATTTATCAACGGATTGACCTATAAAGTAACTCGAACAAATACCCAAACAATTAAGCAAGTTAGAAATGAGGCAAATAAAGCCGAAAAGGAATGGGGAAACTCTATGATTAATCAGAAATCAAATGGTAATTGGACAACTCTATTAGGAGAAGGGATAGTTCATGATGTCTTATGTAAGCGTGGGGAAAATCCTAGAAAACCTGCCCGTAAAGGTGGATATGAACCAGATTGGGAAACTGATGATTATATTTATGAGGTAAAAACACGGAATTGGACAACTTCAGGAACAGCAGGAGAAAAAGTGTTTGGGGTTATGTTTAAGTATAGCGACATTCCAGAGCTTTACGGAAAACCTTTGCGTATCGTATGTGTTGGATATCAGGAATGGGAGCTGACAAATGGCAAAACTAAAGTGTTTGGTGAAGTTAGTGACCGCAAACGTAGATTCCTTAATTTGGCCGAGTCTATGGAAATTACGTATGTTAAATTCTCTGACCTAATTACTAATGATATAAGTAAAAATAACGTATAATATATGTTATATTCTAAAATAAAAGTTTATGTTCTGAGTTTTATTTAAAAGTAATTTTTAATTAAATGTATAATGCCTGGTAGAATTGTACATTTAAAAACAAGACAGGAGTTAAAAGAGTTTACAAAAACAAGTAATGCTTTTATTATAGATTTTACAGCAACTTGGTGCGGTCCGTGTAAAACAATAGCTCCCTTAATTGAAAACGCTTGGAAACAAATAAAAACTTATTTTGATATGGTAATAGTAGATGCCGACGAAGGAAATGATATTTGTAGCTTTATGAAGGTAAAAGGTTATCCAACATTAGTTAGTTTTATAAATAAAGAAATTGCGGAGAGTGTTATGGGAGCTGATATAGAAGGAATTAAACATTTTTTTAATGAAAGTTACAAAAAGGTATTATCTTAATTTAATAGTTCTATTTAATTTTCTATTAGATTTTTTAATCGTTTTATATTTTTTTCTCTTTTTTCTTTTTTTTCCTCCTCCCATAATAGCAGACATATCTGCTACTTTTTCTTCATGAATAGACCGAGTATAACCTATATCCCATATTTTTCTATTTTTAATAAATTTTCTAGGTAATTTAAAATTCCACTTATAAAAACCATTTGAATCAACGGTTCTATTTATAAAGGATTTTCTGGAACACATCAAAGTTAACTTTTTAAAATTTTCTCTAAAATAACTATATAAGGCGTTAAAATCATCATTTATAGCCTTTAAAGGTTGATTAGCTAACGCGCGAATTCTTGTGGCTCCAAAGTTATAGAACCAGAACATATGTAAACTAAGGTATGGTGCAACGGCGTTTTCATTATGATCATCAAATTGAACACCTGTTGTTTTTTTGTAACCACAAAAAAAAGCTATCATATATGCAAAATACATAGTTGGGTCTTTGCTTACCAATACATTAGCTATAATTTCTCTAAAAACTGAAGTATCTAAATAATTAACAATGCTAAGCCATGAGACCCAACTCATTCCACTTACAGCTTCAGAAAACATATTATCTATTTTTTTTTGCTCTTTGTTATTTATTAATTTTTTAAACTTGTTTTTATTTTTTTTTATAAACATAACCATAAGTAGCCATTGAATATATATATATGGTGGTATTTTGTATCTATATTTTTTATCAAGTGGTTTGATTTGATAAATTGTTTGTTTGATATACATTTTTGAATACAATGTAGTGGAAATATAAAATACTAAACATTCTATTTCTTCAGGCTTTGAAGTAACCCGTTCATCCTCTAATAACATTTTTACAATTTGCATAAAAAAAAAGTTTTCCCCTTGTATGTAACCGTTATTCATATTTCTTTTAAGTCTCTGTGATTCTATAGCAAACATTACATTTATACAAATTTCATATATTCTATCCGTTTTTTTTGGAAATTGTTCGCTGAGACTTCGTGGTATATCAAGAGTCCACTGACGGATATTTTTAAATAATTCGTTGATATATTCATCTGTTTCTCCGCCTAATCTTCCAGCAGCAAGTAACTCAGTCTTTAACTGATCCATTTCTGTTTTGATTGTCCTCTGAAAAATTTTATAAAAATCTCGGGGAAGCTGACTCTTATATGTATTATATTCCTCGCAAGCTTTTGTTATTTCTGCTGGCTTTGTGTAACCAAGCACGCTCCACCAATTGAATTGTTCATCCTTAGGGTCTCTTATATATGATAGTTGCGATTGTTGTATTTGATTAAAATCAGCAGTATATACGTATTTTGTCTCTTGCATATTATTATATACTGTGAATAAATTAATAAATATAAAATAATATAAAAATTATATGGAGGATTTTGATTTAGATATAGATAATTATGGTTTAGAAGATATATTAAATCTTTTTCATTTAGATTATAAATTTGAAAAATCTAGTATGAAAAAGGCTAAAGCTATGGCATTAAAAACTCATCCAGATAAAAGTGGTTTAGAAAAGGATTTTTTTTTATTTTATATGAAAGCCTATAAAATGTTAGAAGCAATATATGAATATAGATGTAAAAAAGAACAGTGTGCTAAAAAGCAAGAATATACAACAGAAATAAACACAGAAAACAAACAACTATTAAAAAAATTAGATGGTAAAAGTGCGAAAGAGTTCAATAAATGGTTTAATAAAATGTTTGAAGAAGTAAGAGTAAAAGATGAAGATGTTGATACAGGTTATGGTAGTTGGTTTAAATCAAATGAAGATATAAATGAAGAGAAAGTAGAAGGACTTGGTCAAATGAGAGAAGCAATAGAAAGAAGGAAAAAGGAAACAAAGGCATTAGTAAAACATAATGGTATAAGAGATATGGAAGTGGGTGGTGGTTATGGATTAGCTAGACAGAAACCACAGGAATATTGCAGTGATATATTTAGTAATTTACAATATGAAGATTTAAAAAAAGCCCATACAGAAACAGTTGTGCCTGTAACGATAGAAGATTACGAAGCTAGACCAAAATTTGATAGTGTGGAAAAATATGTAAGATATAGAGAACAACATAGACCAAATATGGTTTCTTTAGAACAATCAAAACAAATGATGAAAGATAGAAATACTGTAAATGATAAAGTAAATACGGAAAGAGCATTTAGACTAATAAAAAGAGATGAAGAAATATCACAATCAAATAAAAAATGGTGGTCACATTTAAAACAATTAGAAAATTAATAAATTATTTATTATATATATAATGAAAATAGTGAATTATGTGTTAGTATTTATAGCCGTAACAGCAATAGGTATGTTATATGATAGACATAGTAAGAAGTTTTATCCTGATGAAGAACTGGATAAATATAATTTAGTAAAAAAGTATTTATTAAATGAAAGTGAGTCCCTGGATGGAAATCCATTTTTATGGATTCATACTAAACATGATATAAATGCTAGAGATTGGAAAAGTTTTTATTCGAGAAATAGTAAAGAATTAAATCAACCATATAAGGATCTTTGTGTTGAATCGGTTGTAAATCATTGTAGTGATAGTTTTAAAATTTGTTTAATAGATGATAGTTCTTTTGAAAAAATAATACCTGATTGGACAATACGAATGGACGGATTAGCAGAGCCAGTTAAAGAAAAGGTAAGAGTGTTGGCTTTAACTAAATTATTACATACATATGGTGGTATGTTGGTTCCTAATTCGACAATTGTATTAAAAGACTTAAAACCTTTATATAATGAAAAAGTATCAGGTAATAAAATGTTTACAGGTGAAATAAATAATAAAAGTGATAGTAATGCCTATAGTAGATTTGGTCCAACGCATAAATTATTAGGATGTGTGAAAGGTTGTATAGGAATAAAAGAGTTGTCTGAATATTTAGAAATATTAGTATCTACAGATAACACTGATCAATCAAATTTTGAAGGAAATATAAACAGACACCTTCGTAAGTTGATGAAAGAAGGTAAATGTAATATTATTTGTGGTAAAGGATTAGGTACCAAAAATAAAAGAAATGAAGTTATTTTAATAGATAACTTATTGGAAAGTTCAAGTTTAGACCTGTGTATGTGTTCCTTATTTTGTATAATCTTACCAGATAAAGATATATTAAATAGAAGAAAATATCAATGGTTTGCTAGATTAAATCATATGCAAGTATTAGAAGCAAATACTCAAGCAAGTAAGTTTTTACTTATAAGTCGTGGTAGATAAAATATTTGATTTCATATTTTGATTTGGAATATTTAATATCAGAAGTGAAAGGTATATGGTGATATTTACAT
>Ga0209482_1001982_pt1 | contig 13179 bp, 6 predicted proteins | sample CoawatmetaG10DNA_FD_187512 | JGI IMG/M metagenome (GOLD analysis project Ga0209482, IMG submission 187512) | Marine microbial communities from the West Antarctic Peninsula - Coastal water metaG104-DNA (SPAdes) (version 2) | ecosystem: Environmental > Aquatic > Marine > Coastal ...
TCTTGTAAGTTTCTTTAAATGGACTATTTTCTAAATTTTCTTTGTGAATATTCCTTTTAATTTTAGTAGAAAAAGAGTTATAATTTACATACACAAATAAGAATAATATGGATGAAATTAGTAGTAGAAATTTTTTTTTGTTTGAAATTTTGCTCATTTTTTAATTAAATTGTTTCAAATGTAGTTTAATAATGTTTTAAAAAAAACATACTGTAAAGCATACATTCGTTATTTACAATTATTATGCCAAAAATTAATTTTTGTGTAACTATCAAGATAATAATCTATTATAATTTTTAAGGCTGAAAAAAAGCAGTTAAATCAAGTCTTTAAAAACATACCGATTAGTATTTTTTATGCAATTTATGTTTAAAAATAAAAATCAGTCTGTTACAGTAAATTTAAAGACTCCAGAGTCAGAGCTGTTACCATGATTATCTTTAGTGATAATTTTCCAATAATAAATTCCAGGATCAGTTAAAGTGACTGATTTTTTTGTTGTAGAATGTCCCGAAGTGTTGACTGTTGATGCGTCTGTTTTATCTAAATAAATATCAAATGTATGCGTATCGTTCGTGTCAACATCAGATGAAGTCCATGAAAGTTCAATCGCTCCTTTTGAAACTGAAGATTCATAGCTTGGTGCTACAATTTCAGCTGGAAAAGGGGCATGGTTGAATAAAGCTTCACCAGATAAATAAAATTTCCAAGACTCACTTTTTGCAACTTTCGAAGTAATATTATTACTTGATATTACTTTCCAAGAGTATGGTTGTCCTTTGGTTAGTGTAACCTCCTTTAAATTAGTTGTTGATGCTTTGGTAACAGTATCATTTGATAAAAGATTGATTATCTCAATACTGTAACTATCAGTATTGTCAGACTTAATCCATTCAAATTTAACAGCATCGACTTCTAAACATTCTGAGTTATTTGCTGGTTTTAAAAGAGTTGCTTTTGAAGGATCTACAGGCACTCTTATTTTATACTCACTTTCTGAGCAAGAGGTTAATATTATAGAAAAAAGACAAAATGTTGCAATTAATATTTTTTTCATTCTTTTATTACTTTAATTGATTTTTTAACTGTTTCTGAATCTACTTTAAGTATATACATCCCAGACTTAACGTTGGAGAAAGGAACATTTAATGACCTTGAATAAGGCACCTTATCGTTTCTAGTCCATATTACTCTTCCGGAAATATCAAATAGTGTAATATTTATATTTTCATCAAATCCACCAACCCATAATTTGGAAGAAGCATTTGCTGGGTTAGGACTTAGAAGAATATCTTCAGAGATGAAGATTGTTTCTTCAAAAATTCCTTGACATTCTTTATTAGCAGTTACTTTAATAGTGTTAATTCCAGCGATTAATGATAGCTCTATGTTGCTGTTATAAGTATTAATCAGGTTCCCGTTTAGTAAGATATTGTATTTAGTTCCTCCACTTAAATCTAGCGATGCTTTTCTGCTCTTTCTACTTACTGTTGATAAAACTGCAAGATCTTGAGGTTGTTCTACTTTGGCATCAAAACATTGTTTGAGATTTGGAAAAGCATCTGTAGTTAAACAAATTTTGTATAATCCAGATTTTAATCCAGTTAGTGACCAATCCGATCCATTGATTAGTTCAGCAGTATGGCTAAACCCTGAAGGTCCACCTGTAATAGCAACTGAGAACTCTAAATCTCCTTTAATGCTAACTTTGATTGTACCATTATTAGAGCTTCTGCATGTCTCATCGGTATATTCTATTTTTAAGGTATCTGCTGAAATAGGATAAGGATCGCAAACATCCCCAATTTCATCATTGTCGAAATCTTTTTGATCAGTATTGGCTGTATTTGGGCAATTGTCCACATCATTTAAAATACCGTCTTTATCATTGTCATTTGATGTTACTTTTAAATTAATTTTTAATTCTCTTGATTTACTGGTTGAAACTGCTTTCAGGGTTAAACTATAATTACCAACATCTGAATTTTGATCAATTTCTAATTCAACTTTTAATTTACCATCACTATTAGCAACTAATTTCTTTGATGGGTCATAGATAACATTAGAATTTTCAGGTGCACCTTCCAGAGAAAATACAATTTCTTCATTAAAATTATTATAAACTTTATAATCAACATTAAAACTCTTTTTTTCTCCAACTAAAATTTCTAAAGATTTTGTAGTTGAACTCATTGTAAATGTAGGCTCTGTATCTTGAAAAATACCTGAATATATTCCAAGACCATAGGTCGATATAAAAACTTTATTATCACCTTTTCTTAAATCCATATCAGTAACTCTTACATCTTTCATTCCGGAATTTGCCTGATTCCAAGATGGATTTTCAGAACTAAAATTATTTGTAAACCAAACTCCGAGTTCAGTCCCAATTATTACTTCATCTTTATCTAATGGACTTTGTAAAATATTATATACTGGTAGGTTTGGAAGATTACCTTCTTTTTTTGACCAATTTTCCCCGCCATCATTACTATAAAAAATACTTTCAACACCATAATTATAAAAAGTTACAAAAATGTGTTTTTCATCTTCACCAAATTCAATATCAGAAATACTTCCTGAAAACTCATCCCATCTTATTTGTTCTTTAGTTTGGGTAGTAGGATTTTGAGCATTTGTTATTTTCCATAATGCTCCATTGTCATTACCTACGTATAAAGTGGAAGATTGTGTTTGAAATGGAGAGACTGTTAAGGCAGAAATATTCGATCCTAGATTATTAATTAGGTATGTATCTTTTATTTCTCCCTGTGAACCTGGTGCAAAATCATCCCAGTTGTGATAGGCTCTAATTTTTCCAATACCAGCATTTGAATAAATTATTCCAAAATTTGAATCTAAAGCTTGTTTGTTAATAAAATCACCTTCATCATCATCATTTGATGATATTCTCCACCACCTACTTCTGCCGTCATCACCGGGGTTATTCATATTTAAAACTCTAACGGAGTTGTTGTAAACATAATTGTATACTACATACTTGTTGCTGTTTTTTTGTGAAAACATCGTCCCTGCTCCATCCCCTGATCCAAAATCATTCCCTTCAGAAAAACCATTATTATTGTCCGCTTGTATCGATGTGCCGTTGTCTTGCATACCTCCAGCGAAGACATCCTTGTGTCCGTCAATAGTAGTTTCTTTAGTATAGACAGTTCTTTCTGTTGTTGAATCCCAAGATCCAACTAATTTGTCAAATCCAGAAACGATAGTAGAGTAATCGTCAAACATTCCAAATGGTGCTACAGCTACTGTATAATATTGTGCAGTATGAAATTTATTGTTTCTTGGTATTAAATCTCCACGTGTTTTATATCCAATTCCCCCGTCGTTACCAATAAGAATTTTGCTCGGATCTTTTTTATTAAAAATAACTGAATGTTGATCTGCATGGAGATATTGAGCATACCTTCCTCTTGAGTGAGTCAATTGTCCCCAGTCTTTACCTCCTTGATTTGATGAGAAAAGATTGATACCACCAACATAAACCTCATTTTTATTTGTTGGATGCGCAGCAAGTGAGACACTGTAGTATCCTTGCCCTCTTGAAAAATCGTAAGCAGCGATACCATCATCTTGATCAATTGGTTTTGATAACTCATTGTAGTTTCCTGAAATCCAATTTTCAATTGAACCTTTGTAAAGACGTGGAACTAATCTATAATAGCCATCGTCAAGTTGTACGGCAATACATAAAACTATAAGCTTATTGTCAGCTGTAAAAGTCATTTCTGTTCTTCTGCCTTGATAGGTTACATCACCTGTTGAAGTTGATCTTACAGTTTTTATATCGTTAATGAATGTAGCAGAACTTCCTTCTTGATTGAATCTGTAGATTTTACCTCCACCTTTAGGAGGATCGCCACCCCACTGGTCTCCAGTTAAACTGTATTGAGGGCTGATAGTAGAAGATGCCCACAATCTATTATCATTGTCTAATTCTAAATCCATTGGAACAACAGCAAGATTAGGAATGTCATTATCATCGTCTATTGGATGATATAATTCAATTTTAGACCAATTTACTCCATCAATTGATTTGTAAACTGCATCATGACCAGATCCTAAAATTGTACTTTGATTCCCTCCGATATCCCATAATCTAGACCCAGCTGCCACATAAATTTCTGATGTTCCTTCGTTGTCACGCACAACCACATCATTAATGAAAAACATTCCTGGGACTATTGTAAAACCAGAAACAGCAACATTAGTTTTTTTAGAGATTTTTATAGTTGTTTTTTCATTTTCAATAAGTTCTTTTATTTTCTTTCCAGCTGAAGCTTTTATAAATATGGATGGAATGTTGACTGTAGAAACATCCCCATTATTAGCATTCATTGTTATCAAATCATCTGTCCAGCTCGCATCGCCCGTATTTTTATTATATACCACCACAGCCTTAGCACCAGCTGTTTGACCCTCGATCACTTTTTTCAGATAATCACAGTCACTTCCATCTAAAGATCCTTTTTCAATTAGCACAATTTTACCATTAATTTTTTCTGAATTAGATAAAGTCGAGCAACCATCTAATGGGTTTGCAATTATTATTTCTTCACTTAAATAGTCCATTGGAGGTCCCGGAAGATTGGGGCCAAACGAAGCTTGTAAAAAATTGATTGGATCTAAATTGTCTTGGCTAACAACATTAATCTCGTTTATTTGACCTCTGAATACCTGTTCAGAATCAGATCTTCCTCCAAATATATTTTTCCAAGTAAGTCCTGCATCAGTAGATCTCCAAAGTCCATTACCCATAGCATCACCTCCAGTGTATATCTCACCAGTTCCAGCATAGAAAATGTTAAAATTATTAGGGTCATAGGTTAATACTGAAATGGGTAGATTTTTAGGAACTCCTTCAATCATTTTCCATTCAGATTCAGCATCAACGATATTTTCATTTACAAAAATTCCTCCACTAACTCCACCTGCAAAAACTTTTTTGTTAGTACTGTCGTTGGGATCAAACATCATTCCATTTGTTCTACCAGCTATGTTAGTTGGTCCTCTAGGAACCCAAGCCATATCAGGATTTTGGCCAGGAACACCTGATGTTTTATTTTTTGATACTTTATCTAATTCCTCCTGAATTAAAAAAACATTTTCTGTGCTAGGTCTACCAAGAACCGGATCCATAGTTAATTCCCATAAACGATCATTGTATGCATTTGGAGGAATTTGTAATTCCTTTCTCTCTTTTTTATTGAGTTTTTTCGTTTCCTTAAACGGGCTTTTTTCAAGATTTTTTTTATGTAATTCTCTAACTAAATTATAATCTGTTTTTTGTTCAGAATTATAATTTAAAAAAACTCCAAACAAAAAAACGATCGCTATAGATATGATTATATTTTTTTGCTTTAACATGAATAAATTATATCGATATGAATGTTTTTTATTAGTAAGATCATTCTCTTATCACTTTAATAGTTTTATTAATTGTTTCAGAGTTTACCTTTAAAATGTAGAGTCCAGATTTAATACTTGAGAAAGAAACATTGATTGATCTAGAGTAAGGTACTTTGTCGTTTTTAGTCCAAATCACTCTTCCTGTAATATCGAAAAGAGTTAAATTAATATCTTTATCATTTCCTCCAACCCATAATTTTGATGTTGAATTCGCTGGATTAGGGCTTAACAAAATATTTTCAGAAATAAATATAGTTTCTTCATAAACTCCTTGACACTCTTTATTTGTAGTCACTTTTATAGTATTAATTCCTGCGCTTAGTGCTAGGTCTATATTGTTGTTATAAGTTGTGATCAGGTTTCCGTTTAATACAATGTTGTATTTAACTCCACCCGCTAAGTTAAGTGAGGCTTTTCTACTTTCTCTGTTGACAGAAGAAAGTACACTAAGGTCTTCAGGTTCTTCAATACTAACATTATAACACTGTTTAAGTGTTGGGAAAGCTTCGTTAGTTAAACATACTTTATAAACACCTGTTTTTAATTTTGTTAAAGACCAATCTGATCCCGTTATTGGAGCTGGAGTATGAGTAAATCCGGTTGGACCTCCAGTAACAGCTACTGTGAAAGTAGAACTAAACTCTCCTTTTATTGTAACTTTTACACTTCCATTATCAGAACTTCTACAAGTTTCATCTGAAGCTTTTAAGGAAAAAGTTTCTATGGGTATAGGATTAGGGTCACAAACATCCCCAATGTTATCTCCATCAAAATCTTCTTGATTAGGATTGGCTGTATTTGGACAATTGTCATCGGCATCTTTAATACCGTCTGAGTCCAAGTCATCTAAAGTTACTTTTAAGCTAATGTCTAAAGGATTAGTCATAGGAGCCGGACTAGGTGCAGTTGCAGTAATTTGTAACGGATATGTTTTGGCTTCTACAGAAGCTCCTACCGTAAGTTCATATGAAATCTCTCCATTTGCACTTATGTTTATTTTAGGATCCGATGGAGTTGAAGTAGAGGAAACTCCAGAGGGTAATCCAGTCAATGCAAATGTAGTTTCTGCATCATATCCTCCAGATGCTTTATAAGCTACTTTAAATATTTTTTTCGCTCCTTGAATCACTTCTAAACTAGAAATAGAAGAACTTAAATTTAGTTTAGGCCCTTCGTCATTTAACTGAACATTTAAATTTATTCCAACAGGAGCACTAATAGTGCTTCCGCCTGTTGCGCTGATTACTAAAGGATATGTTTTGACTTCTGCTGCATCTGGTATATTTAATTCAAATGTTATTTCTCCACTTTTATTAATAGTGAATTTTTTAGAAGGAGTATAATTTATTGTTGTACCAGAGGGTAGTCCAGAAATATCAAATGATGTATCTGCATCATATCCTCCATATACTAAGTATTTAACTTTAAATGAACCTGATTTACCTTGCTTTATATTCAAAGAGGAAGGAATAGGAGCTTTTAAATAAACTAAAGGATCTGAAGATGAGAACTCAGATGAAAAAACACCACCTCCATAAGAAGCAGCAAAGACTTTAAAATCGTCTCTCATGTCCAAGTCAGAAACTCTAATGTTACTCATTCCATTATACGCTTGAGTCCAAGTTGGAGAACTTTCGCTAAAATTTTTAGTATACCAAACGCCAAGATCAGTTCCAATAATAACTTCATTTGAAATTAGAGGGTTTTGCAAAATGGTTCTAACAGGCATATCTGGTAAGTCTCCTTCTTTATTAGCCCAAGTGGACCCTCCGTCAGATGAATAAAAAATACTTTTTACTCCATAATTATGAAAGGTAACAAATATGTCATTTTCAGTTTTTCCAAATTCTATATCAGAAATACTACCAACAAATTCACTTCCTGTAAGTTTTGTATACGTCTGTTTTTTAGGGCTTTCGACAACAATTTTAATGAGATTTCCATCTTCAAGTCCTGCATATAGATTTGAATTATTTTTTTCAAGTGGTGAAACCGTTAATGCTGAAATATTGCTTGTCAATAACGCATCGGTTAGAACCTCTTTTTTTGGTGTAAAAGGAGTTTTAAACTCATGCCAATCATGAAATAGAGCAATTTGATAGGATCCTTCTGAGTAATTCGAATATAAAAATCCTTTTTTAGAATCTAAAGCTTGGGTGTTTATAAAATCTCCCTTACTTTCACTTTCTCTATTTATACTTTGCGTAGTATTAGAACCTAAATTAATAACATCAACAGCTTGATTAAATACGTAGTTTGTTATTAAATAAGGCTTAGATAGATCTTGAGAAAACATAGAAGCTGCTCCATCACCACCAGAAACCATACCAGCATTTGTAATCTCATCGTTACCATTAGCGATTAATTGACTGCCATTATCTTGCAATCCACTAATTACCACATCTGTCATTCCTTTAATAGTAATGTTAGTAGTTCCCAATTGGCTGATGTCTCTAAGGGCAATAGTTTTGTCAAAATCTTTAAACATTTCTGTTGGAGCTACACCAATTGTGTAAATTTGCGAGGTATTTAAGTTGTTGTTTCTAGAACTTGCTGTTTCAGTGCCATCTTCTTCGGTTTTACTAAAATATATGCCACCGTCATTTCCAAATAGTTTTTTTGTAGAATCATTATTCGCAAAAGTCATGGAGTGCTGATCAGCATGAATATATTGATAGGATTTGCCAGAAAATGTTCCTCCATACCAATGAGATATCTGCGTCCAAGGGTTAACATTTGGATCAGAACTCACACCACCACTTGTGGATTTAAAAATATCAATTCCTCCTACAAAAATAGTTTGATCATTATTTGGATCTACCTCTATCATTAAATCATAAAATGACTGGCCTCTGGTAAAATCATTAGCAGCTATACGAGTATCTGCATCATTTGGTAGAGTAAGTTCCGATACAGTTGAAAATTCATCAGTTGTTTTAAAAATTTTAACAGGGTTAGCGCTGCTTTTTATTTCAGATAAAACATAGATATCCCCATTAGAAGCAATTTCGATTTCTGTTCTTTTTGCTTCACTAACTGTATGTTTTAATACAAATGTTGAAGCATCACTAGAAGAAAGAATAGCCCCTCCAGGACCAAAAGCAATTTTAGTTGTACTAGCCCAAATTTTATTATCAGGGGCAATTTCTAAATCCATTACTTCATAGGGTTGACCACTAGCATTATTGGCATTTATTTTAGAGAAATCCGTTCCATTGGTGGATTTAAACATTCCTGTGGTACTACTAGCGACTCCAGCCCAGCTAATTCCATCGTATCCTGCAGTAACCGCTAATATAACTTCAGAAGTACCACCATTATTTCTCACTATGACATCATTAATAAAAATATGTCCTAATTCTCCATACCCTGCAGTTCTTCCTCCAAAAACTTTTGACCAGGTTGTACCTTTATCAGTAGATTTCCATAGACCATTACCCGCTCCACTATCAAAAGAATAGGATTCTCCAGTACCCACATAAAATGTATTTGTATCATTAGGGTCATAAGTAATACATGAGACAGGTAAATTTTCTGGAATACTGGATAGTTTTACCCAACTATTAGTAGGATCAGAAATTTTAGTATTTTTATAAAGTCCTCCACTAATCCCTCCGCTAAACACGGTTTCGTCTGTAGAATCATTTGGATCAAACATTATTCCCTTAGTTCTTCCACCCACATTATTAGGTCCTCTTTCTATCCATTTTGCTGCAACGGATTCTCCAGGAACTGTCATTTCTTTAAAAGAGCTATTTCTTTTTGAGTTTAATTCATCTTGTAATTCGCTTAGTTTCTCAAAAAGAGGTCTTCCTTCTACGGGATCAATAGATAACCTCCATATTTGTTCAAAATATTTATTGGGAGGAAGTCCAATTTCTCTTCTACTCTTTTTTGATAAATTATAAGTTTCTTTAAAGGGATTGTTTAATAAATTTTCTTTGTGAATTTCTCTAACAGATTCAACCGAATTGTTAAAGTAGTTGAAGAATAAAATCATTGCAAAAGATGATAATATTAGCAGCAGAAATTTTTTAGTTTTAAAATTCAATGTTTGATTTTTTAATAGTTTTATAAATATAATTAAAATTATATAGCTACTTTTCCTTTGATATGAGGATGAGGATCATAATTTATTATGTCAAAATCATCAAAATCAAAATCTAAAATATTTTTAATTTTTTTATTTATTTTAAGCTTTGGAAGAGCTCTTGTTTTTCTTGATAGCTGAAGGTTTAATTGTTCAACATGATTGTTGTAAATGTGCGCATCTCCAAAAGTGTGAATAAAATCCCCAGCCTGATAACCACAAACATGTGCAACCATTTCTGTAAGTAAAGCATAGGAAGCTATATTAAACGGAACTCCTAAAAATACATCAGCACTTCTTTGGTATAATTGACATGATAACTTATTGTTATGAACATAAAACTGAAAAAATGCATGACATGGGGGTAAAGCAGCTTTTCCTAGTTTCACATTATCTTCAAAACTTTTACTAGTGTCTGGAAGAACACCTGGATTCCAAGCTGTAACGATCATTCTTCTACTGTTAGGATTGTTTTTTAGAGTTTCAATAACCTCTTTAATTTGATCGATTCCATCACTATTCCAATTCCTCCATTGGTGACCGTAAACTGGTCCTAAATCTCCATTATTATCTGCCCATTCGTCCCAAATTTTTACTCCATTTTCTTTGAGATACTTAGTATTAGTGTCTCCTTTTAGAAACCACAACAACTCATATATAATTGATTTTAAATGAAGTTTTTTAGTAGTTATCATTGGAAATCCCTTGGAGAGGTTAAAACGCATTTGATAGCCAAAAACACTTTTAGTACCCGTGCCTGTTCTATCAGATTTTTCGTTCCCTTCCTTTAAAACATGTTTTACTAAATCTAAATATTGTTTCATTTATGAAATTTAAAAGATGTAAAAATAATAATTATCAGTAACAGAAAGTTTTTTTTAAATATAACTTTATCAAAATATATTAACCAATAATCATACCAGCAATTGTAGCTGAAAGTAAGGAGGCTAAAGTACCTCCAACAACAGCTAAAAATCCAAATTTAGATAAGTTTTTTCTTTGACTTGGAACCAACGATCCTATTCCTCCAATTTGTATTCCTATTGATGCAAAATTTGCAAAACCGCACAGCATATAAGTGGCCATTATAATGGATTTTTCATACTTTAAATGAATTAAATTTGTAACATCTTTCAGTTCACCCAATTGCATATATCCAATAAATTCACTAGCTACTAATTTAATTCCTAAAAGCTGTCCCATAAGCGCCATGTCTTCTTTTGCAACTCCAATAATCCACATAGGTAGAGAAAAAAGATAACCTAGAATAAATTGTAATGAAAGTAGATCATAGTCAGTATTTATACTTATCCAATTATTTATATTCGATAAAGAACCTAATTTTTCAAAACCAAAATTAATCATTGCAATAAAGGCGATAAAAACTAATAACATGGCTCCAACATTAGCAGCTAATTTTAATCCCTCTGTTGTACCGTTTGAAATAGCTTCTAATAAATTCGATCCAATTTTATCCTGGGACACATCCAATTCTTTATTTATTGATTCTTTTTGTGGGTATAATATTTTTGATATTACTACAGCACCTGGGGCTGCCATTACAGAGGCAGTTAACAGATGTTTAGCATAATATAGTCTAGCAACTTCATCTTCTCCACCTAAAAAACTTATGTAGGCTGCCAAAACCCCTCCGGCAACTGTCGCCATTCCGCCAATCATCACCAAAAGAATTTCAGATTTAGACATTTTTTCTAAATATGCTTTTATCATTAAAGGAGCTTCTGTTTGACCTAGAAAAATATTTCCAGCAACACTTAAACTTTCTGCTCCAGAGATGTTTAATAACTTACTTAAAGACCATGCTAACCCTTTAACTACTTTTTGAATAATGCCTAAGTAGAAGAGAACTGAAGTTAAAGCTGAAAAGAATATAATTGTAGGTAGAACTTGAAATAAAAAAACATAACCAAAACTTTCAATATTGACCATGTCACCTAGAAGAAATTTACTTCCTTCCATTGTAAAGTCAAGTGTTTTAATGAAAATTTTGCCAAAAAATTCAAATATTCTTTGAGCAAATTCAATTTTCAAAACGGCAATAGCTAATAGTAGTTGAGTGGCTAGCCCTATAGCAGTGGTTTTCCAATTAATAGCTTTGCGATCATTGCTAAATAAGTAGGCGATAAATACTAGAAAGCACATTCCAAATAACCCTCTAATTAAACTTTCAATGGAAAAGCCTTGATTTAAAACTATTTCGTTATTCTGCTCTAATAAAATTAATGAAAAGGTACTTAAGCTAGAAAGCGAGTATGATATCATTTTTATTATTTTTTTCTTTTTATTTCATCTCTTAAATGAGCAGCAAGCTCGTAATCTTCATTTTTTACAGCGATTGCTATTGCCTTCTCTAATTGACTTATAGAAAGTTTTGAATATTCAATTTTCTTAGCCTGTGGAGTTTGTTCTTTATTATCTTTTTTTGTTTTTTTTGAATTCTCGGGATCTATTATAATACCTGCTTTTTCTAAAACATCTTCATAAGTGAAAATGGGAGAGTTAAATCTTATCGCTAGCGCAATTGCATCTGAAGTTCTGGAGTCTATTATTTCTTCGATTTTATCTCTCACGCAAATTAAACTTGAGAAAAATACACCATCTACGATTTTATGAATAATAACTTGTTTGATTTTTATTTCAAAACAATCAGAAAAGTTTTTAAATAAATCATGTGTTAGTGGTCTAGGAGGCCTAATTTCTTTTTCTAAGGCTACGGCAATAGATTGGGCTTCAAATCCTCCAATAACTACTGGGAGTTTTCTTTCACCATCTTTTTCATTCAACAACAGAGCGTAGGCGCCGTTATGGGTTTGGCTGTAAGAAATGCGGTTAATTGTTAAACGAATTAAACTCATGTGAATTAGGAGATATAATATCTTTCTAAAATAATAAAAAAAACAAGAGTTTAGGCTTTAAATGCTTTGAGTTTTTCAGTTAATCTTGGAACAACGTCAAATGCGTCGCCAACAACTCCGTAATCTGCTGCTTTAAAAAATGGAGCTTCGGGATCATTATTAATAACAACCTTTATTTTGGATGAATTAATTCCAGCTAAATGTTGAATTGCACCTGAAATACCTATAGCTATATAAAGATTAGTAGCAACCGGTTTACCTGTTTGACCAACGTGTTCACTATGTGGTCTCCATCCCATGTCAGAAACTGGTTTTGAGCATGCTGTTGCAGCTCCTAAAGTATCAGCAAGCTCTTCAATAATATTCCAATTTTCAGGACCTTTTAATCCTCTTCCTGCAGAAACTACTATATCAGCATCAGCAATGGAAATTTTTCCAGAAACTTTTTCAGTTGATTTTATTGTTATTTTTTCTTCAATTATAGATGGATTGAAATCCTCCACTGAACTTTCTACATTATTTTCTAATAATCCAAAAGCATTACTGGACAATCCAATAATTTTAAAATCCGAGTCAATAGTTGAATCAGAAAATGCTTTATTAGTAAATGAAGTTCTTTTTATAGTAAATGGGCTCAATGAACTTGGTAGTTCAACGCAATTACTTAAATAACCTGCATCCAATTCTATTGATAATAATGGAGCCAAATATCTAGTATCTAAACTGCTGCTTAAAACTATGTGGTTTGAATTGGAAGTTTTAGCTGCTTGAGCTATAATATTA
>Ga0209482_1001983_pt1 | contig 13177 bp, 28 predicted proteins | sample CoawatmetaG10DNA_FD_187512 | JGI IMG/M metagenome (GOLD analysis project Ga0209482, IMG submission 187512) | Marine microbial communities from the West Antarctic Peninsula - Coastal water metaG104-DNA (SPAdes) (version 2) | ecosystem: Environmental > Aquatic > Marine > Coastal ...
AAGCAAGGACAACGAGTGTCAATACTCAGTTGACTACACAGGTACGTAGACAGGACGCAGTACGCTCTACATGTGCAAGGAGTTTAGCAGCATGAAGATTGATACCGAAGCAGACTTTGTACTTGAGGCTTACTGGATGTCATATAAATTAGTAGATGATGTGGTCAAGAAAAAAGAAAAACATATGCTTGCTTGTGTTTCTTGCTACTCCGATTTTACGGATGAAGAAAGTGATAAAGATCAGCTTCAGAAAATGTTAGATTTAAGAGATAAGTTTACTAGCCTTTACCGTTATCACCCTGACGGGTACGTAACCGTACAGTTAACTATTAGACAGGAGTTTATAAACGAATGAAGATTGATATAGAGTGGGAGATGACCGAAGAGATAGGCATTGAGTTTATCAAAGAGTCTTATATAACTTTACGAGAGCAGGTAGAACTAGATAAAGAACTGCTACAATCTTTTCACGATGTCTTTTATTACCTAATGATAGAGGAAAAAGCAGATGAGTTTATTAGTGAGCAGGAGAAAGCTAGTGACTAGTTACATAGTTGAAAGCTTTAAGAAAAGCGTACGTCTTTGCGTACGTTTCATCCTTTCGGCTAAAGATATCTGGGTAGATATTAGAGAAGGCTTGATCACTCATAGAGACGTAGTTTTCTTCTCTTCCTACCTAGTTATTATCCTTATAATTATATTATTAGCGATTATGGGTATCATGTTATGAATGTATATGTAGTGATGGAAAGTACAAGAATCGACACCCCCTTTGCGACAAGCAGTGCTATGTTTATTTATGCGCTCCACGAGGATGCTATCAAGCGAGTAGCCCAGCTTGAAAAAGATAGAGATGATGAACTCATGCCTAATATAGTTGGTTATTATTATACAATAAAGGAGGTACTGTAATGGATATTAAAGATGTGAAAGACCTACGTAATATCACACTAACAAAGGAAGAGTACGTGAAGCTGGGTAAGATTAATAAGTACTTAACATACATGCCTTTAGACTTCTGGCGAACGAAAGAAGTTACACGTTATATTATTGAAGAATCTGTAGAGGGGTTAAGTAATGACTAAGAAAAAACTAAGTCATGAAGAAAAGAAATTGACATGGCGTACATCTTATCAGCAAGGGTTCAGTAAAGAAGGTGCTGTATTATTGGCTAGGGCTTGGATAACACCCGAACCACCTGAACAGTTTACTGACTACACACTAGCAAGTTTTATTAAATCATCAGAAGGGTATGACAATGATTAACTTATTTAAAGATCTAAGCTATGCACTAAGCGGTGACATGTTTAATACTAGTGAACCCGCATCATTCACCATGACAGAGGGTGATCATGTTGCTCTAGTTAAACGCTCTCACCGTCAAGAGTACGGGGCATGTACCATCTATACAATGTCTAATCAACATGTATGCCTCTATGATAATCACCCACAGTTCATATCATTCCATACAAGTACTGATATCTTTGAAGAGGATAATCTATGAGCAAGATGAAAGCAGAGCTTATTGATCGTATGGGAGATGACCTTACTGTAGTCAATAGTGCTAGGGTTAGCTTTCAAACAGTATCAGTAGAGCTGAAAGAGAGAGACAAGAAGTTAATTAAATACCTAGCAGCGCATGATCACTGGACACCCTTTGCACATGTTCAGTTGTCGTTCAGAGTTAAGGCTCCTATATTCATAGCCCGTCAGATGGTTAAACATCAGGTAGGTCTAGTGTGGAACGAGGTTAGTAGGCGCTATGTAGATAGTGAACCTGAGTTCTATTCCCCTACAGCGTGGCGTGGTAGACCAGACGGCAGTATCAAACAGGGAAGTGGTGGTATAGTTGATCTATCAAGCTGGCACGGTACAGAGTTAGGCGCTCTGTTAAGGCAGGAAGATGGTGATGATAGAGATACTTGGTCTTTAGATGGTGAGGTAGAAGAGATAGGAGCCTATGTACTAGAGCTATACAAGAAGCTTATAGCGGCAGGTGTTGCACCAGAACAAGCGCGTATAGTACTACCACAGTCTACTATGACTGAGTGGGTATGGTCGGGTAGTCTAGTTGCCTTTGCTCGTGTTGTTAAGCAGAGGATACATGAAGGCGCACAAGAAGAGGCTAAAGAACTAGCACTGCTTATTAAAGATGAGATAGATAATGTTACTGAACTAGAAACGAGCTGGCTTGCTTTACTTAAGTAACGTGGTAAACTTTATCAAAGACTTTAAAGGAGAAGTATAATGACAAGCGGTAACTCAGTCTTATTTTACGAGGCGGTTGATGATGCATGGGCTTATGCTTTTGTTATGAGTCTTGGTACACGTACACCTGAAGGAGCAGTGAAATTAAAGTTCATTAACTTTCTTAAAATGAGAATGGTTGAAGTGCAAGGAGAACTATCAACTGACCTAGACGATATAATTAGTTTTATCCCTGACTTCATAGAACATTTAGGAGGATCATAATGGAAGGCAGAACTTTGCGAGTATCTAAGAAAGATTTCTTTGCGTTCAAGTTACAACATGAGACACTGATGTACGTTGATAAAATACTTATCAAGCTACACGCTGTTGAAGCAGATGGTACTTATGTGATAAGCTTTGGTGAAGGTATCTCTGAAGATGCTTACAAATTATTTGACGAGTTCATGTTAAATAAAGAAGTAGAGTAAGAAGTAACGTAGCACAAACAACCTTTATAATTAAATTATTGGAGAACAAATGAAAAATATAGATGGAATACCACAGATCGTTGAAGGCATCGCTTACTATGCACATGTAGGTAAGCCTGTCGCTGACTATACTGAGAAGCAAACCCCCGGTGCTGGTAAGTACGGATGGGAAATTAACTTAGCTGTAAGTGACGATACTTATAACAAGTTTCAGAACGCTGGGTTTAATGTAGGTCTACGCCCTGCTGGTCGTACTAAGTACACTGAAGATAATGTGATTACTTTTTACAAGTATCACCTTAACTACAACGGTACTGAGAACCTTGCACCTATTGTGGTTGACTCAGAAAAGAATTCTTTTACTGATATGATTGGTAATGGTTCTAGAGTAGCAGTGCAGTGGTCGCCTATGTCCTACGCTAAAGGTAAGTACAAGCGTCCTATCGTTAACGCTGTTCAAGTCTTAGATCTTATCGAGACAGGCCCAGCTGTAGTAGAATTCACAGAAGATGAGGTGGCATTTTAATGGCTAAATATACTTATAAACTTAACGAAGATATCCATGATGCAGAGCTTTTCAGCCCTGAAGGTAAAGCAGCGTATGACTACGTTGCTGAAGTCGAGGCTGAGATACTGATGCTAAGGAAAAAGGTTGATATCCTTTCAGCTGCATCCAAGACGTTTCATGAGTTCATTCAAGAGAACATAGATGAGACATCCTTGTTACCTTTGGTAGAGGAAGAAGAAACAACAGAGGAATAAACTGATGGCATTCGTACTAACACATCAGCCGTGTACCGAGTGCAATAGCAGTGACGCTCTCTCAGTCAACGAGGATGGGAGCGCGTTTTGTTTTTCACATGGCGCATGGTTAAAAGACACAAACAATCCACACAAAAATGGAAGTTCACAGATGCAAGAAGTACCTAACCTAACCAGAAACAATCCACGAGAACCCGTATCATTCGCAGACGAAGGGCAGTACGCTGCTCTAAGTGATAGACAGATATCATTAGAGACTGCAAAGAAGTTCGGAGTTAAAGTAACCTTTGACCAAGCAGGAGATATCAAGAAGCATATCTATCCTTACTATGATAGCAACGAAGTTGTAGCAAACAAGACACGGTTTGTAGACAACAAGAGTTTCTTCTGGTCTGGTGAAAATAAGAAAGCACCTCTCTTCGGACAGAACTTATTTAAAGAAGGAGGTAAGTACATAACCATTACTGAAGGAGAGTGTGATGCAATGGCTGCTTACGAACTCCTTGGATCTAAGTGGCCTGTCGTTAGTATTAAGTCAGGCGCTCAGAGTGCAGAGAGAGATATCAAAGATAACCTTGAGTACATAGAGAGCTTTGAGAATGTTATCATTGCCTTTGACGCAGACACACACGGCAGAGAAGCAGCACGTAAGGTAGCACGTATCCTCAAGCCTAGTAAGTCTAAGATACTCACCCTTCCTGAAGGTTTCAAAGACCCAAACGACATGCTAAAGGGTAACCAACATGCCCAGTTTGTTCGTTGCTTCTGGGACGCTAAGACCTATACACCTTCCGGTGTTATGAATGTTTCTGAGAACCGTGACAAGTATAAGAACAGAGAGAAGAAACCTTCTATCCCTTTCCCTTGGCAAGGATTGAACGATAAGCTAGAAGGTATGCATCAGGGTGAGCTTATTACTATAACGGGTGGTACTGGTCTTGGTAAATCATCTGTTACTAGAGAGCTAGAGCATTGGCTTATCAAGCAGACAGGAGATAACGTAGGAGTCATTGCTCTTGAAGAGGATTGGAGAAGAACGATTGACGGTATCTTATCTATCGAGGCTAATGCAAAGCTTCACATTGATAGGATCAGAGAGCAGTTTACTGATCAAGAGTTAGATGACTTCTTTGATGTTCTTTACGATGGCGAGAACAGGAACAGGGTATGGGTACATGCTCATCACGGAGCCAATGACATTGATGCAATCTTTAGCAAGCTCCGCTTTATGATAGTAGGCTGTGACTGTAAGTGGGTTGTTGTTGACCACCTTCACATGCTTGTATCAACCAGTGCTGACGGAGATGAGAGACGAACGATTGACGCTATCATGCACCGACTTAGAACCTTAGTAGCAGAGACAGGTGTATGTCTTATACTAGTGTCTCACTTACGTAGGATCGACGGTAACAAAGGACATGAGAACGGTATCGAGACAGGTCTTAATCATCTCAGAGGTAGTCAGTCTATCGCTCAGCTATCCGATTGTGTTCTTAGTTTGGAGCGTAACCAGCAGTCTACTGATGCTGTTGAAGCTTCTACCACTAAGGTACGCATACTCAAGTCTAGGTACACAGGAGACGTAGGACTAGCTACTCATTTGCTATATGATAATGACACGGGTAGGCTTGCTGAGATTGCAACAGATGACATCACTAATAACAGTGAAGAAGACGTAGTATTGGGGTTTGAATAATGAGCAGACTTGTATTCGACATAGAGACAGACGGGCTTGATGCAACAAAGATATGGTGTATTGTTGCTCAAGATGTAGATTCTAAAACAGTATATAGCTACGGGCCTAATCAATTAGATGAGGCATATGAACTGCTAGAGAATGCAGACTCTTTAGTAGGGCATAACATAATAGGGTTTGATATCCCTGTTGTAAGGCGTGTTATGAATAAGCCTACCTTTGCTACAGATAAGACTCTGATAGACACGCTTGTTTTGTCGCGCCTCTTCAACCCTGTAAGAGATGGAGGGCATAGCTTAGCACAGTGGGGTCATGATCTTGGTTTCAATAAGATGGACTTCAAAGAGTTTGAGGCTTATACAGCAGAGATGCTGGAGTATTGCATAAGAGATGTAGAGCTTAACACTCAGGTATACTTTGCTTTAAGAGAGAAGAGTAAAGGCTTCTCACCTGACTCAGTTAAGCTAGAGCATGGTGTAGCAGGTATCATGAAAGAGCAGGAGTCTTACGGCTTTTACTTTGATGATCGTAAAGCAGAGATACTACTAGCAGAGATACGGGAACGTATGACAGTGGTTGAGAAAGAAACTAAAGAAGTATTCCTTCCTAAAGTTTTTAAACAGAAACTGTATCCACGCTTCACCAAGACAGGATCAATCTCTAAGCTTGCTGAGTCTGGTACTTCTTATGATCTTAGAAGAGAGTTCAAAGAGAAAGAAGCAGAAGCAATACCTGCTGTAAGGTTAACGGAAGAAGAGCATAGTCTTTTCTCTGAGAAGAACCATGATGTTCCTCTTCATATAACACGTACTACCTGTATCGAACTTAACCTTGGTTCACGTAAACAGATAGGCGAGTACCTACAGGACTTTGGTTGGGTTCCTACTGAGCTTACCCCTAATGGTAGACCTGTCATAAACGAGAAGACACTCAGCCTTATCAAAGACATCCCTCAAGCAGAGTTAATTAAAGAGTTCTTCCTGCTACAGAAGCGAGAAGGACAGATTAAATCATGGCTTGAGAAGCAAGCTGACGACAGTAGAGTACATGGGTTCGTCATACCTAATGGTACTATCACAGGGCGCATGTCTCACCGTAACCCTAACCTAGCGCAGGTTCCTAACTCAGGTTCTAAGTATGGTGAAGAGTGTCGCTCTTGCTGGACTGTACCTCAAGGCAAGAAGCTGGTAGGTATAGATGCTTCAGGTCTAGAACTAAGAATGCTTGCTCACTATATGGACGACAAGGAGTATACTAATGAAATCCTTAACGGAGATATTCACACCACTAATCAAAAACTTGCAGGACTTGAATCAAGAAATCAGGCTAAGACATTCATCTATGCGCTTCTATACGGAGCAGGAGATGCTAAGCTTGGAGAAGTGGCTGGAGGAGGTAAGGCTGCTGGAGAGAGACTTAGAAAATCTTTCTTTGATAATCTTCCATCATTCGCAAAGCTTAAGAGAAGAGTTGAAGCAGCGTGTGAAAAAGGATATCTCAAAGGATTAGATGGACGTAAGCTTACAGTACGTAGTGAGCATAGTGCATTGAATACTCTGCTACAATCAGCAGGAGCTATAGTAATGAAGCAAGCTCTTGTTATACTAGATGAAAAGATAAAGCATTTAGATGCTCACTTCGTTGCTAATGTACATGACGAGTGGCAGATAGAGGTAAGAGAAGATCAGGCTGAAGAGGTTGGTAAGCTAGGAGTTCAGTCTATAATTGAAGCTGGTGAAGTTCTTAAACTAAGCTGCCCACTTGACGGGGAGCATAAGGTAGGAGAAAACTGGAGTGAAACACATTAATAAAGATAGCTTATGTTTTTGTAAGGAAGTAGAGCAATACCTCCCAATAAAATACGATTTAAAATTAAACAAATACGTACCTTCAGACCCCTCTGACGAAGGGGAAGAATGGGAGGAGCATTATTTCGAGGGGAGTCCACCTTTCACTGTTAGTATAGGCAGTCATGATTGCTCTGTGACTACCCACTGGAGACACCCAAGTGAAACAGAGTTTGGAGACATTGATGATGTTTGTTATTACTGCGCCAAAGAAATTATAAAAAATAACCAGTAAACATAAGGGAAATAATTCTTATGAAACTCACTGATCAAGAAAAGCGTGAAAGACGAGCGGCTTACAGGGTTGCAAATAAAGAAAAAATAATGGCTTACAGGGCTGCAACTAAAGAAAAACGAAGGGCTTATAATAGGGCTTGGAGGGCGGCTAATCCCCGACTAAAGAGTGCTGAAACCAAAAGGTGGCGACTGAAGAACCCAGCCCGTGTAAGAGCAAACAAGGCCCAGCGTAGAGCCGCTCAATTACAACGGACTGTTTCATGGTCAAATAAAAAGCTGATTGAACAGGTATACAAACAAGCTAGAGCGTTGACTGTAGAGACAGGTGAACTTTACCATGTGGATCATATCATCCCTCTTAAAGGTAAGCTTGTATCAGGACTACATGTAGAAACAAACCTTCAAGCGATACCAGCAAAAGATAACTTAATTAAATCAAACAAGTTCCAGCCGTTGACGGAGACAGAGTATGAAACCAACTAAAATAACAAATGATAAACCTAAGCATGACTCAAGTAGGATAGGCGATCTAGCAGAGCATTACGCTATAACATGGTTGTGGGATAATGGATACCAAGTCTTTAGAAACTGTGGATGCACAGGCCCTATTGATATTGTTGCTATGACACCTGAAGGAGAACTAACCCTGATAGATGTTAAGTCTTACAAGGATAGTCGTCTCTCTAAGAGAACAGACATGCAGAAAGAACTTGGTGTTCAGTACCTACACTACAACTCTCATACACGGAAGATACGGTTCGTGAGGCATCGCACATGAAAGATCTAGATAATTTAATACCTGATATCTATGCTGTACTTGAAGGGCTTAACTCTGACGTAGGCATAGACATACCAGAAGAACTTACAGAAGAGTTTCTTGTTAATATGAGAGAGGCTCTTGACGGTTGGTCAACCCCTCACCTACAGTCAAAGACTATCCGCATGTCTAACGTAGGTCGTCCTATACGTAGGGTGTGGTATGACATGCAAGATACCCCTGAGACTAAAGAGAAGCTACACCCCTCTACTTTCATTAAGTTTTTATATGGACATCTACTAGAGCAGATTGCAATACTACTGATTAAACTATCAGGACATACTGTAACGGCTATGCAAAAACAAGTAGAGGTTGATGGTATCAAAGGACACATGGACTGTAAGATAGATGGTGAGGTTGTTGATATTAAGACAGCCTCTAACTTCTCTTTTAAAAAGTTCTCTCAGGGTACACTAGTTAACGATGACCCTTTCGGTTACATGGCTCAGTTAGCTGGCTACGAAGAAGCAGAGGGTACAGAGGATGGTGGTTTCTTTGCTATCAATAAAGAGACAGGAGAGATTTGTTTGTTTAGACCGGGACAGCTTTCCAAGCCTAACATCAGAACTAGGATAGCCAGTATCAAAGATAGCCTAGAGAAGGATACACCTCCTGATATCTGTTACTCTGAACTAGCAGAAGGAAAGAAAGGTAACCTTAGACTAGCTTCTGGATGTGTGTACTGTCCTCACAAAGGTAAGTGCTGGAAAGATTCAAACAACGGTGTAGGTCTAAGAGCTTTTAAATACTCTAATGGTGTTAAGTATTTTACAAGGGTTATATCAATGCCAAAAGTACAAGAGGTATACTTAAAATGAATAGACGTTTATCTAAAAGAATTAACAAGAAAGCTTTAGACATCTCTACTGAATGGTTGAAGACTGTTCTACCTGACTCAGAGATTGAGAAGATAACCAAAAAGGATATCACTACCAAGAATCCTTTGTCTGCTAAAAACGGAACAGCTTGGTCAATCCCTTATTCTTATAGGGGATCTAAGGCTTACATCAAGTTAATTTTAAAAAGAAAGTTAAAAGCTTTAGATGATATTACTATACGTGATATCGAAGACAGAGTTAGAAAGACAAGAAGCTCGTGATAGAACCATCAGATGTATTAGATACAGAGCCAGAGTTAACCATTGTTAACCTAGCACGTTTCTTCCTATCACAACAAAGCACTATTGCTGATGTTCCTATAGAGGTTGTTTATCAACTTATAGTCCTGTTAGAATTAGAATCAGTAAAAAGAAAAGGGTTAGTACACTGACATGAAAAGAAAACCACGAGCTAAAAGACCTGTTGAAGAAGGTAAACCTGCTGGTTATGATTCCAAGTGGGAAAAGGTTCTACACGATACCTTGCTTCAAGAATGGGATCATCACGATGGTAAGATTCCTTATGTAATAGATCATAACTACCACCCCGACTTCACAAAAAAGATAGGTCGTAAAAAGATAATCATCGAAGCTAAAGGTAGGTTCTGGGACTTCGGAGAATTCAGTAAGTATATCTGGATAAGAAAGTCTTTACCTAGTGACACGGAGCTAGTGTTTCTTTTTGCTAATGCTGAAGCACCGATGCCTCAAGCTAAGAAACGTAAAGACGGTACTAAAAGAAGCCACGGTGAATGGGCCACGGCTAATGAGTTCAGGTGGTTTACTGTTGAGACAGTGCCAGAAGAATGGAGAAGTGAAGAATGAGTTCAGACGAAACAACTAACGAACGGATAGGATACCTTATGTTAAATAACGCAACAGCTGATGAGTGGGATGCCGTACACAGAGCTGCTAAAGATTCAGAAAGCAGTAAACAGACTGATCTTTTTCCTAAAGACTTTGATATAGTTAACAAGCCTTCTCATTATAATAGTGGTAGTATAGAGTGCATTGATGGTATTAGAGCTATGCTTACAGACGAAGAGTTTATAGGTTACTTACGAGGTAACTCTCTTAAATACCGCTGGCGTTACCCACATAAGAACGGGATAGAGGATTTAAAAAAAGCTGAGTGGTATGAGAACAAACTGCTAGAGGTTCTGGAAGATGTTAGAAAAAAACTATCTTGATAGAAAAACAGAGAGACGCGGTAAGTTTAATAAGAAGCGTAAAGGCAAGGTTACTAAAGACCACAAGAACTTTAAAAGCATTAAAATAGAAGAACTCAGAAGCTTAGAAAGCAGTGAGGACTTACAACTAGTTCAGGAGAACATAGATGGATCAGTATCAGCAGTACATACACAAGAGTAGATACGCTCGTTATTTAGACGGCGAACAAAGAAGAGAGACATGGGATGAAACAATAGACCGTTACCTACAGTTCTTTATAGATAGAGAACAGATTAATAACAACGAAGCACAGGTTTTAAAGAAGTCTATTACAGCTCAAGAAGTAATGCCCTCTATGCGTTGTCTCATGACAGCAGGTATAGCACTAGAGCGTGACAATGTAGCAGGGTTCAACTGCTCTTACCTTCCTATTGATAGTCCTCGTTCTTTTGATGAGCTTATGTACATTCTCCTGTGTGGTACAGGTGTAGGCTTCAGTGTAGAACGTGACTATGTTAACCAGCTTCCTGTGGTTGCTGATAGCTTCCACGATACAGAGTCAACCGTTGTTGTATCTGACAGTAAGATAGGCTGGGCTAGTGCTTTCAGAGAGCTTATAAGCCTTCTCTACGCAGGTAAAGTACCTAAGTGTGACCTAACTAAGATACGTCCAGCAGGGGCTAGGCTCAAGACCTTTGGAGGCAGAGCAAGTGGCCCACAACCTTTAGCAGATCTGTTCAACTACGCAGTACTACTGTTCAAAGGTGCAACAGGACGTAAGCTTACTTCACTAGAGTGTCATGACTTAGTATGTAAGATCGCTGACATTGTTGTTGTAGGCGGTGTTCGTCGATCTGCTCTTATTAGTTTAAGTAATGTAACTGATAACCGTATGTCTAATGCAAAGAACGGTAACTGGTACGACACTAACGGGCAACGAGCCTTAGCTAATAACAGTGCTGTTTACTCAGAGAAGCCTGACTTCGATACCTACTCAGGAGAAATGAAACGTCTCTACGATTCTAAGTCTGGAGAGCGTGGTATCTTTAGTCGTATTGCTGCTCAAAAGATTGCAGCGCGTAACGAGCGTAGAGATGCTACCTTTAAGTTTGGTACTAACCCTTGTAGTGAAATCATCCTCAGACCTTATCAGTTCTGTAACCTTTCAGAAGTTATTGTAAGAGCTGATGACACTGAAGAGACTCTTAAAGATAAAGTTAAGGTTGCTACGATACTAGGAACACTACAATCTACAATGACAGACTTCCGTTATTTACGTAACGTGTGGAAAAAGAACACCGAAGAAGAAGCATTGCTAGGTGTGTCTATGACAGGGATCATGGACTGTAAACTAACCAATGGTTCTACAGGATCTGAGAAGCTTGGTAAGCTTTTAGAAACGTTAAAGGCTGTAGCAGTCAAGACTAATAAGAAGTGGGCAGAGACTCTGGGTGTTAATCAGTCTGTTGCTATCACATGCGTTAAGCCTAGTGGAACAGTTTCACAGCTTACTGACAGTGCTTCAGGTATCCATCCTCGTTTCAGTGATTACTACGTCAGGACTGTACGCGCTGATAAGAAAGACCCTCTTGCAACAGCAATGATTGAAGCAGGGTTTCCTCACGAAGAGGACGTAACGAACATATCTAACTGGATATTCAGCTTTCCACAGAAAGCCCCTAACAAAGCAGTCACTGTTGAAAGCATGGGCGCTATGGAGCAGCTATACTTGTGGAAGATCTATCAGGATCACTGGTGTGAGCATAAGCCTTCCATGACCTGTTACTACAACGACGATAACTTCTTCGCTGTCTGTCAATGGATCTGGGAGAACTTCGATAGCGTCAGTGGTATTAGTTTCCTTCCTGAAGAAGAGCATGTATACAAGCAAGCACCCTATCAGAAGATTGACAAAGTAGAATATACTAAGTTACTGAAAGAGATGCCTACGGACATGAGCTGGGACTTAGCAGAGTCTAGCGATAATACTGAAGGATCACAGACCTTAGCATGTGTTGCAGGAGTGTGTGAGTTATGAGAGCTAACATCATATCCTTTCAAGTGTACATAGATTCTAATGGTAACCTGATGACTGACTTTAGTAAGCTTCAAGAAAAAGGATTAGATCTCTTTGACGTAGAGGATAGGGTGTATGTTAAGAAAGCATTGCAGGAGGCTACTGTTAAACTAGAGGGGCTTCATAACTATTTGCAGAAGGAGCTACAGGCGCTATGATAACAGAAGATATCTTTATGTTACCAGAAACGCCTTTGGCATTAGCACTACGTGTGAACTCAGAGATTATTACAGCACTAGCACAAGTGGAACTCAGTGAGGAGAATATAGAAGTTATCACTCAGCTCTTAGAGAACCACTCTAGCTTTGTTATTGACGCAGCTGCTAAGATTGTAAAAGCAGAGAGACTAGATATAAGAGTAGTTAAGTAACTACCACTTTACTTTATCAGCCCAGTAAGCCGCGCTCATCTTACCTTTAGCAATGTTCTTACCATGCCTTGCTTTAAAAGATTTGCGCTTTGCTTTCATCTTAGCTGACTCACCTGCCTTAGGCTTACCTGCTGTACTAGCACCCTGCTCACCAAACCTAATTGTTTTAACCTTGTCACCGTCTTTAGCAACAACAACATGAGACTTCTTTGCATGTTTAGGAGTTCTCTTAGGCTTGTTGAATCCGCTAACTCCTGCTCGTTCTAATCTAGGATCTTTAGGCATTATTTTTTCCTGTATGGTTTAGTTTTCTTTGCAATCTTCTTAGGCTGTGCGCTGTGCTGCTTACCCGCCTTTGTATCTGCTCGTTTCTTCTTGGTTGTAGCAGCATACTCTTTGCTTGACAGCGCCTCTCTAGCTTTCTTCGGAAGATACCTCTCACCTGTTGCTTTCTTTCCCTGTGTTGAGGGCTTACCTGACTTAGTACCCCACTCTTCTTTAGTCCACTTCTTTAAAGACTTCTGAGACTTCTTGAGCGTCATTACTTGTACCCTCCTCCTTTAGCTTTATACTCTTTAGCAAGCATCTGAGCTTTTCGAGCAGACCACTGACCACCCTTACCACCTTTAGTACCAGCCTTGATCTT
>Ga0209482_1001984_pt1 | contig 13174 bp, 8 predicted proteins | sample CoawatmetaG10DNA_FD_187512 | JGI IMG/M metagenome (GOLD analysis project Ga0209482, IMG submission 187512) | Marine microbial communities from the West Antarctic Peninsula - Coastal water metaG104-DNA (SPAdes) (version 2) | ecosystem: Environmental > Aquatic > Marine > Coastal ...
CGGAGAACGTTTATATTGTATGAAATCAAATGATATTTTATTAGAACATGGATACAAAGAAGACGAAGAGGAATATAATCCTAGCTGGGCAGATAGCCGTTGAAGAATTAATAAAAGTAGCTAAAGAGGCTATAGTTGATTCAGATGACGATATATCAGCAGATAGATTAAAAAATGCTGCAGCTACTAAAAAGCTAGCTATATTCGATGCTTTTGAAATATTACAAAGAATTCAAGAAGAGGAAGCTATATTAAATGAAAAGCCTAGAGATAGTAAAGAAAAAACTTTTAAAGGCTTTGCAGAGGGGAGATCTAAATAATGTATACTCAAAGCTTATATAAAGTAGTAGATGATCACATCAAACCTCATATAGTAAAAAAGAATAATAGATATAAGAAATGGGAGTATGGCTATAACAAAGAACATGACGTTATTGTTATAAGCAAAACGGGAGAGATAGGTGAAATATACGATATACAAAACCTAAAGATTGCATTGCCAAAACCTAAAGACGTTGTTAAGTTTAAATCAAAGTCTTGGGAAAGAACAGAATTACCGAATGAGCTAAAGAAAATAAAAACAATATTTGATTGGGAAAACTACCCCATAGATTTCAAAGAAAAATGGTATGATTACATCGATAAAGAGTTTACTAGACGAGAACAAGGTTTTTGGTTCAATAATAAGGGTCTGGATACTTACATTACTGGTGCTCACTTTATGTACCTGCAGTGGTCCAAAATTGATGTTGGGAAGCCAGACTTTCGAGAAGCAAATAGATTATTCTTTATATTCTGGGAAGCATGCAAGGCCGACAGCAGGTCTTATGGAATGTGTTATCTTAAAAACCGTAGATCAGGATTTTCCTTTATGTCCTCGGCTGAGACCGTCAATCTTGCGACAATATCCTCGGATTCACGGTACGGAATATTGTCCAAATCAGGACCTGATGCTAAGTCAATGTTCACGGATAAGGTGGTACCAATTTCGGTCAACTACCCATTCTTCTTCAAACCAATACAGGACGGTATGGACAGGCCAAAAACCGAGCTCGCATACAGAGTCCCTGCCTCCAAGTTTACACGTAAGAAACTTGACACAAACGAAACGGTTAAAGAAATCACGGGTCTTGATACCACAATCGACTGGAAGAACACGGGTGACAACTCATACGATGGTGAGAAACTCAAACTCCTCGTCCACGACGAATCGGGCAAATGGGAAAGGCCAAACAACATCCTTAACAACTGGAGGGTTACAAAAACAACGCTTAGATTAGGTAGTAGAGTTATAGGTAAGTGCATGATGGGTTCAACCTCAAACGCCTTAGATAAAGGTGGAGAAAACTTTAAAAAACTTTACTATGATTCAGATGTTACAAAAAGAAACCGCAACGGACAGACTCGCTCAGGACTCTATTCTTTGTTCATACCTATGGAGTGGAACTACGAGGGATACATTGATTCTTATGGCATACCTGTATTCGACACGCCAAGAAAAGATGTTGTAGGACCACATGGAAACCCCATAGATTTAGGTGTTATAGAATATTGGCAAAACGAAGTTGATGGCTTAAAAGGAGATCAAGATGCTTTAAATGAATTCTATAGACAGTTTCCAAGAACAGAGGATCATGCTTTTAGAGACGAAGCAAAACAGTCACTGTTTAACCTAACTAAAATATACGAGCAAATAGATTTTAACGGTGACTTAAGACACAGCTCTTTAGTTACTAAAGGAAGCTTTCAGTGGAGAGATGGTGTAAAAGATACTAGCGTAATATTTGTTCCAAATAACAATGGTAGATTTTTAGTTACTTGGGTTCCACCTGAAAACTTACAAAATCGTGTAATAGTAAAGAGTGGGGTTAAATACCCTGGTAATGATGGTTTAGGTGCCTTTGGCTGTGATAGCTATGATATATCAGGTACTGTTGATAACAGAGGATCTAATGGAGCTCTTCATGGTTTAACTAGTTTTAGTATGCTTGATGTTCCACCTAATCATTTTTTCTTAGAATACATAGCAAGACCTCAGACAGCTGAAATATTTTTTGAAGACGTACTTATGGCTTGTGTATTTTATGGAATGCCTATACTATGTGAAAACAATAAACCTAGATTACTATACCACTTTAAACGTAGAGGTTATAGAGGCTTCTCCATGAATAGGCCAGATAAAATCTACAATAAATTGTCAATAACAGAAAGAGATATTGGTGGTATACCAAACTCAAGTGAAGACATAAAGCAAGCGCATGCCGCTGCTATAGAGACGTATATAGAAAATTTTATAGGTTTACAAGACAAGGGTTATGGTGATATGTATTTTCAAAAAACACTAAACGACTGGAGTAGATTTAACATAAATAACAGGACAAAGCACGATGCGTCTATAAGTTCTGGATTAGCTCTTATGGCTTGCAATAAAAATAGATATAGACCTATACCAAAAAGAGAGATTATATCCTATAGTTTAGGTATAAAAAAATATGATAATACCGGTATTGCTTCTAAAATTATAAAGTAAATGAATATAAATTATAATGCTAACAGTGCGTTTCCCAATCAGGTAGTACCTTTGGAGGAAAAATTAAGTTCTAAGTATGGCTCACAAGTTGCTGACGCTATACAGTCTGAATGGTTTGCACAAGGTAGAACTAATGGAAACAGATATCTAACTTCTTTTAACAACTACCATGAGCGTAGACTTTATGCTAGAGGAGAACAATCAACACAAAAATACAAAGATGAATTGTCTATAAATGGTGATTTGTCTTACTTGAACTTAGACTGGAAGCCAGTGCCTATACTATCTAAGTTTGTAGATATACTAACTAATGGTATATCTAACAAAGACTACGACATTAAAGCTTACGCAAATGATCCTATGTCTATTAAAAAAAGAACAGACTACGCTTCAAAATTAGCGATGGACATGTTTGGCCAAGACATTATACAGCAGGTAAAGCAAACTACAGGAGAAGATGTTTCTAGTACAAGCATACCAGCAATAGATCTTCCAAAGACAATGGAAGAAATGGAGTTGCATTTACAGCTATCTTATAAGCAAGCTATTGAAATTGCTGAAGAAGAGGCTATAACTCAAACTCTAGATAAAAATAAATTTGACCTACTAAAGCGTAGATTGAATTATGATCTTGTAACACTTGGTATTGGTGCTGCTAAAACGAATTTTAATATATCAGAAGGCATAACTTTAGATTATGTAGATCCTGCTTATATGATACACTCGTATACGGAAGATCCAAACTTCGAAGATATATATTATGTAGGTGAAGTTAAGGCTGTTACTATATCAGAAATAAAACAACAGTTTCCTCATATATCAGACGAAGCGTTATCTAAGATACAAAAATCATATAGCAACCAGAACTATATATACGGATGGGGTGCTTATGACGAGAATACTGTTCAAGTGCTATATTTTGAATACAAAACCTATATGGATCAAGTATTCAAACTGAAGCAAACAGAACAAGGTTTAGAAAAAATACTAGTAAAAACAGACGAATTTAATCCTCCACCAAACGACAAGTTTGATAGGGTTTCAAGAAGTATAGAAGTTCTATTTGAAGGTGTTAAGGTTCTAGGAACTGATATGATGCTAGATTGGAGAATGGCTGAAAATATGACTAGGCCAATGGCTGACACTACTAAGGTAGAGATGAACTACACCATTTGTGCGCCTAGAATATACAAAGGTAGAATAGAGTCAATAGTAAGTAAAACCATGGGTTTTGCTGATATGATTCAGTTAACTCATTTAAAACTGCAGCAGGTTATATCAAGAATGGTACCGGACGGTGTGTTCTTAGATATGGACGGTTTAGCAGAAGTTGATCTTGGTAACGGAACTAATTATAATCCAGCCGAAGCGCTGAATATGTATTTTCAAACTGGTTCAGTAGTTGGTAGATCGCTCACTCAAGATGGGGCTATGAACGCAGGTAAAGTTCCAGTTCAGGAGCTATCGTCATCGTCAGGACAAGGAAAAATAGGTGCTTTAGTAAGCACGTACAATTTTTACGTTCAAATGATTAGAGACGTAACAGGTCTTAATGAGGCTAGAGATGGTAGTTTACCAGATAGAGATACACTAGTTGGGCTACAAAAAATAGCTGCACAGCAATCAAATATAGCTACCAAGCATATTAACAATGCTAGCTTATACCTAACATTAAGGCTGTGTGAGAATATCTCTAAAAAACTAGCTGATGTAGTTAGATTTCCTTTGACAGCCGAGTCTTTAAAAAATTCTATATCTACTTTTAATGTTAGAACACTACAAGAGGTTGCTAACTTAAATCTCCATGACTTTGGTATATTTCTAGACTTAGAACCTGACGAAGAAGAAAAAGCACAGCTTGAACAAAACATACAAGTAGCATTGCAAACAGGTGGTATTGACTTAGAAGACGCTATTGACCTTAGACAGATACGTAATTTGAAACTAGCTAATCAAATGCTTAAGCAAAAACGTAGACTAAAGCAAGAGAGAGATCAAAAAGCAGCTCAGGCTAATATGCAGGCTCAAGCTCAAGCAAACGGCCAACTAGCAGAGCAGACGGCTATGGCTGAGACTCAAAAGCAACAAATATTGACTGATCAAAAAATGCAACTAGAGCAAGCTAAGTCTCAGTTTGAAATACAGCGAATGCAAGCAGAGGCATCTATAAAAAGAGAGCTTATGGCAGAAGAGTTTAATTACAACGTGCAACTAGCTAAAGAAAGATTTAATGGAGAGAAAGGTAAAGAAGGAGATATTGAAGACAGGAAAGACAAAAGAGCTAGAATAATAGGAACACAACAATCACAAATGATACAGCAGAGACAGAACGATGGAACGCCTATCGATTTTGAATCTACTAACGATAATTTAGGTGACTTTGGCTTGGAGGCCTTTGGTCCTAAATAATTTTTAATTTTATAATATTATATTATGTCAGAAGTAAATCAGGCCGTAGAGGTCAAGCAAGAAGGTGAGTTTTCTTTAAAAGGTAAGAAAAAAACGCCAAAGAAATTTTCCGATACATCAAACAACGAACCGGTTAAGGTTGATTTAACAAAACCAGAAGCACAAGGAGAGGTTATACCAGATGTTATAAAGGTTGATTTAACAGAAAAAAAAGAAACAGATGCCATTCAAGAGCCAAGTACAGAGAGCGTGGATGCACATGAACCACCCGCAGATGGCAAAGAAGTGGGAGAAACACATGCCAAGCCCCAAGAAGTTACAATCCAAGAAATAACTGAAGAAGAGGTAGAAGAAAAAACAACAGAGCTTTACGAAGAAGCAGAGCAAGCCGTTAAAGACCAAGTCACACAAGGTAAAGTATTACCTGAAAACATACAATCACTTGTAGACTTTATGTCTAATACAGGTGGAACAATAGAGGATTACGTAAGACTAAATCACGACTACTCTAATGTAAATGAAAAAGTATTACTCAATGAGTACTACAAACAAACTAAACCTCATCTTGACAAAGAAGAAGTTGATTTCCTTATGGAAGACAATTTTGATTACGATGAGGAACTTGATGAGCCAAGGGATATTAGAAAAAAGAAATTGGCTTTCAAGGAAGAAGTTGCTAAAGCCCGTAAGGAGCTTGATGCTATGAAGGATAAATACTACCAGGAGATCAAGTTGAGACCTGGTGCTACCCAAGATCAGCAAAAAGCTACGGACTTTTTCAATAGATACAAGCAGCAAGAAGAGAATGCGAAAACTCTTCAGCAGGATTTTAAAGTACAAACTGAACAGATTTTTAATGATGATTTCAAAGGTTTTGATTTCAGTTTAGGAGAAAAGAAGTTTAGATATAAGCTACAAAATCCTTCTGATGTAGGAAAATCACAGCTCAATATAAACACTTTTGTTTCAAAATTTGTAGACAAAAATGGAGCCGTGACGGATCCTTCTGGTTATCACAAAGCTATGTATGCTGCTATGAACTCGGATAAAATCGCTAATCATTTTTACGAGCAAGGAAGAGCTGACGGTGTTAAAAACATTGTTGACTCATCTAAAAACTTAAGTAACGACAAGCCTAGGCAGGTTGCCGATGGAAACGTCTTTATAAACGGTTTAAAAGTAAAATCAATAAGTGGATTAGATTCGTCTAAACTAAAAATTAAAAAACGAAACTTTAACTAATTAAACTTTTAAATTATGGCATTAACACCACAATTTGGTTCGATAGTACCATCGCAGCTGCAACAGCCGCTTGCTAATAACTATCTAACATTTGACGGCGCAGCTGGTGGAAACTTTGCGCAACAATACTTACCTGAACTTTACGAAGCAGAAGTAGAGCGTTACGGAAATCGTACGTTATCTGGATTCTTACGTATGGTTGGGGCTGAACTACCAATGACATCTGATCAAGTAATATGGTCTGAGCAAAATAGACTACATGTAGCCTATGACAACTGTGTAATTAACAGTGCCGCAGGTACTATTACTATTCCAGTTGCTGCAACCATTATTAACGTTATATCTCCACAACAAACTATCGTTGTGATGGATGACTTTGGTGGAGAATCAAAGTGTTTAGTAACGGGATCACAAACTGCAACAGGTGTATTAAACGTGTTACCTTACGGTTCTGCTACATTAGCTACTGAAGGACTAGTTGGCACTGTAAAGATATTTGTTTACGGTTCTGAATATCCAAAAGGAACAAACACTACAATTGCTGGAACTGGAGCACTAGCAGTGGCGGGTAACGATTATCCTATTCAAACAATAACCCCTGCTTTCACTCAGTTTTCTAACAAGCCAATTATAATTAGAACTCAATATTCAATCAATGGTTCTGACACGGCTCAGATCGGTTGGGTAGAAGTTGCTACTGAAGATGGAACAAATGGATACCTATGGTACCTAAAAGCAGAGTCTGAAACAAGACTACGTTTTGAGGATTACCTAGAAATGTCTGTTGTAGAAGGTGAGCAGGTTGCTGCTACATCTACAATTGCAGGTGTAACAGGTACAGAAGGTTTGTTTGCCGCTGTTGAAGACAGAGGTAATGTGCAAGTTGGATTCTCTGCTGCTAACGGTATAAATGACTTTGATGATATTCTTAGAAATTTAGATACCCAAGGAGCAATTGAAGAGAACATGTTATTCTTAAATAGAAACACTAACCTTGATTTTGATGATATGCTAGCTGCAATATCTTCTGGATCTAGCGGTGGAACTGCTTTTGGATTATTTGAAAACTCTGAAGAGATGGCATTGAACTTAGGCTTTTCTGGTTTCCGTAGAGGATCTTACGATTTCTACAAAACTGACTGGAAATACTTAAACGATGCTTCTACTCGTGGAGCTATGACTGGACCTGCGTCTATTGAGGGTATGTTAGTTCCTGCTGGAACTTCTACTGTTTACGATCAGATTCTAGGAACAAATATCAGACGACCATTCTTACACGTTCGTTACCGTGCTTCACAAGCCGATGACAGACGCATGAAGTCTTGGTTAACTGGTTCTGTTGGTGGAGCTTTCACTAGCGACCTAGATGCTATGACTGTAAACTTCTTATCTGAAAGATGTTTAGTTGTACAAGCTGCAAATAACTTCGTGTTATTTAAAGGAGTGTAATCACTCAATAATAATCATCCCTGTCTTCGGGCAGGGGTTTTTATTTTTTTTATAAATTATTTAATTATATTATATTATGGCTAAAAAAGCTGAAGCAAAAAAAGTTGAGGTTGCACCTCAAAAAGAAGTAGTAACAAAAGTTGCTGCTCCATTAATACCCACAAAACCAAAGTGGGAAATAAAACCTAGAACTTATATTGTTAAAGGTAACAAACAACCATTAACATTAACAATTCCAGGTAAACATACTAGAAAAAGTCCTTTGTTATATTTTGATAAAGATCAAGTAAAGCAAAGAGAATTAAGATATGCAACCAATATGAACAGTCCTTTTGCAGATGAGCAAAAAGGCGAAGCAACGTTAGGGCATATTACTTTTAGAGATGGTGTATTAAGTGTTCCAGAAGAAAACCAAATTCTTCAAAAGCTACTTAGCCTATATCACCCATTAAAAGATAAAAAATATTTTGAGTTCGACGCTGTTGAAGAAGCTGAAGATGATTTAGATATTATAGAAATGGAAGTGCATGCGCTTAATGCTGCGATGGAAATGGACGTAGATCAAGCTGAGGCTATACTTAGAGTTGAAAAAGGAAGCTCGGTTTCTAACATGAAATCTAAAGAACTTAAAAGAGACTTGTTATTATTTGCTAAAAGAAAACCAGGTTTATTTTTAAACCTAGCTAACGACGAAAACGTTCAGCTAAGAAACTTTGGTATAAAAGCTATTGAAGCTCAAATAATTAACTTATCACAAGATCAAAGAACTTTTCACTGGAGTTCAAATGACAGAAAACTATTCACTGTACCATTTGACGAAAACCCATATTCAGCTTTAGCTGCGTGGTTTAAAACAGATGAAGGTGTAGAAGTTTATAAATCTATAGAAAAAAGAGTATAAACAAGTGATACTAATATATTAGGGTATCATATTAATGGTACCCTGGTGTATTATAATTTAAAAAAGTATGGCTGTAAACGTAAACACTGTATATCAAACAGTACTGTCTATAATAAACAAAGAGCAGAGAGGTTATTTAACCCCTGCTGAATTTAATGAGGTAGGTACTCAAGTTCAATTAGATATATTTGAAAAGTACTTTGAAGACTTAAACCAGCAATTAAGAGTACCACAAGCAGATGTAGACTACTCTGACAGGATTATGAATCTTGACGAAAAGCTAGCTATATTTAAAACATTTGGATCAGCTGTATATGACAATACAAGTAATCCAGGATTATCGTACTTTACTTTACCAACCGTAGACAAATACGGAGCCACTGTAGACTTTTACAGATTAGGTACTGCAATATACAAAGACGATAGAGGTAATCAAATAGAACTACAAAGATTATCTAGAACAGATTTTTACAATATAGAAAGATCTCCTTTAACAAAAGCAACAAAAAGTTTTCCTACGTATTTATACGAAAATAGAGGTAATATAAATAACGCAGGTACAACTATAAACAATCACTTGCAAAACGTTATGTACGTAAATCCTACTAGCATAATTAGCAATATAGAAGTTGATTATATAAGAAAACCTGTTCCACCTATATGGGGCTTTAACACGGCTGGTCAAGGTCAATACATATTTAATGGCAATTATTTTGATTCTAGTTTAGGTACTGGTTCTAGAGACTTTGAACTACATGAGTCAGAGCAAGTTAACATTGTGTTGAGAATACTAGCATACGCTGGAATAATAATACAAGATCCTTCTCTAGTTCAAATAGCCTCGCAACAAGTTCAAGGAAAAGAGGTAAACAAAAAAAGCTAATAGATGGGAGTTATAAACGAAACTAATCAACAATACTATGCAGGAGCTCAAGGCTTTGTAGTTAAAAATCTTGCAGGTGAAAGCAACTTTACTTTTACCTTTGACACTAATTTAGTGTTTGGATCTTTTGATCCCGCAGAAGTAGACTACGCTTTAAATAACTTTAAGTTATATAGCAGTGCCGATGGTATAACTTACACAGAATACACAACTTCTTACATAGTAGTTGGTAACACAGTAAAGTTAGTTGCTTTGCTTCCTCAAAACAACGTTTTGGTATGTCAGTTAAAGAGATTAGATGGCGGAAGTTATGGTGATAGAGATGCTTTTGGAACAACAACGGAAAACAACTACGGTAGTTATGAATATATAACTTTAAATAATATTGTAAATAATTTTATAGTAGCTTACGTTGGTGCTGGTAAATTAGTACCAAGCGTAAAAAGAACTGACTTAGTTTTTCATGCAAAACGTGCTTTACAAGAATTTAGTTATGATACTTTAAAAAGTGTTAAATCTCAAGAGCTTACTATACCACCTAGCTTAAGCGTTGTTATACCACAAGACTACGTAAACTATGTTCGTATGTCGTGGATTGATATGGCCGGCGTACAAAGAATAATATACCCCGCAAACAATCTAACTGACTCTCCTTATAGAACCCCATTGCAAGACTCTAAGGGTATTCCAACTCAAGATAACTTTGGGCAAAATTTACAAGGAACATCGATAACAGAAGAGAGATGGAAGAGTAATAGCCAAGGCGAATTACAAGGAGAATTTAACGCTAGTGTAGACTGGTCTGGTTTTGATTGGGGTTATGGTGGAATGATTAATGAAGGCTATGGCCGATTATACGGTTTAGATCCACAGTATTCTCAAGTAAATGGCTGGTTTAACATGAACGACAGAGAGGGTAAAATATCTTTTTCAAGTAATTTAGTTGGTAAGCTTATAATACTAGAGTACGTCTCTGATGGCTTAGCTTATGACATGGATAGTAGAATACCTAAATTAGCAGAAGCTGCTTTATACGCATACCTATCACATGCTGTGCTGGCTAGTAGAATTAATCAACCCGAGTACATAGTACAAAGATTAAAAAGAGAAGCTAGCTCTAAACTAAGAAACGCAAAAATAAGATTATCTAACATAAAGCTTGATGAGATAGTTCAAGTTATGAGAGGTAAATCTAAATGGATAAAACACTAGAATTAAATGGCAGAGTTTAAAAATGTTTTTATAAAATCTAAAATGAACAAGGATCTTGACGATCGCTTGTTACCGCAAGGTGAATATAGAGACGCGTTAAATGTACAGGTCAGTAAATCAGAGTCTTCGGACGTTGGTGCGCTAGAAAATGTTTTAGGTAATAGTGATTTAATTAATTTTAAAGAAATTATTCCAGGTAAACCTGATTTGGTTTGTATTGGTTATTTAGTCTCTGAAGTTAACTCCTGTGTATTTTTCTTTTTAACAAACAACACTAAGGCCAGTAACCCAAATGGTAGATACGAAAAAGATCCGTTAACCAAACATTATATAGTAAAGTCAATTATATCACAAGGTTCAGCTACGCAAAGCAACATATTAGTTGAGGGTAGGTTTTTAAACTTCTGGGAAGGAGCTCCTATATACGGGGTTAATTTATTGGAAGAGTTATTATTTTGGACTGACAACAGAAACCAACCTAGAAAAATAAACGTAGATTCAGCATTAAATGATGCTGGTTACTATGTTATAGAAGACACTATCAGTGTAGCTAAGTACATGCCTTACACAGCTCCGGTGTTATGGGATGAAAGCAAATTATCTCCTGGAAATTACGAAACAACAATGAAAGATGTTGCTAGTAAAGAATATCCTAACGGAGGAATAGCTTCAACTAACGGTGCAATCACATTTTTTACTACTTTTGCAATAGACAATGTAAGTGGTTACGTGTCACCAGGATCCACAGTTACAGGAAGCGGCGTAGCGGCTGGAACCACAGTTGTTAGTTACTCAGGTGGAGTTAGTGGAAATTTAACAGTTAGTGTCGCGCAAACTTTAGCTGATAACGTTGAACTAGTTTTTAATGCTAACCCTTACTATGATAGTACGTATAGAGGAGATCCTGATTACTTAGAAGATAAGTTTGTAAGGTTTAGTTATAGGTTTAAATTTGATGATGGAGAATACTCTTTATTCGCACCATTTACTCAAGAATGCTTTATACCTCAGCAAGATGGTTATTTCCTTTTTCCAGGTCAAAAACAAGAAGTAGCTAGCGCTGAAATAGAAAACAACGATATGTCTGCTTCATACAGGAGTACTGTGGTTGACTTCATGGAGAATAAGGTAAATGAATTAACTTTGTTAATAGAAATGCCTAAGTGTGGAGATCCGGCATTACCTCCTACTAATCTTAGTAATGTAGCTGGTCAGTTCAAAATAACAGAAGTAGAAATACTTTACAAAGAATCAGACGGCGCGGCTGTTATGGTTGTTGATACTATTAAATTTGCTAACCAATTTGTAAAAAATACTAGCAACACGTTGTCATACGTTTATTCTGGTACAAAGCCGTTTAGAACATTACCAGAAGATCAACTTACTAGAGTGTACGATAAAATACCTGTAAAAGCACTTGGTCAAGAAGTAATAAGCAATAGAGTTGTTTATAGTAATTTCCAAACAAAACACACTCCACCTACAACTTTAAATTATAATGTAGGAACGCAGCCAAAACAAAACTTCGATGTTGCGCCTACAAACCCAACTCAATGGAGAACTAGTATGGTTGAATACCCTAATCATACTTTAAAACAAAATAGAAACTATCAAGCTGGTTTTGTCTTGTCTGATAGATTTGGTAGAACAACTTCAACTTTGTTGTCAAACTCAGGAGATGGGGCTGTTGGCACCGTTAGTAAGCTATCTACTGTATATTCACCTTATAACGAGGGAAATGGTGTTGTAAATATAGGAGCGTGGCCAGGTGACTCACTTTTTGTTCAAGTAAACGAAACAATAAATGAAGTGCCTGTAGCACCAACGCTTTACCCTGGAACATACATAGGAGATCCAACTTTACGTAATTATAATCCGCTAGGATTTGAAACATGGAAAGTAGTTGTTAAACAACAAGAGCAAGATTACTACAATGTATATCTGCCTGGTATACTAGCTTCATATCCTACAGTAGAGGATTTTGTACTTCCGGCATCACCTGCTTACAAGGAACTAGGTTTAACTTCTCATATGGTTTTACTTAATGACAATATAAACAAAGTACCTAGAGACCTATCTGAAGTAGGCCCTGATCAGCAACAGTTTAGAAGTTCAGTTCAGTTATTTGGTAGAGTTCAAAACACAGCTACCTCAGGTACTATTGATCTAACTAACATTGGTCTAGTAAACGAGCAATACTATCCTTCAAGATTTTCAGATACAGTTTCCACTATACAAGATGAGCTTACTTTGTTTAACCTTACAGCACCTATTGACTCAGGTACTATAGAAGTTTTTAATGGTGCTTTTTATGAAGCAGAATCAAACCCGAGTATAGGTAGAATAAGTACAACTAATCAAATAGGTCAAACAAACCCAGAAATTCCGACCCTTGGCGTTCCGCCGCAACCAGCGTTAGGTTACTCAATACAAAACTTAGCTGTATACGAGACAGAGCCTGTAGAATCAAAACTAGATATATACTGGGAAACAAGTACAAGTGGTACTATAGAAGACTTGAACGCTCAGGTTATAGTATCCGGTGGGC